>JGI994J12354_10003465_pt1 | contig 14692 bp, 14 predicted proteins | sample IntmicLarv3ML3BL_FD_12354 | JGI IMG/M metagenome (IMG submission 12354)
AAAAGCCACGTGTTGGTATTGTTGGCGAGATTTTGGTAAAATTCCTGCCATCTGCGAATAATCATTTGGTTGATTTGCTGGAACANGAGGGTGCTGAGGCAGTCGTTCCAGACCTACTAGACTTTTTCTTATACTCNTTTTATAATACCAACTTCAAAGTGGCACATCTTGGTATGAAGCCAAGTAGTGCCCTAAAGGCCAATCTTGGTATTGGTTTATTGGAATGGTTTAGACGCCCTGCTGTCAATGCATTTACAAAGAGTAAGCACTTTGATGCACCATCTCATATTAAGAACCTTGCAGATATGGCCGAAGAAATTGTATCCATCGGTAATCAAACAGGCGAGGGTTGGTTCTTAACAGGCGAAATGCTTGAGTTAATACACACAGGTGCTAGNAATATTGTTTGTGCACAACCGTTTGCTTGTCTGCCCAANCATGTAGTTGGAAAAGGNGTTATCAAAGAACTTCGCAAGCGATATCCTCTTGCAAATATTGTTGCTATTGATTATGATCCTGGTGCAAGTGAAGTAAATCAGTTAAATCGAATCAAGTTAATGCTTTCTACGGCAAATAAAAACTTAGATAGTAGTGTTTCGGATAAGTAAACATTTAAGTAGTACTACTTAAAGAATAAGTAAACGCTTAAGTTAGTACTACTTAAGAATAAGTAAACGCTTAAGTTGGTACTACTTTTAAACAAGTAAACGTTTAAGCATATTTGCATTCAACAAAAAACAGTGTAACCACAATATTATGGCTACACTGTTTTTTATATGTTGTTTATATATATCATTTTGCACACTGCTTTAATATTTTATCTATATCTATGACGCTTATTTTATTACTTGTCTTTCATACTTAATATCTTCTCTATACTCACAATTTTCACGCACAAGGCAAATATGTTTACTGCTTTTTCTAAATCTTCTAAATTTGGAAAACTTGGTGCAATACGGATATTTTTATCTTCTGGATCTTTTCCATATGGGTAAGTCGCTCCTGCACTTGTCATTGTAAGTCCTGCAATAGCTGCCTTTTCGACTACTTCTTTTGCACAATTTGGCAATGTATCAAATGAGATGAAGTATCCTCCCTTTGGCGTTCTCCACTCTCCAATTCCAAGTTCTGAAAGTTCCTCTTCTAAGATACGCAAAACCATTTCAAACTTCGGACGTATAATATCTGCGTGTTTGCACATATGTTGTCTAAGTGTTTCGATATTTCCAAAGAATTTCACGTGTCTTAATTGATTGAGCTTATCTGGCCCGATTGTTTGAATGCTTAATTTTTGAAGTATATCTTGTATATTCTTTACAGAAGTAGCCATCGCTGCAATACCAGAGCCTGCAAAGCTAATCTTTGAAGTAGAGCAGAAAATATATGGCATATCTGGATTGCCTGCTATCTCACACTCTTCCAAAATATTCAATAACGTCTCTTGCTTATCTGAGTATAAATGATGCTCTGCATATGCATTGTCCCAATAAAGTCGGAAGTCTTTCGCTGCTGGTTGTAGCCTTGCAAAACGCCTAACCACATCGTCACTATAGGTAATTCCTAGTGGGTTTGAATACTTTGGCACACACCAAATTCCTTTTATAGATGCATCTTCCTTTACGAGCGTTTCTATCATATCCATGTCTGGCCCATCATCATTCATTGGAATAGTAATCAGCTCAATTCCAAAATGCTCCGTAATCGCAAAATGACGATCATAACCTGGTGACGGGCACAAAAACTTTAGTGTATCGCATTTACACCATGCCATCTCTCCAAGTACACCATGCGTAAATGACCTAGAAATCGAATCATACATAAGATTTAAGCTTGAGTTTCCCTGTACAATCACATTGTCCGTCTTAACTTCTAACATCTCTGCTATAAGCTGTTTTGCCTCTGGGATTCCGTCCAATCCACCATAACTGCGATAATCAAAGCCTGTATCTAGTTTAAGCGGTGTCTGTGCGTCTAATACATCTAGCATCTTCATACTTAAGTCAAGCTGATTATCTGCTGGGTTTCCCCTAGACATATTTAATGCTAACCCCTCTGTCTTGCTTTGTTCATAAGACCTTTCTAATTCTGCTTTGATAGTCAGCAATTCTGCCCTATTTTTTTTCATATATGCTTGCATGAATGCGTCCCCCATTAATGTAATCTGTTCTGTCTTATTTTACAATACATTTGAATGTACGTCAATATACCCTTGCATATTCTCTTGTTTTTTACACTTTTTCGTTATACACGTGTTTATTTTTGCAATTTTTACGTTTTGTTCATTCATTTCCCATAACTTGTATGTCCACTCATTTATTTTTACATAAATAGGAAATTACGTCCTATTATATAAAAACCCTCTGGTGGAACACACTCATTTTATATGCCAGAGTGCTTATATCTTATTTCGTATCAACAGTGACTCTCCTGTCATTTCTTGTGGTTGTTCCATTCCCATCAATTCAATCAATGTAGGTATGATGTCTGCTAACTTTCCACCCTCTTTTAGTCCATATCCATCTGCATTTACCAAAATAAATGGTACTTGATTGGTCGTATGTGCTGTAAATGGTTCTCCTGTCTTTTCATCAATTAATTTCTCTGCATTTCCGTGATCGGCACAGATAAACATTTGACCACCTACATGTTTAAGTGCTTCTACTGCCTCTCCTACACATGTATCCACGCTTTCTACTGCTTTCACGACTGCTGGTTCCATTCCTGTATGTCCTACCATATCAAGATTTGCAAAGTTTATGATAATCACATCGTATTTATCAGATTTTATTGCCTCTATTAGTTTTTCTGATACTTGTGGTGCACTCATTTCTGGCTGCAAGTCATATGTCACCACTGCAGGTGATTTCACTAAGATTCGCTCTTCACCTTTGTTTGGTGCCTCTACTCCACCATTGAAGAAAAATGTAACATGTGCATATTTTTCAGTTTCTGCAATACGTGCTTGTGTCATGTTATGAGCTGCCAAATATTCACCAAATGTATTTGTAATCTTTGTCTTTGGAAAAGCAACTAATTTATTTTCGATTGTTACATCATAATCTGTAAAGCATACATAAGTTGTTCGTATTCTTTCACCTCTTGCAAAGCCATCAAAATCGTCTGTACAAAAAGTTCTTGTAAGTTCTCTTGCTCTATCTGGTCTATAATTAAAGAATATTACAGAATCATTCTCTTGTATTTTCGCAACTGGTTCTCCATCTTCTACTAGCACTGTTGGCATTACAAATTCATCTGTTTTGCCCGCTTTGTATGAATCTTCTACTACTTGTACTGCATCTGTCGCTTTTTCACCCTCGCCTTTTGTCAGCGCATTGTACGCTAACTCTACTCTATCCCAGCGATTATCTCTATCCATAGCATAGTATCTTCCGATGATTGTTGCAATCTTACCTACCTTTAACTCATTCATCTTATCTTGCAATGCTTGCACATACGATTTCCCAGATTCTGGAGGTGTATCTCTACCATCTAAGAAACAATGTACATAGACTTTTTCTATATTTTGTTCTTTCGCCAACTTAAGCAAAGCATAAACATGCTCCGTATGGCTATGTACGCCACCCTCAGATAATAAGCCCATTAGGTGCAAGGCACTGTTATTGGTCTTTGCATTTTCACATGCTGCTACCAATGCCTCATTTGTATAAAAGTCACCATCTGCAATAGCTTTTGTAATTTTCGTAAGATCTTGGTATACAATACGCCCTGCGCCTATATTTAGATGACCTACTTCTGAATTTCCCATCTGTCCGTCAGGCAAACCTACAAAGCCTCCACTTGCATTTCCTTTTACAAAAGGATATTCTTTCATTAATTTATCCATAACTGGTGTCTTTGCCGCTGCAATAGCGTTACCAGTAGTATTCTCGCCCAATCCATAACCGTCTAAAATCATCAATACTGTTGGTTTTTTCTTCATATATCTCTCCTTTACTTCCAATATGTTTACTATGACAAGGGACTGTTGTAAAATGGCTCATATGCCACTTACAACAGTCTCGCATGTCTAACTGTATTCTGAATCTAGTTCATTTTTTGTTTCATTTTCCTTAGCGTTCTCTTTCGTATTCATGGATAGAGTAATCCATATTTACCTCTCTCACTGCGTTTTCGTATCGTCTTGCACTTGTTCATCTTCTTTTCTATCTTTTTTCTTAGATGTTAGCTGTAATAGCATAGCCGCTGGTACAAGTCCACCTGCCATTGATACCCACTCTTCTTGAAAAACTTCTAGCATAGTGGCATCGCCTCGCAAGACTGTAATGACAAATGATACCGGTACAATGATGAATACTAAAATGGCTACCCATCTTCCAACCATCGTGCCTGTTATAACCTTTTCCTCTTTCATTTTGTTTCTCCTTTCATCATTTCGTAGTGTCAATTCACTACTTCATTTTTTGGTTACAAAACTTATATTTTCAAGGATTACAAAACTTTTTACTGAGAAAAGATTATGCCCCCCCCCGAAAAAACTTATGTCATATCTATTTATAATTCACAATTTTTCCAAAGTCAGGTTTTAATGCTGCACCACCTACAAGACCACCATCAATATCTGCTTGTGCAAATAATTCTGATGCGCTATCTCCTGATACACTTCCGCCATATTGAATGCGAATTGTTTCTGCTGTTGCATCATCATATATTTCACTAATGCATACACGAATCGCTGCACACACTTCTTGTGCTTGCTGTGTTGTTGCTACTTTTCCAGTTCCGATTGCCCAAATTGGCTCATATGCAATTACTGCTGTTTTTGCTTGCTGCGCTGTTACATCTAAGAATGCTATTTTAATTTGTTGGCGAATAAAATCAATCGTCACACCTTGTTCTCTTTGCTCTAATGTTTCACCACAGCAAACGATTGGTGTGATTTTGTGTTCAAACGCTTTTTTCACTTTTTTATTTACTGTTTCATCTGTTTCAGCAAAATATTCTCTTCTTTCTGAATGTCCGATGATTACATATTTTACACCTACATCTGTAAGCATAGCTGGTGCGATTTCGCCTGTGTATGCACCACTTTCTTCGTAATACATATTCTCTGCACCAATGCAAATATTGCTTCCTTTTGCTGCTTCAAGTGCTGGAATAATATTGATTGCTGGTACGCAAAATACTACATCAACTTCTTCACTTGCCACCAATGGTTTTAATTCTTCGATTAATGTAACTGTTTCGCTTGGAGTTTTGTTCATTTTCCAATTTCCTGCTACGATTTTTCTTCTTGACATCTTTGTTCTCCTTTTAATAGTAGAAGTTCGATTTGTTAAACTTGAACTTCGTTTACGTTTTGTTCTATTAGATTTTTCTATACTCAGTACTCTACTTGTTCGATTTACTGGGCTCGCGAAATATTTATTTATCGTTAGCCGCTGCAACACCTGGCAATTCTTTTCCTTCAAGAAATTCTAGTGACGCTCCACCACCTGTTGAGATGTGTGTCATCTTATCACCAAACCCTAGTATATTAACTGCTGCTGCTGAATCTCCACCACCGATAATCGTAACTGCATCTGTATCTGCTAGTGCCCTTGCAACTGTTTTTGTTCCATTTTCAAATTTAGACATTTCAAAACAGCCCATTGGTCCATTCCATACAACTGTTTTCGCCTCTTTTACAGCCTCTGCGTATAAGTTTGCCGTCTTAGGTCCTACGTCAAGTCCTAACCAGCCATCTGGAATGTCGCCCTCTACTACTTGTGTGTTTGCGTCATTTGAAAATGAATCTGCAATTACATCATCTACTGGTAATAATAATTTCACGCCTTTTGCTTTGGCTTTTTCTATCATCTTTAATGCATATTCGCAATAATCTTCTTCTAACAAAGACGCTCCTACGTTATGTCCTCTAGCCTTGCTAAATGTATAAGACATTCCGCCACCAATAATCAATGTATCTACTTTTTCTAGTAAATTATCAATAACAGAAATCTTGCTTGATACTTTCGCTTCTCTACTGCATTTCCTAAGAAATCAATTTCTTTTTGCATTAAATATCCTACAACTGCAACATCAACGTACTGCGTAACACCTACATTCGAACAATGTGCTCTATGTGCTGTACCAAATGCGTCATTTACAAATACTTCACAAAGAGAGGCTAAGTCTTTACTAAATGCCTCACCATTTTTTGTTTCTTCTGCACGATATCTTGTATTTTCAAGCAATACTACCTCGCCATCTTGCATAGCGTCTACTGCTGCTTTTGCATTTGCTCCAACTACTTCTGCGTCAGCCGCAAACTTTACATCTTGCCCTAATAGCTCTGCCAATCTCTTTGCTACTGGTGCCAATGATAATTCTGGCTTAGGCTCGCCTTTTGGCTTTCCTAAATGTGAGCAAAGAATTACTTTCCCGCCATCTGCGATTAACTTTTTAATTGTTGGTAATGCTGCTGTTAAGCGATTTTCATCTGTAATTCTATCTCCATCTAATGGCACGTTAAAATCGCATCGCACCAATACTTTTTTTCCCTTTACACTAATATCATCTACTGATTTTTTGTTAAGCATATTTTTCTCCTTTGAAAATAAGAATAGAGTTTCGTTCACGAAACTTTCGCCTGCGGCGGTTGCAATTTGCGACATCTACATTGTACGCCACAGTGTGTTCCCCCAGAGGGTTTTTATGTAATAGAGCACTTTCCTATTACATAAAAAAGAGTCCGATCCAAATAGACCGGACCCCTTTGAGTCATAATTAAGCTAATTCTGCAAAATATTTAATTGTTCTTACCATTTGGCTTGTGTAAGAATTTTCGTTATCATACCAAGATACAACTTGTACTTGTGTTGTTCCGTTTTCTAGGTTGATTACCATTGTTTGTGTTGCGTCAAACAATGAACCATAGTTGATACCTACGATATCGCTAGATACTAACTCTTCTTCTGTGTATCCAAAAGATTCATCTGCTGCTGCTTTCATTGCTGCATTGATATCTTCTACAGATACGCTTCCCTCTACAACTGCTGTTAAGATTGTAGTAGAGCCTGTTGGTGTAGGCACACGTTGAGCTGCTCCGATTAATTTACCATTCAATGCTGGAATAACTAAGCCAATCGCTTTTGCTGCTCCAGTGCTGTTTGGAACGATTGATACAGCCGCTGCACGAGCTCTTCTTAAGTCTCCACCTGGGTGAGGACCATCAAGTGTCATTTGATCTCCTGTGTAAGCATGGATTGTTGCCATGATACCACTTTTGATTGTTGCTAAATTATTAAGTGCTTGTGCCATTGGCGCCAAACAGTTTGTTGTACAAGATGCTGCTGAGATTACAGTATCTTCTGCTTTTAAAACATCATGGTTTACATTGTATACAACTGTAGGTAAGTCATTACCTGCTGGTGCTGAAATTACAACTTTTCTTGCTCCTGCACTAATGTGAGCAGATGCTTTTTCTTTTGATGCGAAGAAACCTGTACACTCAAGTACTACGTCTACTCCTAGTTCACCCCATGGTAAATCTTTAGGGTCTCTTTGTGCATAGATTTTGATTTCTTTACCGTCTACAACGATAGAGCTTTCTTTTGCCTCTACTTTATCAGCCAATGCATATCTTCCTTGTGCTGAATCGTACTTTAAAAGATGTGCAAGCATTTTAGGGTTTGTTAAGTCGTTAATTGCTACTACTTCATACCCTGCTGCTCCAAACATTTGTCTAAATGCTAGACGTCCGATACGTCCAAAACCATTAATTGCTACTTTTACTGCCATGATTGTTTCCTCCTGAATTCTTTCAATATTTATGTGAAACCTTTAAACTTTGTTAAAGTTTCATCAACCTTTTTTATTGTACTAAAAACTACGCAAAAAAACAAGTGTATTTTGTACTTTTTCTATAAGTTTTCTATGTAAGTAATGCAAGATTTTTGCGTTTAATATTCCTCTTGCACTTCCTCTTCATCTTCGTGAATATCAGATTTTGGTTTTTCCAATCCCTCAATGTGAATTTCGTTCTTCTCTGCATAATCCCATAATGCAGCGTGAATAGCCTCTTCTGCAAGAAGCGAGCAATGTACCTTAACTGGTGGCAAACCATCTAACGCTTCTAAAACTGCCTTATTTGTCACTTGAAGAGCCTCTTCTACACTCTTGCCTTTTACCAATTCTGTTGCCATACTGCTTGTAGCTACTGCCGCACCACAGCCAAAAGTCTTAAACTTCACGTCATTGATAATATGATTCTCATCAATATCCAAATAGATTCTCATAATATCACCACATTTTGCATTTCCTACTGTGCCTACACCTGCCGCATTTTCTATCTCCCCCATATTTCTTGGGTTTTGAAAATGGTCCATAACTTTTTCTGTATACATTGTGTATTCCTCCTGCAACTCTTATTTTGCTTATTATTCAAGTAATCCTTATATAACTCTTATTTTGCTTGTTTATTCAAATAATCCTCATATAACGGAGACATATCTCTAAGGCTTTGCACCACGCCTTTTAATTTATCAATTACATAATCTATCTCTTCTTTTGTATTTTCTGGACCTAATGTAAAACGCAATGAGCCATGTGCAATTTCATGTGGTAATCCAATCGCCAACAACACGTGTGATGGGTCCAGTGAACCTGAAGTACAAGCCGAACCACTTGAGCCGCAAATGCCCTCCATATCCAAACGTATCAATAATGCCTCACCCTCTATAAAACGAAAACTGATATTCATATTATTTGCCAATCGCTTTGTTGAATGACCGTTTAATCGCGTGTTTGGAATTTCTGCAAGCACACGTTTAATATAGTAATCTCTTAGTTCACTCTCCTGCTTTGTACGACTTTGCATCGTATCCATAGCAAGCTGTATCGCTTTACCTAAGCCTACAATCGCTGGTACATTTTCTGTACCTGCACGTCTTTTTCTCTCTTGTGCCCCTCCATGAATAAAGGAACGTATTTTTACACCTGTTCGAATGTATAAAAATCCAACACCTTTCGGACCATTAATCTTATGTCCACTTGCACTAAGCATATCAATGTTACATGTATCTACATCTATTTCTACCTGCCCCATCGCCTGTACTGCGTCTGTATGAAATAATATTTTATTTGCCTTTGCAATCTCACCAATTTCCTGTATGGGTTGTATCGTTCCGATTTCATTATTTGCATACATTATAGAAATCAAAATCGTCGTCGGGCGAATTGCACGTTTTAATTCTTCAAGGTCCACAACGCCATCTTCATCTACACCAAGATATGTTACTTCAAATCCCTGTTTTTCCAAATACTCGCAAGTATGCAAAATAGCATGATGCTCTATCTTTGTCGTAATGATGTGATTCCCTTTTTGTTTGTAGGCTTCTGCTGTCGCCTTTAACGCCCAGTTATCGCTCTCTGAACCTCCTGCTGTAAAATAAATTTCATTTGCCTTTGCGCCAATCGCCTCTGCAATAATCATGCGTTGTTCATCAATCGCCTGCTTACTCTTTGTCGCAAAACTATATATGCTTGAGGGGTTTCCGTATGATTCTGTCAGATATGGTAACATTGCCTCTAATACTTCTGGCGCCATCTTTGTCGTTCCTGCATTATCCAAATAAACAAATGTATTCATATATTCTATCTCCCATAATCTTGTGTCAATAATTGTTCGATTGTAATCTGATCTACTGTTTCATTTATGCTATCATTAATCTTTTTCCACACGAACTTCACCATACATTCATCTGCAGACTCACAGGGGTTTTTCTCTACAAAACCTTTGCAATCAGCAGATTCTAAAGTTCCCTCTAACGCTCGCAAAACATCACCTACAGATATATCCTTACTTTCTTTTCCAAGTATATAACCACCATTTGCACCTCGCACACTTTTTACTAGGTTTGCTTTTTTTAGTTTTGCCATAAGTTGTTCTAAATAGCGTTCCGATATATCTTGGCGCTCTGATATACTATTAATTGGCATTGGTCCGTCCTGTACATATTTTGCCAGTTCCACTACTGCCCGCAGTCCGTATCTTCCTTTTGTAGATATTTGCAATTTTCTCACCCCATTTTAATTCCTAGCATTTTAGTAGGATTTCATCATTATCATAACACTTTGTTTATTTTCTGTCAATATTATCCTATATCAATTTTGCAGACGATTTTGTAGTCTCTAAGCAAAATTTGCAGAAATATTCTCCTACGCCAAATTTGTAGAAATATTATCATATGCCAAAATAGCCGAAACCGTTTTTGAATCTTCTATTTCACCAGCAAAGATTTTTTCTTTTAGCTCTGCCAATGTATAATATTCTAATGTGACAAATTCATTTTCATCTAGGTTTTGTTTCGAACGTACCAAATTATTCGCAACAAAGATTTCAATTTTTTCATCACAGAACCCAACCGTTGTATATATCGTAATAAGGTGTTTCACATTTTCTGAGCAATATCCTGTTTCTTCTTCTAGCTCTCTTGTTGCACAAGCAAGACCCGCTTCTCCCTCATGGTCTAGTCCACCTGCTGGAATTTCAAGTATTTCTCGTTCTAGTGGCCCTCGATATTGACGTACCATGATAATACGTCCATCTTCCATAACTGGAACAACTGCCGCTGCGCCTTTGTGATGTACTACGTCCCACTGCGTAATATTTCCATTGGATACTTCCATATCATCTCTATATACTTCTATTACTCGTCCTTTGTACTGCAATTCTCTTTTGATTCTTTTGTAATGTTGCATATTATCTCCTCCTAGACTTTATATGTATTGTTGTATATTGTTTCCATCAAGGTAGTTCGCATTTATATAATAGGACGTGATTTCCTATTATAGCACAATAGAGTTTCGTTTTACGAAACTCTCGCCTGCGGCGGTCGCAATTTGCGACATCTACATTGTACGCCGCAGTGCGTTCCACCAGAGGTTTTTTTATATAATAGGGCGTAATTTCCTATTATATAAAAAAAGACCCTTGCCATTTCTGACAAAGGTCTCTGCATTATCTTGCATCAAAACGATTACTTCGCGTAATCTGTAGCTCGTGATTCGCGAATTACATTTACTTTAATTTGACCTGGATATTCTAATTCAAATTCAATTTGCTTTGAAATATCTCTTGCAATTAACACTATATCGTCGTCCGATACATGCTCTGGAACTACCATAATACGAATCTCTCTACCTGCTTGAATAGCAAAAGACTTATCAACCCCTTTAAATTGGTTTGCAATATCTTCTAATTGTTTTAATCTGTTGGTATATGTTTCTAATGTTTCTCTTCTTGCACCTGGTCTTGCTGCAGAGATTGCATCTGCTGCTTGTACGATACAGGCAATTAATGTTTCTGGTTCTACATCTCCATGATGAGATTCAACCGCATTGATGATAATAGCTGATTCTTTGTACTTGCGACATAAGTCCACACCAATTTGGATATGTGATCCCTCCACTTCGTGGTCAATCGATTTCCCAATGTCGTGTAAAAGTCCTGCTCTTTTTGCTGTTCGGATATCCACACCAATTTCCGCTGCTATAAGTCCTGATAATTGAGCAACTTCAAAAGAATGTTTCAATGCGTTTTGACCATAACTTGTTCGGAACTTCATTCGTCCTAGTAAACGAATAAGTTCTGGGTGAATACCATGCACTCCAACTTCTAGTGCAACTGATTCTCCCTCTTCTCGAATCATAGTCTCAACATCTTTTTGTGCTTTCTCTACCATTTCTTCAATTCGCGCTGGGTGGATACGCCCATCTACAATCAAACGTTCAAGCGCAATTCGTGCAACCTCTCGTCTGATTGGATCGAACCCAGACAATACAACTGCCTCTGGTGTATCATCAATAATTAATTCCACACCTGTCATAGTCTCTAAGGTACGAATATTTCGTCCCTCACGTCCTATAATTCGTCCTTTCATCTCATCACTTGGAAGTTGGACAACCGAAATTGTCGTTTCTGCCACGTGATCTGCTGCGCACTTTTGAATCGCTGTAACAATATAATCTTTTGCTTTCTTCCCAGCCTCTTCTTTTGCTTGATTTTCCATTTCCTTAATCATTATCGCAGTGTCATGTTTTACATCATCTTCAACAGTTTTTAACAAATATTCTTTTGCTTGTTCGGAGGTAAGTCCCGAGATTCTTTCTAATTCCTGTACTCTTTGGTTATTGAGTTCTTCAACTTTTGTTTCTTTTTGCTTTAATTGTTCTTCTTTTGCCATGAACTTATTCTCTCTTTGTTCAAGAGAGTCAGAACGCTTTTCAACAGTCTCTTCTTTACTTAGTACACGTTTCTCGTAGCGTTGTAGTTCTACGCGACGTTCTTTCGTTTCCTTTTCAAGTTCATTCTTAATACGAATAGATTCTTCTTTTACTTCTAAAAGAGACTCTTTTTTGGTCGTTTCTGAGGTCTTTAATGCGTCATCTATGATTTTTCTCGCTTTGCTTTCTGCATTTCCAATTTTGGAATCTGCATCACTTTTCAATTTTGAAATCGTTAAAAAGCGAGTAAGAATCACCGTCACAATAATTGTAACAATAAGTATAGCAATATACATCGGTGTCTGCACAGGAGCACCTCCTTATTTAATTTTCATTGTACAAATACAACAATTAAATCTTATACTTTTTTTACTTTTATGTCAAGTATTCCAGTCAGAAACTTGCAATACTTTGTGGATATCATCGTAACGAAACCCTTTCCTTGCCAAATATGCATAAATTCTACGCGTTTCTTCTACCGTTGCATCAACAGGTGAGTATCTCTTCTTTTTCAAAAGCGCCTTGATAGCATATGTATCATCTTGTTCCTCTGCAAACGTTTCCATATATGTCTCTAGCACGTCTCTTTTTATTCCTTTTTGCAAAAGTTTTTCTTTCATCTCTCGCATACTTTTCTTCGCACTATGATTACTGATATACTGCTCTACATAAGCGTTATCGTTGATATAACCAAATGATTTCACATACTCCATTGTTTGTTCTATCACTTCTTTTGGATAGCCATTTGTCTGCAGTTTGTCAGATAGTTGTTTCTGTGTATAAGGTCTTGCGTTTAGAAGATGTAAACTACGACTCTTTGCTCTTTTTAAGAGTAGCACTGCTATTTCTCGATACACTTCTTCTGACAATAGGCTCCCCTCTTTTAGATTATAACGAGACAATTCGCCCTTATATAATGCAAAGGCGAATTGCTCGTTGATATATATGCTACATTTCTTTTGTGTGGTATATAGTATCTCACTTATTACCCCTATATCAGCCATGTGTCTCTCCTAGATTTGCTTGCTTATTACTTCTATTTTTTTGCTATTTCTTTACTTTTTGCTGTTTCTTTGCTCTTGGTATCTTCTTTTTTTGTTTGGCTGTTTCCTACTTGATAATGCTCACGCACTTTTTCTTCTAACTCTTTCATAATCTCTGGGTGTTCTGCTAGATAAATCTTCGCATTCTCCCTACCTTGTCCTATCTTATCTCCATTATAGGCATACCATGCACCACTTTTATTCACAATATCTACACTTGCTGCTAAATCTACAATATCGCCCTCTTTCGAGATTCCTTTTCCAAACATAATATCAAACTCTGCTTCTTTAAACGGTGGTGCAATCTTATTCTTCACAATTTTGATACGTGTACGATTTCCAATCATCTCTCCACCTTGCTTAAGTGTTTCAATTCTACGCACATCTAAGCGAATAGACGAGTAAAACTTCAGTGCTCGCCCACCTGTTGTCGTCTCTGGACTACCAAACATAACTCCTACTTTTTCACGTAACTGATTGATGAAAATCACGACACAGTTTGATTTACTAATTACAGGTGTTAATTTCCGAAGTGCTTGCGACATCAAACGTGCTTGAAGTCCTACATGGCTATCTCCCATATCTCCCTCAATCTCTTGACGTGGAACAAGTGCAGCTACAGAATCTACTACAATAATATCCATTGCACCTGAACGCACCATAGTTTCTGTAATCTCTAAGGCCTGATCTCCACTATCTGGTTGTGAAATATATAATTCATCTATATTGACACCTATATTCTTTGCATATACAGGATCTAGCGCATGTTCTGCATCAATAAACCCTGCAATACCACCTTGCTTTTGCATTTCTGCAATCATATGCAGTGCCACTGTTGTCTTACCACTTGATTCTGGACCGTATATCTCAATTACACGCCCCTTTGGAACACCACCTAGTCCTAGTGCAATATCAAGGCTTAATGAGCCTGTCGGTACTGTTTCTACTACGACTTGTGCTGCAGGGTCACCTAACTTCATAACTGCACCCTTTCCAAAGTCTTTCTCTAATTTTAATATTGCAGCTTCTAACGCTTTTTTCTTATTATCATCACTAGCCATTTTATATTCTCCTTTTACGAACATTTGTTCTTCTTGTTATCATATTAGTACACTTAATTCTAATTGTCAACAACAATTTTGCAGATTTGTAGCTTTCTTCAAATAAAGTTTGCAAATTTACAATATTCTCCAAATAAAGTTTACAGATTCACCGTATTCTTCAGATAAAGTTTGCAGATTCACAGCTTTCTCCAAATAAAGTTTACAGATTCACCGTATTCTTCAGATAAAGTTTGCAGATTCACAGCTTTCTCCAAATAAAATTTACAGATTCACAGTATTCTCCAAATAAAGTTTACAGATTCACAGTATTCTTCAAATAAAGTTCACAGATTCACAGTATTCTTCAAATAAAGTTCACAG
>JGI994J12354_10003466_pt1 | contig 14691 bp, 14 predicted proteins | sample IntmicLarv3ML3BL_FD_12354 | JGI IMG/M metagenome (IMG submission 12354)
ACCTCTTAGTCGTACGAACTCGAAAAAACCCTACTTTTCCTCTCATTTTTCTTCATATTATTTTGTAAATACAACAACACCGCCGTCCAAACGGACGACGGTGGTTCTTTTTGGCAGTGGCTGCGCTTATTTATTCGCCTGCGGCCAGAGCTTTTTCGCCTCGGCCAGGCCCTGTTCAATGATCGCTTCCAGCGTCCCCGCAGAGAATTCCGCGCGAAATTCCTCCGGCAAAAGCCGCAAAAGCTCCGCCATCACCGCGGATTTTTTGATTGCGCCCGTGCCGGCCCCGTACATGTTTTCCGCCTGCGTCACCAGCCCGCCGGCGGCGCACTCCAGCAGTGTGCGCAGGATATTCCTCGCGCGGGCAAAGCGCTGCAGTTCTTCTGCTGCGGCACCCTTGCGCTCCCGGTGCGACTGCCAGAAGGCAAGCGCCAGCCCCGCCAAAAACAGCAGCAGCACGAGTATGTTCATCGCGAGGTGCATCCATTGAGAAAGTTCCCCTGTTGCAATTATGAGTGGCAATCGCATGTGCAGTCCCCCTTGCTGTTATTCTCTTCTTTTTTGTTCTCCTGCGTTGTTTCTTCTTCGAGCCACGAAAGGCGTCCCCATTCTGTCCAGGGCCGCGCCCTCAATGCCGTTTCCACCACGCCGTAGGCAAACCCGCGCGCCTCATACACCCGGCCCTTGCCCGCGTAAATCCCCACATGCCCGGGCAAGAACACCAGCAGCCCCGGTTCTTCCGGCATGGCGCCGATGGCACCCTTTGCGCCGCAGCACGCCTTGAGCATGTTCGCGCTTTTGTCATATGCCGCCAGGTACTTCGGATTGGAATCCGGCGTCTCCATCATCCAGTAGGATTTGATCAGGCCCGCGCAATCAAACACGCGCTTGCCCTTTTTGCCCGCGTGGTTCTTTTTGGCATAGTCGTAGCGCTCCGCCGTCATTTGGTTCGGGTACTGCTTGCGTTTCTGGTCAAGCAAAGTCAGCGTCGGCACCTGGCCAAATGTGCCGTACCAGTAAATTTGCCCCAGCTGTGCCTTGCAGTGTGCAAGCAGCCCCTTTGCTGTTTTTGTCATCGCAATCTCCCCCTTTTTTCATCCTCTATTCTGTTAATTAAACACTGATTACCTCGGATTGTAGGCACCCCCTGTAGGCACCCCCTGTAGGGGCGGCTGTCCCCAGCCGCCCGCAGAAAACCCACTATGTTATTGCGTTTGCGGGACGCTGAGGACAGCGTCCCCTACAAAATGCGAATGAATCATCACTTACTTAATTCTCACAGGTACCACCATGTGACTTTTGCAATATGCGATTTGTTGTTCGGAAATATAATCCCGGAATCAAAGCCGATGAACTCCATGGATGGGTCAAACGCCATAGGATCTGTTCCCACAACGTTCGTTTCAAACAGCGGTTCCGCTGTGAAATCCCCGCCGCCCCGGCACACTGAAATCCTGCCTCTGTTTCCGTATCGTTCCAGCCGCAGGATTACGCGGCAGTGCGGGTACAGCTCCACTTCGCCATGCAGCTCAAACTCAGCGGTTTCTTCCTCTTGGAACGTTTTGATATACAGCTCCCCATCCTCCGTCACGTGCAGCTGCACAGCAATCAAGTTGTCCTGCCCGTTGCCGCAGGTCAAAATCAAGCTGTCTCCGTATACCGGCAGAAAAAAATCCACCTCAATGGCTTCCGCTTTATGCTGCGCCTCCAAAAAGGTGATGAAGGCATTTTGGGGGAGGACCATGCAGTATATCATACCAAATCCATGCGTATTATCCTGATACCCACTCACCGATCCCGCAGGCTCTTGGCCGGTGCCATCCTGTATGAGAAACTTCGCGATGTTGTTCATCACTTCCGGATCCCCGTATAGCAACGCGTTGATATCAACCACTGCGGCCGGTGTTCCCAGCGGCGCCCACGCATGCGAAACTTTTTTCCCGGCCATCAGCATTCGCCGCCGGGCGCTTGCGCTTCCGCTCATACGATCTCCTCCCAGCTCGCGGCAGCCAGCATAGAATCCATCACATTGATTTCGTATATCTTCCCGTCTTCCAACTCGAACCCGGCGGGATAATAAATGTCCGCACCGCTCATATAGCTAATATTCACCGGCGGGTATCCATCCGGGGCCTCCAAAACAGCGCTGAATTCCTGTGCGTAATCTCCGTCCGCCTCGCTGTCGTCCAGTATGATTTCGGCAAACGTCATGCCATCTTCAATGTAAATTCGGTACCGCACGCCGGGCTGCAGCGTCACGGTATCTTCTTGATCTGTCAACGTTACCCACTCCATGCTGACGCCCAGCGCGGGGTCCATATTCCCGGCAAGGGTTTGCATGGCGCTCAATGCCGCTCCCGCCTGTCCGGCATATGTCTGCGCTTCTCCCGCCGATGTTGCCGCCTGCGTTTTTGAGCCTTGCGCCGCTGTTGCCTGCGCCGCCGCGTCAATTTTGGATTGGTTCGCTTGTCCGGCATATGTCTGCGCTTCGCTTGCGGAAGTCGCAGCCTGCGTTTTTGAGCCCTGTGCCGCCGTCGCAGACGCCGCCGCGTCAATTTTGGACTGGTTCGCCTGTCCGGCATATGTCTGCGCTTCGCCTGCGGAAGTCGCCGCCTGCGTTTTTGAGCCCTGCGCCGCTGTTGCCTGCGATGCCGCCAGCGCAACCTGCCCGTCCAAACTCCCTTGCGCGGTTGTGATTGCCTGCGTAATGTTGCTCTGCGCCTGCGCTGCCGCAAGATTCACTTGCGTCACGGCGGCTGTCATGCCGTCCTGCGCCTGCTCCGCCATTTCGTCGAGCCTGTCCTCCACGCCCTGCGTGAATTCGTCCACCAAAAGCGAAGCGGCATTGTCCACTGTCGCCTGCGCCTGGCTTGCGGACGCTGCCGCGTTGATTGCAGATTGCCCCGCCTGCCCGGCATACGTTTGCGCTTCTCCTGCGGAGGTTGCTGCCTGCGTTTTTGAACCCTGTGCCGCTGTCGCAGACGCCGCCGCGTTGGTCGCGGATTGCCCCGCCTGCCCGGCAGATGTCTGCGCTTCTCCCGCCGAGGCCGCCGCCTGCGTTTTTGAGCCTTGTGCCGCTGTCGCGGACGCCGCCGCGTTGGTCGCGGATTGCCCCGCCTGCCCGGCATACGTCTGTGCTTCTCCCGCTGAGGCCGCCGCCTGCGTTTTTGAGCCTTGTGCCGCCGTTGCCTGCGCCGCCGCGTCAATTTTAGATTGCCCCGCCTGCCCGGCATACGTCTGTGCTTCGCCTGCGGAAGTCGCCGCCTGCGTTTTGGCTGTTTGCGCTGCCGCCGCATGCGATGCCGCCAGCGCAACCTGTCCGTCCAAACCGCCCTGCGCGGTTGTGATCGCCTGCGTGATGTTGCTCTGTGCCTGCGCCGCCATATCGTCAAGCCTGTCCTCCACGCCCTGCGTGACTTCGTCTGCCAAAAGCGAAGCGGCATTGTCCACTGTCGTTTGTGCCTGTGCCGCCGCGTTTTGCGCTGCCGTTGCCGATTGCCCCGCCTGCCCGGCATACGTTTGCGCTTCTCCGGCGGAGGTTTGTGCCGCCGTTGCATGCGATGCCGCCAGCGTCACCTGCCTGTCCAAACTCCCCTGCGCTGCCGCTGCCGCCTGTCCGATATCGCCCAGCGCGTTGGAAGCAGTCTGGTTCACATTGCCCTGTGCCTGCACCGCTGTTTGGTTCACCTCAATTTTTGCCTGTGCGGCTGTTTGGTTGACCTCGTTTTTCAGCTGCGTTGCCGCCTGCACCACATTGTCCTCCGCCTCCACCACCATCTGGCGGATCGCGTCCTGCGCTTCCGTCAAGCCGCCTTGCACAAACTCGTCTACGCCCGCCACCTTGATCCGCAGCGTTTCCCGCATGCTGTTGATCTGTGCCATGAGCTCGTTCATGTGCCCCAGCGCAAAGGAGGAAAGCGCTTCGCCCTCCCCGGTGATGGAATCCTCAAACCGCAGCACAAACAGCGCTGATTTTTCCAGCAAAACGCATGCGCCGTTCTCCTCCCGGTGCCCCTCCACCTGCGCGCGCACAAAGGTGCTGTGGGTCAGCTGGTTCGGCAAATCGCAGAAGATTACGCCATTTTCTATCCAAGCGCTTGTCTCTATCCCCTCTGCCTTCTGATAGATATTGCCCAGCGGAATCCGTTTGCCCGCGTTCATCACATCAAACGCGATGGTATAGAAATCAAAGCCTGTTTTCAGGCGCTCCGGCAGCGTGATTTCCAGCCGCACCGCCCGGTGCTCCCCCATATACACCATTGCGGGCGTCACAACAACGCTTTCGTCCTCATGCAATGCAACTTTGATGATCCGCATACCGCGCGCCTCCTTTCTCCTGTTTTTCCGCCTCCTGGTAGTAGTGCCGCAGCCAGACAGAAAGCCGCAGCAGGTCGCTTCGTTGCTGGGTGTGCAGTTCCATCAAGCGTTCCTGCCGTTGCGCCTCGGCGCTGTCGCCGCCTTGCATCGCAAAGCGCCTGCGCTCCCTGCAGGCCGTGATCATCGCCTCCAGGTTGTCCGCTTCCGCCGCGTACTGCTCCCCCAGTTCACACAATGAGATTTTTTCCGTCATGTACCCTCTTCCTCGCTTCCCGCTTATTTTGCCGGCCCGCAGCAAAGGTTGAAGAAGAACCCAGCCATGCCGCCGTACTGGGGGCTCCTGCTGAACGCTTCGTTCGTGTGTTCCGCCGCGGACCAGAATGGATCCTTGCCGTTCTCACTTCATCTTATTCTTCTGTCAGCGCCCGGTAGCGCATCACGTATTGCAGCCTTGTTTTGATTTTTTCCAGCGCGCGTTCCTTGCAGCGCCCCGCCACGGAGTGGTGCACGCCAAGCGCCCGCCCCACGGCGGAAATGCTCTTGCCCTCCCAAAAAACACCCTGCAGCACCTGCCGCTCCTGCGGCGTGAGCGCCTCGTTCAAAATTTCGTCCAGCACGGCAAGGAGCGCCCGCTCTTCCTCCGCGCGGTCCACGCCGCGTTCCCCCTCCAGCCATGCCGTGTAACTCGTCTGTTCCAGCAGCTGCGCGGTGATGTCAGTCGAAAGCTGCGGCGTGCGCTGCTGCAGCAGCCAAGAGCCAATGCCAACCGCTGCCCAATTCATGTTTCACTCACCTCCCCGCTTCAGCACTTTATCGCGTTTTAATAGTTATACTATTATCTTAGCATTCCTGTCGATATTTGTCAACCTTTTTCTGCAAATATATTCCAATTTTGTGCCGGCTCGCATTTTTCGACATATTGTCACTTGACTAAAATAAGAGTGGCGCTCATAATATAGGTACAAGGAGAGTGATGCAACATGGCAAAGATTCTCAAGCAATTGCGCAAAGAACAGGGGTTAACGCAGGCACAGCTGGCGATTGAATTGCAGGTGCACCAAACCGCGGTGAGCCAGTGGGAGTGCGGCCGCACCTATCCGGACCGGGCGACCATCGTCAAGCTCGCCGCGTTTTACAGCGTGTCGGCGGATGTCCTCCTCGGCATCTCCTGATCTCCGGGGTGCAAACGCCTCTGTATACCCCTGCGCGCGCCTGATTTCCGCGCTGTTTTCTGCGCACATGGTATAATATTTCAACAAAAACATATCCCGTGGGAAAATATTTCCTGCGGGATATTATTTTTTCAGAGGATTTTTTAGCCCAACCGCGACTAACGAAAGTAAATCCAATCTAAACTAATATCAAACCTATCAAAATAAACAACGCACAAGGGAGAGCATCTATGACTTGGCAAATGATTTTTGTTCCCATCGCGGCCTATCTTCTGGGCAATTTTAACTCCGGCATCATTTTTTCCTGGCTTCTTCACAAAAAAGATTTGCGCCAGCTCGGCAGCAAAAACCCCGGAACCACCAACGCGTTTCGCGTGCTCGGCCGCGCAACGGGGATTCTGGTGCTTTTTTTTGACGCCCTCAAGGGCGTTGCCGCCGTTGCCCTGGCCAATTGGCTTCTGCCGGGTCAGGTCTGGCCCTGCATCGCGGGCTTTCTCGTTGTGCTGGGGCACATTTTCCCGGTGCTCTTCAAGTTCAAGGGCGGCAAGGGCGTCGCCACCACGGCGGGCGTCACGCTCTTTTTGCAGCCGCCCGTGCTTTTGATCGCGCTCATTCCCTTTTTCAGCTTGCTCCTCGGCGTGAAGTATATGTCCGTGGCGTCCATCGTGAGCACGCTGCTCCTGCCGGTCATTTCGCTGTTGTGGTTTCGCGGCATCACGCCCATGGTTTGGCTGAGCCTGTGCCTTGGGCTGTTCATCGTCTTCACCCACCGCGAAAACATCAAGCGCCTGCTCCGGCACGAAGAAAACAAGCTCTTCCAAAAAAAGAAATAGTTTTTGTATCCACAAATTCTTAGATGATGGAGAATTCCGCATGGCAAATTATCACGTAGGCATAGACATCGGCTCAACCACCGTCAAAGTCGTCGCCATCGATGGCAACGACACACTCCTTTACGCGGATTATCAGCGGCACCACGCACAGTCCCGCCAAACGGCGTCGGCCATGCTCACGCAAGCGATGCAGGTCATCGGCAACGAGCCTGTGACCGTAGCGCTTTCGGGTTCCGCGGCGCTCAAAACGGCGGCGGCGGCGGAGCTGCCCTTTGCGCAGGAGGTCTTTGCCACCCGCGTGGCCGTGCAACAATTCATCGGCGGCGTTGACGTTGTCGTCGAGCTCGGCGGCGAGGACGCGAAAATCCTCTTCCTCACCAATGGCGTGGAGGAGCGCATGAACGGCAGCTGCGCCGGCGGCACGGGCGCGTTCATCGATCAAATGGCGTCCCTTCTGGATATCTCGCTCGAAGAACTCGATCGGCTGAGCTTTGCGCACCAACACATTTATCACATCGCCTCGCGCTGCGGCGTGTTCGCCAAATCGGACATTCAGCCGCTGCTCAACCAGGGCGCCGTCAAGGCGGATATCGCCGCGTCCATCTACCAATCCATCGTCAGCCAAACGATTGCGGGGCTGGCGCAGGGGCGGGAAATCAAGGGCAGGGTCTGCTTCCTCGGCGGGCCGCTCACCTTTTTGGCGGGTTTACGCGAGCGCTTTGTGCAAACGCTGCAACTCAATGATGAACACGCCATTTTTCCGGAAAACGCGCAGTTTTATGTGGCGCTCGGCGCTGCCCTCTGCGGCAAAAACAATGCGGCTGAAACAATCACCCCGCAGGAAATTCTCGACCGCCTCGCTAATGTAGAAAAAAATATCGGCGGTGATGTCAACACCCTGCCGCCGCTTTTTGCTTCCAAAGAAGATTACGCCGTTTTTGCAGCGCGCCACGCGGCGCATACTATCCCCCGCACGCCGCTTGAAAATTACACCGGCGCGGCGTATATCGGCATCGACGCGGGTTCGACCACGACAAAGCTCGTCCTCATGGCGGAGGACGGCAGCCTGCTTTACGATTACTACGCCCCGAACCTGGGTGATCCCCTCACCTGCGTAAAAACCCAGCTGATTCATATTCGTAAAGCATGCAGCGACAAAGTACAAATTAAAGGCTCTGCCGTCACCGGCTACGGCGAAGAGTTCATCAAAAACGCCTTTCAGATCGACTTCGGCATCGTGGAAACCATTGCCCATTACACCGCCGCCAAGGCCTTTAATCCCAACGTGGATTTCATCATCGACATCGGCGGGCAGGACATGAAGTGCTTCAAGCTGCGCAACGGCGCCGTAGATTCCATCCTGCTCAACGAGGCCTGCTCCTCTGGCTGCGGCTCGTTTATCGAGGCGTTTTCCAACGCGCTGGGCTACCCCGTGGCGGAGTTCGCAACGCTCGGCCTTTATGCAAAAGCCCCTGTCAATCTTGGTTCTCGCTGCACCGTGTTCATGAATTCCTCCGTGAAGCAGGCGCAGAACGACGGCGCGGGCGTAGATGATATTTCCGCAGGGCTGAGCATCAGCGTCGTCAAAAACGCCGTGTATAAAGTCATCCGCGCAAGGAACGCCGACGAGCTCGGGCAAAATATCGTCGTGCAGGGCGGCACTTTCCTCAACGATGCCATTCTCCGCGCGTTTGAGCAAGAGATTGGCCGCGATGTGATTCGCCCCGCCATTGCGGGCCTCATGGGCGCCTACGGCAGCGCGTTATATGCCAAAAAACAAGCCGCAAAAATTGGCAGCGAAGCAAGCAATGTGCTCCCGCTCGAAGACCTCGAAGCCTTCACCACCACGGCAAAAAGCGCGCGGTGCGGCCTGTGCGGCAACCGCTGCAACCTGACCGTCAACACCTTCCCCGGCGGCAGGCAGTTCATCTCCGGCAACCGCTGCGAAAAACCCACCCCGAACGCCCGCAAGGGCGAACCCCTCCCCGATGCCTATGAATTTAAAAAAGAGCTTCTTCTGTCCTATAAGCCCATCGCGGGCAAGCGAAAAGTCGGCATTCCGTTGGGACTGGGAACCTATGAGCTACTGCCGTTTTGGCACACCCTGCTGACCGAGCTTGGCTGCGAGGTCGTGCATTCCGGCCTTTCGAGCCGCGAGATTTATCTGGCAGGACAGCATACCATCCCCTCCGATACCGTTTGTTATCCCGCCAAACTTGTGCATGGCCACATCGAAGCCCTGCTCGATAGGAACGTTGACGCGATCTTTTATCCCTGCCTGCCCTATAACTTTGACGAGGGCATGGGCGATAATCATTACAACTGCCCCGTGGTGGCGTTTTATCCGGAGCTGCTCGCGGCAAATATCCCGCGCCTGAAGGAAACCCATTTCATGAACCCCTTCTTCGCGCCGCACGGCAAAGCCTTCCCCGCCCTTGCCGCAAAATATTTCCGCAAGGAATTCGGCTGCAGCTCTTCTCAAGTGAAAGCCGCCGTGAAAAAAGCCTATGAGGCCCACGCAAATTATCTGGAGGCCCTGCACCAATTTGGCGAAAATTCCCTCGCGTTTGCGAAAAATAATAACCTCGAAACCGTGATTTTGGCCGGCCGGCCCTATCATGCCGACCCGGAAATCAACCACGGCGTGCACAAGGTGCTCAGCTCCCTCGGTGTGGTGGTGCTCTCGGAGGATTGCCTGCGCCCGGCGGAAAAATTCAGGGTGGGCGTGCTCAACCAGTGGACCTACCACAGCCGTCTATACGCCGCTGCGCAATATGCTGCTGCACATGAGCACGTGCATTTGGTGCAGCTCATCTCCTTTGGCTGCGGGCTCGACGCCATCACCTCCGACGAAGTGAAAGATATTCTCGAACGAAACAATAGGCTCTATACTCTCCTCAAGATTGACGAAATCAACAACCTGGGTGCTGCAAAAATCCGGCTCCGGAGCTTGATGGAGGCTGTCAAACAGCAGTAGAACAATAGGCGGGGAACACAAGCGGTGGGCGGAGCAAGCGCCGCCCCTACAAACACGCACAACCCCCGTAGGGGTGGCACTTGTTCCGCCCGCAGTAACGCGCAACCCATGTAGGGGCGAACTGTGTTCGCCCACAGAAAAACCATTATTTTCTTTGGGTTGCGGGCGAACACAGTTCGCCCCTACCATTGCATGTACACTTAATCAGTGCTCACCCATCAATAAAATCAAGGAGAACCAACCACATGGCTGAACTTGTATATGACCCCAACGGGCGGCTGATGTTCACCGAAGAAATGCAGCGGGAATACACCATTCTCCTCCCCATGATGCTGCCCATCCACATGACCTTCCTCGCCCAGCTCATGCGCGAGCAGGGCCTCAACGTAGACCTGCTGACCTCCGTCAACCCCGCCATTGTCAACCACGGCCTGCAAAGCGTGCACAACGACACCTGCTACCCCGCGCTGCTGGTCATCGGGCAGATGATGGAAGCGCTCGAAAGCGGCAAATACGATCTGCACAAGGTCGCCCTCGTCATCACGCAAACGGGCGGCGGCTGCCGGGCCAGCAACTACATTCATCTGCTGCGCAAGGCGCTGAAAAAACGCGGCTGGGCGCACATCCCCGTGATTTCCTTCAACCTGGCCGGTATGGAGAAAAACCCCGGCTTCAAGTTCAGCGGCCGGGCGTTGATTGAGCTGCTGGGCATCATCGTCTATGCCGATTTGCTCATGAACCTCGGCAACCAAACACGACCCTACGAGCTGCAAAAAGGGCAGACTGATGAACTGATTGAGCAATGGATGCAGGACCTGATGGAAAACAAAATGAGCATCGCGCACCTGCGCCGCACGCTGGGCAAAATTGCAAGTGAGTTCGCCAATATCCCCATGAACCGCGTACCAAAAATCACCGTCGGTGTCGTGGGGGAAATCTACATCAAATACGCCGCGCTCGGCAACAACAACCTCGAGCAGCTGCTGGACGACGAGGACTGCGAGGTGATCGTCCCGGGGCTTCTCGATTTCTTCATCTTCATGGGCGACCACCATTTGGTGGACACCAAGCGGTACCGCATCAAGTTCAAAAAAGGGCTTGCTTCCGCGTTGGTGCGCGCCATCTTCATGTTCTTCCAAAAGCGGCTGATCCGTGCCATCAAGCGGCATAAACAGTTCCGCGTCCCCGCCGATTTCAACACCATCAAGCGCCTCGCGAGCGCCTATGTCAGTGACGGCAACAAGATGGGCGAGGGCTGGCTGCTTACGGGCGAAATGCTCGAGCTGATTCATTCCGGCGTGAACAACATCATTTGTACACAGCCCTTTGGGTGCCTGCCCAACCACATCGTGGGCAAGGGCATGATCCGCGCCATCCGCGAGGACCACAAGCAGGCAAACATTGTCGCCATCGACTATGACCCCGGCGCCACCCGCACCAACCAGGAAAACCGCATCAAGCTCATGCTTGCCGTTGCGAGGGAGCAGATGCAGGGCGGCGGATAATTAATTAGGCTTGCGTTTGCGGGCTGGCTATGCTATACTGTCTCTGGGTTGTTATCAACTAAAAAAACAAACGAAAAGAGGGAGCAAACCATGGCAGTCTTCAAAAATGATCAAGGAAACATCCGCACTGGCAGGGCACTAACGGCAGCAGTTTTCGCGCTTCTCCTGATTCTGACGCTTTGCTCTTCGCTGACAAAAGTAGACACCGGCTGCACCGGCGTGGTGAAGACCTTCGGCGCGCCCACCGGAAGAGTGCTGAACAACGGACTGCACTTCAAAATCCCGTGGGTGCAAAGCGTTGAAGAAGTTGACACGCAGATCATCAAGGTGCAGGACGATGCGAACGCCGTATCGAAAGACCTGCAGTCCGTCGACACCACCATCGCAGTGAACTACCAAATCAACCCCGGCAGCGCCGTTGCTATTGTGCAAAAGATCGGCGCGAAATTCTTGGAGTCTGAAATCATCGTTCCCGCAATTCAGGAATCTGTGAAAGCTGTGACGGCAAAATACACCGCGGAAGAACTGATTGCCTCCCGCGCCAGTGTTTCGCAGGAGATGTCCGCTGCGCTGGACGCAAAGATCAAGGAATACGGCGTTGCCGTGCAAGGGTTCAACGTGATCAACTTTTCCTTCAGTGAAGAATTCAACAGGGCGATCGAATCAAAACAAGTGGCCCAACAAAACCTGATCCGGATACGTACCGAGCAGGAAGAGCTCGTTGTAAAGGCTGAGGCCCAGGCAAAAGCCGCTGAAGCAACCGCGAAGGCTGTTCTTGTCGCTGCCGAAGCGCAGGCCGAGGCCAATCAAAAGCTCGCCGCGTCAATCACTTCAACTTTGGTTGAATATGAAAAAATCCAGAAATGGGACGGCAAGCTCCCCAGCGTCAGCGGCGGCAATGCCATCATTGATATTCGCGAGTAAGGATTTTTCCCTCAACGTGCGACAAACGATGATACCCTAAAGCAACTATAAGGAGGAGGCATTTGTTATGAAGAACATGAAGAAATTGTTTGCAGTCGTCCTTGCCATCACGATGCTCTGCGCGTTCGCGGGCATCGGCGCACACGCAGAGGAAGAAGACCCCAAAATCGCGGAAATTCAGGGCATCATCGCGGAATACAACGCAACGCATGGCGGCACAGGCACGCTGAGCGCAGAGCCTGTGCGCGGAAAGGGCACTTCCCTGATTTGGCGAATCACCGGGGAAGTGACCGGCGCAACAAAGGGCCTTGCGCTCCCCTATACTTCCATCAATTGGAACGCAATCTTGACCGGCGAAACCAACGGCGAAGCCATGCTGAAAGGCGTATCCACTATCATCAACGGCGGGGAAATCAAAACAAACGGGCTTGCGATTGACAGCCATTCCGTCTATGTTACGCAAGGCTCCGTCAGCGGCAGCACGGCGTTCCGCGGGTATTCCATCATGATAGGCGGCGGAACCGTTGTTGGCGATGTGCAGGGCACAACCGATTCCGGTGACTTTCCCAGTTTTTCGATGCATGGAGGCACCTTTACAGGAGCGGTTCACTGTGACGGCGGCGATTTCAGCCTTTCGGAAAACGCCGTTGCCAATGTCACCGCGCTGACCGCCAACCATCCTCGTGGCAGCGTTTACATCAACGACAAAGCGCAGCTGCATTTCATCGGCGACGGACCAATCAATGTTTCCGGCAAGATGTATATCGGCATCCGCACGAAAGTCACCGGCAGCGGCGCAAAGGCGCTTGTCAAAAACGCCACGCTTCGGTTCAATTTCGTCAATCTCTCCGAACGGTTCTTCAAAGGCCCTGTCATGCAGTGGATTCTGCACCTGATATTTTCCGGCAGGATCATGCGCGGATAGCCAATACAAATAAAAAACACAGGAGCTGGCTTACCCCAACTCCTGCGTTTTTTCTCGCACGGCTACGCGATAAAAACAAACACGGAGGGCTTTCAATGTTAAGCAATCACGGATTCGATCTTTGGGCGGATCATTACGATGATTCTGTAAGGAGTGCGGAAGACAGCAATCAATACCCGTTTGCCGGCTATACCCGCTTGATGAACACCGTATATGGTGCCATCATGAATCAAGCCCCCGCAACCGTTCTTGATATTGGGTTTGGAACAGCCAAGCTGACTTCAAAATTGTATGACGCGGGGAACTACATCACAGGGATTGATTTTTCACCTGAGATGATTAAAATTGCAGCGGCAAAAATGCCAAACGCCATCCTTCAGCTTTGGGATTTCTCGCTTGGTATCCCGCCTGAACTGCGTGGAACAACGTTTGATTTCATCATCAGCACCTACGCGCTGCACCACCTCACGGACGATGCCAAGGTCACTTTCATTGCCGGTTTGCTTGATTTGCTTGCGCCCGATGGTTCCATTTTGATTGGCGACGTTTGCTTCAACACAAGAGAGGATCTTCTTGCCTGCCAAGCCTCGTGCGGTGACGGTTGGGACAAGGATGAAGTTTACTTTGTCTTTTCCGAACTGCAAGCGCGGTTGTGTTCTTTGTGCAGCCTCCGCTTTCATGAATTTTCTTTTTGTGCAGGCATTATTGAAATCCGCAACATTTGATGCGTTGCCTCAAAAAACACAGGAGTTGGATGAACCCAACTCCTGCTTCTTTTTTTATTTTTGTGCTTTTAGACGATAGTAGTGATGCAATGCTTTTTGTGTGCGCGCCGACCACCCCGTCCGCTTCGCGGCCACCCCTCCACTGGAGGGGAATGAGTTGAAACTGCCTTTTTCGTTTATGTTTTTCGCAAACATCGCGGAGGCGAACCAATTCCCCTCCACTGGAGGGGTGGCCGCGAAGCGGACGGGGTGGTCAAAAGGCTAAATCAATACAATTATCTAAAATAGCGTTTATTTTTACACTCACACCATCACGGCAGCGTATACCCCGCCGCAAGATAAACCGCATACCACTCCTCGCGCGTGAGCACAATCTCCGCCGCCTTTGCGCATGATTTGAGCCGCCCCAGGTTCATCGTGCCAATCACCGGCTGCATCTTCGCGGGGTGGCGCAGAATCCACGCCAGCGCAATCGCGGTGCTGTCCGTGCCATGAACTTTGGCCAGCTCCTCCAGCTTTGCAGTGAGGGCTTTGTAGCGCTTATCGCCGATGAACACCCCCTTAAAAAAGCCATGCTGGAAGGGCGACCAGGGCTGCACTGTGATGTCGTTCAGGCGGCAAAAATCGAGCACGCCGCCGTCGCGGTTCACAGCCTCATCGTCGAGCATATTCACATGCGTGCCCTGCGCCACCATCCCTGCATTTGCAATCGAAAACTGCAATTGATTGGCAACCAAGGGCTGCTTCACAAACTTTTGCAGCAGCTGCATTTGCATGGGGTTTTGGTTCGAAACGCCAAAGTGCTTCACCTTGCCGCTTGCCTGCAGCCGGTCAAACGCTTCCGCAACCTCTTCCGGTTCCATCAGCGCATCCGGGCGGTGCAGCAGCAGCACATCGAGGTATTCCGTTTGCAGCCGCGCAAGAATGTTATCCACTGATGCCAGGATATGTTCCTTCGAAAAATCGTAGCGCCCGGCGCGGATGCCGCACTTGGATTGCAGGATGATGTCTTCACGTGCGCCTTTGTACGCCTGCGCAAAGATTTTTTCGCATTCGCCGCCGCCGTAAATATCCGCGTGGTCAAAGAAGTTCATACCCAGCTCCAGCGCTGTTTCCACAAATCGCTGCGCCTCATTCACAGAAAGGCCGCTCATGCGCATGCAGCCCACCGCCACCGCCGGCACCTCCATGCCGGATTTGCCCAAAGGAATCTTTCTCATCGTGTTGTCTCCTAAGCTTATAATTTTCTTGCCTTGATTACAAATGTGACCGGAAGCATGCGCGCTTTTTCCGCAAAATCGCTGTCGTCATTC
>JGI994J12354_10003467_pt1 | contig 14681 bp, 9 predicted proteins | sample IntmicLarv3ML3BL_FD_12354 | JGI IMG/M metagenome (IMG submission 12354)
TATATTCCAATAAACCAACGCATCGAGAGAACAAAACATTTCCCCTAAAAATCGTAGCTGTACATGGTCAAACGAGGGTAAGTTACGCCGAATAAAGACATCCAGTAACGCAGGGCAAACTTATTTTCTAGTTTTTGCGCCACTGAGCGAATTTTTCAAGGAGAACTTTTGCGAATCTAGCGCGCGTACTTGAGGTACGCAAGCGCCGATTCGACAAAAGATTTCGACGATGAAAAAAAATAATAGAGAATTAATTTCCGGCAAAAAGAAAGCCCTGCGAGGAAGATGCTTTTTCGGAGTGACGCGCATACAAAAGTATGTACCCTCATTTGACCACGTACAGCACGCCGCATATAGAAATTTTCCGCGCGTTTGCGTCGTTATTATCCTTGCTTTGCGCCTGCAAAGCGTCGTCCTCTGCCTCGCAGACGCACGAAATCTTCCTCTCTGCGGTCTTTGAATTTTAAGGGGGAAATGTTTGCTTCCACAATGCCGTTCAATTGAAGCATACTGTCTGTATATTCCAATAAACCAACGCATCGAGAGAACAAAACATTTCCCCTAAAAATCGTAGCTGTACATGGTCAAACGAGGGTAAGTTACGCCGAATAAAGGCATCTGACAACGCAGGGCAAACTTATTTTTTGGTTTTTGCGCCACTGAGCGAATTTTTCAAGAAGAGCTTTTGCGAATCTAGCGCGCGTACTTGAGGTACGTAAGCGCTGATTCGACAAAAGATTTCGACGATGAAAAAGGAAGCTCAGCGACGCAAAAAATTATGAGCGTTCATTAATAAGCGTCTTCACCTTATCCTGAATAATTCTCACCGTAAGGTCTATGTCCTTTTCTCCGGCGAAAAACGCTTGGGTTTCTTCTCTGATGATATCCATGATACTCTCATCGTACATGGCCATCCGGTGAATACTTTCCACAACTGTCCGAAGCGTTTTTGCGCCTTCTTCTGTTAGTAAGGGTTCTTCATAATAATATCTGGGAAGAGCAGCATTTGGATCTGGTGGTGTCATTGCCTTTTGAATTCCTTTTTCAAAGGAAGATTTTCTCACAGGGAGATTATATCTAGCCAATATGGCATCCTGTTGTTCTTCACCCAGCATTAGCTTGATTAGTTCCCACGCCTCGTCCTGGTGCTTAGATTGATTGGAAATAGCAAAGTAGGAATAGGAGTATCCAATNGGAGCTGAATTTATATCCGATGGATATCCAACGTATGCTACAGACTCTCCTGCCAGTTGATAGTCATAATTAAAACCGGAAATGGAGGAAATGTATCCACTCATCAATGCCAATTCTCCGTTTCTAAACAGCTCGTACTCATCAACCCAAACATCGTAATCCATGTCATCCGGGGACATTCCATACTGCTTACAAAACATAAGGAGGTTCTTGAATTCAGGTGAATCGAAATTGACGGTCGATGTACTCTCATCCACAAATTGACCGACAGATCCGTAAAGGGAATTGTACAAAACCGATTCATACTCACGGATTGGCATAGCACGCATATTACTAGGAAGGCTCTCCGTGAATTCGTTGAACTCGTCAATGGTAAAGCCTATTCTATCTCCTAGAAGAGATTTTCTTCCCATAAGGGCTTCTACAGAAAAGGAAGTGAACATGAAGCTTAGCTCACCATTTATTTCAATGCCTTCCATGAGATTTTCAAAGAAAAACTCCTTATTGTACTCTGGATCGTTTTCCATCAGCGTATACAAGTCCACAAACAAGCCTTTTTTTGCAAGAAGCGGGAAATCCAACGCATATGTACCGCCATAGATGATATCCGGCGTATTTCCGGAAAGAATATCCATATTCATTTCCTTGATTGCATTCTGATACTCCTCCTCGCCTGACCAATCTCCGCCGTAATAATCGTATATTTCTGCACGATAATCCTTGCTGGTTTTATTAAATTCGAAAATCATTTTTTTCAAATCGGTTTCGCCGGTAATACCAAAGCCACCAATCCGAAGAATTGTTTTTCCGGCATTAGGATTCTTGCTTTCTCTATTCAAAAAATACCAACGTTGAGTCTCTTCATATGTTTCTTGATTATATTCTGTATAATTCATGAAAATTTTATCTTCCGACAACACATAATATGACGGATAGGCATCGTAGGTATTCAAATCCAAATCCTTGAATAGAAGAATATCTTTTTTGGAATTTGCGCGGATATCAACACTATATATTCCGATGTCATTGTAATAAAAGATACCCTTGTCTGTTGTCTGTAAATTGTAAAAATTGCTTAGTACACTGTCACGTTCTTTTTTTCCAAGCTCTTTTTTCTCAAAATCAATGGGCGCAACCCATGAAAACGAGTCTTTCTCGGTATATTCGTATCCATCAACATACACCGTTCCGTCAAGCTCCACCACAGATGACCCAAGAGACCACCCTGTCACACCACTTGATGGATCATCCATAAGGGTGAACAATTCCTTACCTGTTTTATCGAAAACACTCAAAATATTATTGTAGCTTCTATCATCCGATCTAGAACCGGTGGCAATGATGTTGCCATTACTATCTACAAGAAAATTATAGTAATACAGATATTCATTTGCTTTCGCTGATTGACCTGACTCAATTTTTATCGTATCTACAAGCGTTGTCAAATCCGAATCAAGCACATAAACCGTCATTGCATTGTTCTGCTCACCCGTGTCGGCACCGTAACTGTACAAAGGATCGCAGGTCAAATAAATGGTACCATCCTTACTCATTGACATATTCCGTACACCGCTGCCAATACCATCCGTAAGAATATCCTTCACATCTATTGTTTTTTTCACTTTTCCGTCAGAATCCATAACGAGGAAATAATAATTTTGATACTGCGCATAATCATATTCATCCTCCANGCCATATCCGAAATCACCGGCGGCNTCCATGAGTCTCTTTTTTTCTTCATCCATCGGTTCAGTNGGGGTAGAAGAATCGTCCTCCTCGGTCTCTTCTCCGTCGTCTGTTTCCTCTTCTGTCTCCGTTTCGTCGTATACTTCGCCCGTTTCATAATACATATCCCTCGGAAATGTATCCACATACATGAGTATAATCATATCACCCTGGTATTCATTCATGTTCATGATATACGAATAGTTTGCATTTTCCATAGAAAAGGCTTCCACTTCCTGTAAGGAAAAATAAACTGCATCCTCTGAAACAACATCACCACCGGAGCTATTGTTTCCTGTATTTTGGTTGCCGTTTTCATTTCCATTAGTTCCCGGCGTATTGCCGGGATTTTTCTCTCCACTGGAGCTATCCCCTCCCCAGCTTAAGCAGGATGTGGTGGACACCAGCAAAATCAAGCTCAATAATAATGCCGTTATTCTTGCCAATTGCTTTCTTGTTTTCTTCATGTAAACACCTCTTTTCTTTTTCTTAACGTATCTTTTTAACCACAATACATCTTTATGATTTTTCATTTACCGCTGTCTGCACACGCTCTTGAATAATTCTTGCCGTTTCAATATCGGACTTACTCCCTTTGAAAAACGCGTCCGCTTCCGTTGATATGATATCCGAAATCGATTGGTCAAAGCTTACACCGGTATTTAAGTCTTCCACGATTTCCAAGAAGGTTTCCGCACCCTCCTGTGTAAGCGGAGCATATTCCATAGAATAGGTAAATCCGCTTGAATCCATAAAAGTAACGCCTCCGGTATTTTCTTTCGGTTTTTTCTCTTTTTCTATGAGCTTATCCATAGAAGCTCTAAGAACCGGAAGTCCCGAGTAATTGCCTGCCAGCTTATCCTGCGAATCTTCTGAAAGGAAAAACTTAATAAACTCCCACGCGGCATCCTTGCTTTCTGATTTTTCAAAGATAGAGAAGCTCATCTGTGTGTAGCAGGAAGGTCCGCTTTTATTTGCGGACGGAAAGCCCACTATGGTAATTGGTTCTCCGAAGGTTTCTCTGTATGATGCAAAGGTACTTAACGTCGTCATCCCAAAGGTTTGAATCATCGCAAGCTCTTTGTTTTTTATCGCCTCATTCCCGTCAATTTCTATTGATCTTCCCATCATGCCCATGCCCATCCCCTGGTCGTCCGCAGGAACGCCGTAGGTCTTTGCATAATTCAGAAGCTGAATAAACTCGTCCGATTCAAAGCTCACCTCGCCTGTTGCCCAGTTCACAAATTGATTACCGGAAGCAATACATGCCATTTGTAAAAGCGAATCATAATCTATCCCCTGCATAGGCTTCATATTTTCCGGAAGACCGTTCACCATTTCAACGAATTCATCAACCGTCCATCCCGTTCTGTCGCCGATCAGCGATTTTGCGCCAATAAGTCCTGTTAAAGAAAAGCTGCTATACAGTTCATAAAGCTTTCCGTCCGTTTCCTTTAAGGCAAGAACATTTTCTATAAAATCCTCTCTTTTGATATCCGGATCATTTTCTAAAAATGTATTGAGGTCGGCAAGTACACCCTTTGAAATATATGCGTCCATAGAGAGTGCCGAGCTTCCGATAATGATATCCGGTGCGGTACCCGAAATAATATCCAGATTCATCTGACTTATTATCTTGGAATAATCATACATCTCCTCCGAATTATCATAGTCGTAAATCTCCATACGGTGTGTTTTGCTTTTTTGATTAAACTCATAAACCGCCCCCCCCGATATTCCGCCAACACGGACAATGATTTTGCCGGCATTGGGATTTTCATTCGCTTTTTTCAAAAGATAATAACGTGTTTGGTCTTCTGCCATACCGTCAAAATTCCACGATTGCGTTTTCACAAAAATGGTCTCTTCATCCAGCATAATAGATGTCACTTCATCCGCTGAAATATCTACATCCAAATCCTTCCACAAAAAGGAAGGCGTCAGTTCCTTTTTCTGCATATCCAGCTTGTATACACCGACATCATTTGAAAGAAGTGCATTTCCATCACCCGATTGTACGGTTGAATTCGTCATGGCAGAGCTTATACCCGCGATAGAAAATGGCTCTCCGAGTTTTCCTTCTGCGGGGTCTATTTTACAAAACAAATACTCAAATCCCGTATCCGAATACTTATTAATATCTATATAAACGTCTGTTCCGTCTGTGAAAATAGACTGTCCCAAGGAAATTTGTTCAGGGCTCGAATAATCTGATTCAACGTAGAGAAGCTCTTTTCCGTCTATGTCAAAAACAGCCACAAAATCAGCAAACATACTTCCGCTTGATAAGTAACCCTTCACATATATGTATCCGTTCTCTCCGATAAATACAGTGCCCGCACTTCTATCCTTTCCAATATCAATGGTCGTGGCATCTTCTGCCATATTCCCATCCTTATCCATGGTATACATAAGAATGGAGCCACCATTATTCATCATGCCGGTGAAAGGAGCATCGGTAATAACAGAATATCCGCCATCCTTATTCTTTATGATAGCGTTCGCCCAAGTGCCCTCCTCCAAGTACTCTTCTAAGCTAATGGTATTGATAATCGCTCCTGTATTATCCAAAAGAACGATTTGATTGTAATCGTAAGAATCCTCCTCATCGGTTTCCGAATACTTATAAACATTCATAAGAACAGCAACGCCATTCTCATCACCGATAATCTGGTTTATATAGAAATCTTCATCTTCTTTTGCGTCATATATGGCGGCGATCTCTTCCGCCGAAAAATATACCGAGTCCTTTGAAACGGTCTTTTCATCGCTTTTTGATCCTCCACTCGTACCGCAGCCGGCAATCGGAAGCAATAACGCCAGCAAAAGAAGTATTGAAATGACTTTTCTTTTCAATGATGTAGATTTATTCATAATTTTATTCCTTTAACTCCATATTCTTTGATTTTTCTGCCAAATCCCTATTGTTCTTACTCATTTTACCCTTTTTTATCTGTTTTTGGAAACGAATGGATAACAAAACTGTCACAAGTAAGTTTTTCTTTATTTATTCTTTTTGTTTTTTTCGAAAACGCCCGCCATATCGGTATAAAACGTCTTTTTCATTGTGTGTTTTTGATTGCATGGAACAGGGCTTGTATATACTTTTCTTTCTGTTTTTGGTAGTATTATTGCAAAAATAACAGATTGGAAGTGGTGAATTACAATGAAAAAGAAGCACATAACCATCACAGGTCTTCCGTTTTTTTATGGGAAACATCCCTTTGAGGGAAATGAATATATTGTTCTTACCAAGGATTTTGCAAACCCGCACGATTCCGAGGCCATCATTGCCGAGACGGCACTGTGGGGTATGGTTGGTTTTGTTTCCAATCACCCGTTGAGCCGAATCAAAGGAACGATAAGTGCCGGACGGCTTTATGATAAAATCGGCAAACGCGCTGTTGCCAAGGTGAAGTTTTCCACGGACGAATATGTCATCTGCAAGGTGNTAAAGGGAAAAAGAGCTAAAAAGCAATTGAAAAANTTTGATGCCTCCAGAAAAGATATAAAAGCATTGGAAAATATGCTTCCGATGGATTCTGACATTAGTCATATTACGGTACATATCTTATCNTCGTCATGGCAACANGATTTGCCCGGCGGAAATGCCAATGGGTTTTGGGAAAGATAACGAAANNTTCTTAGAGAAATCAGCGCACCAAAGGTGCGCTTTTTTTATCAGAAAAATGGATTACGAAATCAAAAAGAATACCATGACCACCAGTCCCAATATAATCCGGTAAAAACCAAATGCCGAGAAGTCCTTTTTCTTCACATATTGGAGTAAAAAACGAATAACAAAAAAAGATACAATATACGCTGTCAGCATACCCACTAGGACAATAAGAAGCTGTGTTCCGGAAAATCCATTGCCGCTTAGTAAGTATTTGAAAAACTTCAAAAGGCTGGCACCGGTCATAATCGGAATTGCCAAAAAGAACGCATATTCTGCCGCAATATAGCGAGAGCAGCCCAAAAGCATAGCCCCTAAGATGGTTACACCCGAGCGAGAGGTTCCGGGAATCAGTGACAATATTTGAATCACACCGATAAGAAGCGCCATTTGATATGTCATTTGAGAGAATTTTTGTACCTGAAATTTTCTATGCTTATTTTTGCTTTCCAAGAATACGAACAAAATCCCGTACAATATCAGCATCGCTGCCACCACATATCCATTATACAGATGCGCGTCCAGCCAATCATCCAAAAGGATTCCGGCAATGCCAGCGGGCAGACAGCCGATGACAATTTTCACCCAAAGCTCTATGGTTCTTTTTCTTTCCTCTTGATTTTTCTTCTTTGAGATTGGATTCAGGCGTCGGAAAAAGACGGTAATGACCGCCATAATGGCACCCAACTGAACCAACACGAGAAAAACACGCCAAAATTCCGGTGTAAGAACCGTTGTCGCGGAGGTTTTCCACACTTCATCAACCAGAATCATATGTCCGGTACTACTAATCGGAAGCCATTCTGTGATACCTTCTACAATAGAAATAAATAGAATCCTGAGCCATTCCCAAAAATCCATACAGAATCCTCACTCAATCCTTATTTTCCAAAAGAATTTTACTGACATTTAGGTCTTTCCAATTGTCCTCACGATACGCCCAATTCTTTTCTCTTTGTAGTGTCTCATGGAATTGCTCAAATTCATCAGAAAGAGAGCTATCATAAGAAAGCAATTCTTCTTCCTTTTCCAGGACGACAAGCTTCGAATCCGCGGACAATTCATACATCAAGTATCTCGTATCCAGCTCTTGAATCATCCCCTCTTGATATTGATAAATATTGAAACGGGCGATAATAGCATCTGGCGCCGCATAGGAAAAAACCACCAAAAAGAGTAAGCTCGACAGAAACAAGGATTGCAAAATCGGGAATTTGGCGGCAAGCTCCCGAATAAATAGGAAAAGAAAGAATATTGCCATAAGAAACATAAAGCCTGTGACAAAAAGTCGCATACGCGTGAGCCCGAATTCTTGAATATACAAAAACATTCTTGAGAACGCCGAAACAAGCTGAACCGCACTTAGTAAAATCATCATAAGTGACAAAATACGAATGACAATTCCCGCCGTTCCCTTCCTTCCCGTAAAACGGACACACACAGCAATCATAAGAACATTGATTGAGGAAAGAAATGCCAGCTCGAAAAATCCGGTTCGAGCATATTCGGCGTGCGTAAGATTTCCGGGAAGCTGTCCGCTCCACGCACCTAGTAAATATACCAGTTGAACCGCCGCATAAAAGAAATACAGGATATTTATACCCGAAAGAATAACCATCGCAACTACATCCGGCATAACGGTCTTTTTTGTCCGCTTTTTCAGAAGCTCTGCTTCTCCCGAAAAGACCATCCACGGCTTTCCATAGCTCCAAACAAAGCTAAGTACAAACGGAAACAATATCACCGCAACAATACCGTGTCCCAACCATCGCCAGATATCAATACTAAAAAACCGTTCGAATATTGTCCCCACAAATTCTGCAAAAAGCGGATCAGCCATCACCAGAAGCGTCGTCAAAACTGCTAAAATCGGAAAAACAATAATACAGCCGAGAATCACCTGCAAGAAAACATTTGATTTCTTCGGAGAAGATGAAGAAATTACGGTCGGTGCTGCTGACATCACAGGTACGACAGGCACTGTCGATACGGGTACCACCGGAGAAACCACAGGTGCTTTTTTCGTTTTCTCAAAAAGCTTGGAAAAACCGCTCCCGATACACGCAAACGGACGCGCGAACCACCCGATAAACACTTCTCCGTAAAAAAGAGAATTTTTCCACGAAATTTTGTCCCATAATGCACCATGGAGAAAAAATATCGGCACGAGAATAATCAAAACAACCTGTAACACAAGCTTTACTGTCCAGTTGTCAAATATAAAAAAGGGTACACTCAAAAGGATAATAAAAGCCAGAAGTGAAAAATGCTCAAGCTTGTGGATAAATTTCCCCTTTGGAAAGCCGCACGTCAAATAGTAAACCGGAAGTACCGAAAGAAACAAAATCGTCGTTCCCACTCCGTTTCCGCCAAAAATAAAAAACTCCGATACCATAAACGCCATGATAATGGATGCTATTAAAATACGAATCTTCATCATACCTACCTCCATTCCTATTTCATTCACGAAATGAATGAAAAGAAACAATAATAAAACCGTTTACATTTTACCACAGAAACAAATCTATCAAATCATTATTTGTTCTCTTGTTGTTTCCGCACAAAAAATAATCTATAATCAAAGGCAGAAAAAATAGAGTAAATAGTCTTGAGGAATTGGGAAAAAGGAAAATGTTGAGCGATTTTTCTAATCGAAGGGTAGACATTTTTATTAGGATTTTATGCTGTCACAGGACGGCAAAATAAGGGTAATTATGAAAAAAATACTGCTTGTTGAAGATGACCAGACCATTGTTTTGGGGCTTTCCTACTCTTTGAGCTCAGAGGGCTATGCTGTCGAGACCAGTGAAACCGTTGCTTCTGCCCGAGAGAAATTAGCGGAAAACGATTATGATTTGGCGATTTTAGACCTCACGCTTCCGGATGGAAGCGGATATGAGCTTTGTAAAAAGGCAAGAGCCTTAGATATTCCCGTTATTTTCCTTACAGCGTGTGACGATGAGGTCAATGTTGTTATGGGTCTTGATATGGGCGCAGATGATTATATCTCCAAGCCTTTTCGATTAAGAGAGCTTCTTTCCCGTGTGAAAACAGTCCTTCGCCGCAATGAACGGGGCATTGAAAATGCAAGTGTCTTTACCATTGGCTCCTTGGTCATCAACACCGCAGCCGGAAAGGTTTATAAGGACGGGATCGATACCATGCTCACCGCCTTGGAATATCGTCTTTTACTCGCTCTTTTGAATCATGAAGGACAGGTACTTTCTCGGTCACAGCTTCTTGAGGATATTTGGGATGTTGGCGGAGATTTTGTAAACGACAATACCCTTACCGTATATATCAAGCGTCTCCGTGAAAAAATCGAAGAGAATCCGGCACAACCCGACATTATCGAGACTGTTCGGGGTATGGGATACCGCGTTTATACAAAGAGGAGATGATTATGTTCCGTTCACTGCGAAATCCCGGACTACGCAAGGCGGTCATTCTTTTTTCTATTGCCTCTGTTTTGACTTCTTCTCTGTGCTTTTTCTTTTCCTGGCAAAGCGGAGTTATTGTCGTGATTTTTTCTCTTTTGACACTTGTAGGGATTATTCTTTCCGCTGCAAGAAGATACTATCAGCTTTCCCGGCTCTCCAATTACTTAAAGAAGGTCAATAGCGGCAAATATCACCTTGACCTTCAAGATTACGGCGAAGGCGAATTTTCCATATTAAAAAGTGAGATTTACAAAACCACGGTTATGCTTCGTGTACAAGCCGAGGCTCTAAAAAAGGAAAAATCAGCATTATCCGATGCTATGTCCGATATTTCTCATCAACTCAAAACACCGCTGACCTCTATGATTGTTATGACAGAGCTTCTTCGTGACCCTTCGCTTCCGGATGAAAAAAGAAAAGAATTCACGGTTCGTATCACAAATCAGCTTGAGCGGATTCAGTGGCTTTTGACATCTCTTTTGAAGCTCGCCAAGCTTGATGCCGGAACGGTTCGATTCTCTCCTTCTATCAACCATCTTCAGGACCTTTTGAAAAAGACGCTGGAGCCTTTATCTATCCCTATCGAAATCAAATCGCAGACGCTCACTGTGTTTCAAAGAGATGCCTCTATTTTGTGTGACTTGAACTGGACTTCCGAAGCACTTTTGAATATATTGAAAAATTGTGTCGAGCATACACCAGAAGGAGGACACCTCGAAATCCACTGTAATCATACCCCTCTTTACACGGAGCTTTTGATTTCCGATAATGGCGACGGTATCACGGCAGAGGACCTGCCTCATATTTTCGAGCGTTTTTATAGAGGGAAAAATGCAGGAAGCGACAGTGTGGGTATCGGCCTTGCCATGGCGCAAAGTATTATCACCGCACAGGGCGGACACATCACGGTCACCAGTCAAAAGGGAAAAGGCACGTGCTTTTCCGTGAAGTTTTTTGATTCGACATTTAGTGTGGAGCAGTAAGGGAGTTTTTTATGAATATCCTTTCCGTTTTTATTAGAAAGAATATGCTTGTTCAGAAAAAAAGAACGGTTCTTACGCTTTTGGGTGTTTGTCTTTCTGTTGCTATGATGGTGGCTGTGTCGAGCTTTTTGCAGTCATATATGGAACGGGGAAGATCCAGAAATGAAGCCGTTATCGGAAAATGGACAGCGGTTTTCTACGATATTCCCTATTCACTTTTTCCGGAAATCGAAAGGGAAATGCCGGGTGATACATTTTCCCTGGCGAATGATGTAGGCTATGTCAGATTACCGGATAACCGCCAGCCTGACCGCCCCTATCTTCTCATCAGTCAATATGACGCAGAGACCCTCCACACGCTGAACATCCGTCTCACTGATGGATATTTTCCGACAAAAAGTAATGAAATCCTTGTCCCGAATGATTTGGGAGATTTCTTCGACCACACGTTTCACTTAGGCGATACCTTCACTTGGGAAATCGGAGACCGTGTGCTTTCGGACGGAAAAAAGCTCTCACGATTTTTCCCATTGGAAAAAAATGACGAGGATTCCATCATAGAGTCTCTGCAAATCACACAAAGAAATACCTATACCATTGTCGGCTTTATTGACCGAGCCATTACCGATATTCCCGGAACGACTTTTTTTAGCTGTATTACAGCACCTAACCCTTTGGGATTTGAAGGGGATTCTGAGATTATTTTGTATTTACATAATGAAAATCCATCGGGTGATTACAGCGCGCGCGTAAACCGCCTTTCTGACCGTCTTTCTATTCCGGACGGGAAGCTCGTCCATAATTTTGACCTTCTTTCCTATTATCCACAAGGCTTAGGGAGCTATGTCGGGAACAATTTTTACTCCATGTCTGTTTTTGTCATGGGGGCTATTTTTGTCACCGGCTTTATTTTGATTTACAATTCCTTTTCCATTTCCTCTTCCACGAGAATTTCACAAATGGGGCTTCTCGCGAGTGTCGGTGCTACGCAAAGACAAAAAAGAAACACCATTTTATTGGAAGGTTTTTACGTTTGCCTTTTCGGAATTCCTATCGGCATTTTCGCGGGACTTTTCAGCATTTATTTTCTATTACAAATATTGGAGCTTCTACAAAGCGATTCCTACGACCACTTTCCTTTTGTTTTTTCACCGGAAGCGATTCTTACCGCGTCCTTACTGGCAACCGCCAGCATATTATTAGCCCTTCTTATCCCTGCAATTCGCGCCGCACACATTATGCCGCTGGAAGCGATCCAACTCGGTGACGCGCCGCCACCGCCCAAAAAAATGCGCCAAACACAAGGCTGGATGCGGATTTTCCATATTGAAGGTGTCTTGGCACAGGAAAATGTCCGTTCCAATCCACAGCAAAAGGGCACGCTTATTTTTTCATTATCTCTAAGCCTTATTGTTTTTTTCTGTATTTCTTTTTACATTTTTACCTACTTTTTAGGAAATCAATTTGCCACGGAAAGCGGCACAAGTCCTGCCACAAGTGATATTCTTCTTGATATCGGAGCGGAGCTTTCCGACGAGAATAAGGAACAGCTCTTTTCTCAGCTTCAGGCTCTTCCGCAAGCGGAAAAAGCACTGATGGTGGAACGCATAGATGGTGCCTATGTTGATAACACTCAAATGTATTCTTATCGCAGAACCGAAAGACTACAGGAAAAAGCCGATTTGATTTTTTCTTTTTATGAAGAAAATTATTGTCCTGTTTTTGTCTTAGATGATGAAAATTTCTCTGCGTATCTTGAGGATTTAGGAGAAAATCCAGATTATTACTTGAAAAAACCGATTGCCGTTTTTTATCAGAATCCTCTTTATTCCGGATTCGACGGAAATCTCTATACGGAAGGGGATATTAATCATTTTTTCCCCATGACAACAAATGACAGCGTTCGAGATGTTGTTGATTTTTTCGAACAGGCACACACAAAACTCACTATTGGAAAAAACACCTCTATTCTTCCCAGTCAATTCAGCATACAAAATCCAGATGCAATGCCTCGGGGACTTTTCATCTCTAAAAGCTTCGCGCAGCTTCAAATCGCGGAAAATTCGTCTGGCAGTCATCTTCAGATTTTTATTCATGGCAGAAATCATATTCTTTTGGAAAATGATATCCGGCATATCTTAAAGACATATTCGGAGGACAGCTATAGTCTTATCAACAACACCCGAAGCAGAGAAACAAAAGAAACCCAAAAGACGATTTTCAATCTTCTTTCTTTTGTTTTTTTGATTTTGATTGGCGTACTTTCTATGTCCAATTCCCTACATTCCCTTTCGACGAGCCTTTCGCTTCGGCGGCGGGAATTCTCTATGCTTCGTTCTGTGGGCATGACACCGCGCGCATTTCAAAAAATGCTTTTCCTAGAGGGGCTTTATTACTGTTTTTCAACACTTCTTATTGCCATTCCAATCAGCCTTTTTATCAACTTGATTTTATCCATTCACCAGAAAATTCCACTTACGGAATTTTTCTCAAGCGCGCAGGCTTTTTCCCTTTTGGGCGGTTATCTTTTTGACAGTACGTTTTTCTCTTTGATTCCGCTTTTACCATACACGGCAGGGACATTGTCCGTATTCTTTTGTGTATTTGTCAGTCAGCATATTGTTGTCCGTGAAATGAAAAACCAAAACATCGTTGATATAATGAAAGCGCGTAATATGTAAAGGAGCCGAGCATGGAAATACTTCGAGTAGAAGAAGTCAGTAAAATATACGGAAAAGGCGACGCGAAGGTGGTCGCCTTGGATCATGTGTCCCTTCAAGTGGAAAAGGGAGATTTCATCGCGATTATGGGTCCCTCCGGGTCCGGAAAATCAACACTTCTTCATTCTATCGGCGGTGTTGACCGTCCCTCCGCCGGCAAGGTTTTCATTGAAAACACCAACATTTACAATCTGAAGGAAGAACAGCTTGCCATTTTCAGAAGGCGGCAAATCGGTTTGATTTATCAATTCAACAACCTGATTCCGGTACTAAATGTAGAAGAGAATATTTCTCTTCCGCTTCTTTTGGATCAAAGAAAACCTGAAATGGAGGTTCTTCACGAGCTACTAACCATCCTAAATCTAAAAAACCGAGGCAAGCATCTTCCGAGCCAGCTTTCCGGCGGACAGCAGCAACGTGTTTCTATAGGGCGTGCGCTTATAAGTAATCCCGCCATCATCCTAGCCGATGAGCCGACAGGAAATTTGGATAGTAAAAGCAGTGCCGAGGTGATGGAGCTTTTCAGACGAGCCAATCAAAAATTCCGTCAAACATTGATTCTTATTACACACGATCCGAATATCGCTTTGCAGGCGAATCGAATCATTACCATTGAGGACGGACGGATTAAAACGGACGAGCGGCTTCGAAACTAATGATTCGACCGCAAGCGCGCGTACATTGGTACGTAAGCTAAGGCGAATACATTCATCCGACGAAGCGGTGCGATGTCCATTATCGTTTTATAAATTTTTCGCTTGAGGGGCAAGCACCGCAAGAAGGATAATGATTCGACCGCAAGTGCGCGTACATTGGTACGTAAGCTAAGGCGAATACATTCATCCGACGAAGCGGTACGCCGTCCATCAAGCGAAAAAACTTCTTTTATTTGTTACTCACCATCTGCCGGAATCCGAAGCGATAGCGGTTCACTACCCGAAGC
>JGI994J12354_10003468_pt1 | contig 14676 bp, 9 predicted proteins | sample IntmicLarv3ML3BL_FD_12354 | JGI IMG/M metagenome (IMG submission 12354)
ACCCAAACGAAACTGATATGATTGGATAGCCCGCCCAAGTGAGCTGCCCGTTGATCGCATAATTCACAATAACACATATTCCGACCGCAAGAAAACATAATAGCGTGAAAATCATAAAAATGATTTTAATATCTATAAATTTAAATAAACTCTTTATCCGGCGGGCAGCAGTCGATTGCCATTTCTGTATCTTCTTCGATTGAAAAATTGGATTTTCGGCATGGTTGGTCATATCATTTTCCAGCAATTCATCTGTCGATATGGAAAAGACATTACTAATTGCAAGTATGTTTTCAATGTCAGGTGATGACTGGTCAGTTTCCCATTTTGAAATAGCCTGTCTGGATACATTCAAATAATCGGCTAACTGTTCTTGTGAAAGACCTCCGGCTTTCCGAAGCTGCTGTATTCTCAACCCTAAACTCATTTTCATTCCTCCTCGTTTAATAAGGATATTATACGGTGTCAGGCAGTTGCAATCCACCAATAAAGCCTTGAATTTGCGCAACCAACAGTTGCATGTTGGTCATAACTGCCCTTTTTCAAAGTATGATGCAATGTCGCTTGGTACTTGCAGCATCTTTTTTGAATTTCAGAAACCAATTTAGTATCCATTGATGTCATTTTTTCATTATAGCAAAAACCTGCCGAAAAATCAATTCGACAGGTTTCGACTTTTGGCAATGCCTGACAAAAAAGATATCCTGTGTTTTTGTAAGGGCTTATTACCTTCCAAATAAATAAAACGACAGGAACAAAATGAAAAATGATAAATGATTCGCTTGCGCTAATGATGAATGATAAATACAAAAAATGCTACCAAAGCCAGTATGTTTCCTTATTCATCATTCAAAATTTATCATTTATCATTCTTCATTGCCTCCGCAGAGGCATTTTTTGGCGGAGAGAGGGTAGTTAAATTCGAACTCTCGCGCCGGTTACCCGACCTACGCCCTTAGCAGGGGCGTTCTGTTAAAAACATTATAGCAGAACATGGCGAAAAACAAAGGTAGATATAGATGTCTGAAACGCTTGTAAAATCAAGTGTTTCAGACGTTTTTTTATTTTATCTTCGTTTTTTCCTTGATTTACAAGGGTTCAAGCTTTTTCCTCGTTTTGCGTGTTTTTTCGGACGTTGGGCAGACATTGGGCAGACATCCGGTCATTGTGACAGCGGTACTTATCCCTTACCCTTTGGAAAACGGGCAGACAAAAATGGTTTTTAGCCAAATAAAATTATTTCTGATAGTATCATCCGCTATTGACAATCTATTTTTGGAGGATGCTATGGAAAAGAATTACGAGCTTTTAAGGAAACAGTACCCGGAAATCATCAGCATAAATCAGTTCTATAAAATCTGCCACATTGCCAAACGCAGTGCCGTCTATCTTTTAGAGCATGGAATTGTTCCGTATACCGACACCGGAAAGATGACGTGGAAGTATCAAATTGCGCTCAGTGATACTATCGAATACTTGAAGCAACGTGACGTGGTCGGCAGTATTATACCCAAAGGAGCGGTATCAAACAAGCGTAAATATCCTCGCAAGCGCACAAAAGAGCCGTCTATGTTTCGCGGACATGCTCAGGAAGATGAATCGGAATTGATCAAAGCGTATTTTGAAGTAGCTTTTGCTGATTGCTCCGATGTAATCACGCCCGGTGAAGCAGCTGATCTTCTTGGGTTTCACATCAACACGATTCGCAATAAGATTCGTAAAGGACATTTGCAGACACTGAACAGCAATAATGTTTATATAATTCCGAAGGTCTATTTTATAGATTATCTTGGAACAACGGATTTTATAAGTACAATTGGATACTCAGAAACCTTTAAGCGACATTTGGACGGCTTTCGAGGATGGAAAGAATCATCGTATCAAAAACAGAGAGGAGAATCGGCATGAAACAGGGTGTTTTGATCTACGATCAGGAAACAGGACGCATGGATATTCAGTTTGGGGCGGATGATTATTACGGCGGGCTGCATTGCGGGACTACAATTACAGAGGTTTTAACAGAAGCGCATTTGTACAAACTTGGGAGTTCTCCTTCATTTTAATATTACAGCTCCAATTCCGGATTTTTCGCGAAATGTTTGAGCATCACAATAGGCTCAGAATGTGAGGTATTGGTAATCTCAACACCATCTTTTGCAGCTACTTCGGTGACAAAAAACTCATCGTTTGTCAGTTCACCGTACCGAATCAGAGCAGGTGTCTCTATTTTCCATAATCCCATTGTGCCTGTTCCCTGCAACATAATCATGCCATATGCTGCCGCATCTCTCACGCGGACAGTTTGACCAGGATTTACCGTCAGTCTTTTGGCGCAAACCAACCGAGATTTATAACAAATCCATTCCTCATATCCATTTTCATTTTCCCAAATTATTTGGGGAGCCATAAAACGATTCCTGCTGAAATCCGGATCCACATTAGCCTCCCAGTCAATGACATCCAGTAAATAGTCGAAATTCCCCTTTTCCTCATCGGGACAATTTTTCCATAACAAATCTTCAGAAACGCACTGTCCGCCGTACAGGACCGATTGATACATGGCGTAAACATCACTTGCGAACTGCGGTTCATAGGTGCAAAGGCTAGCAGGTGCATGCATAACACCCGGAGGGACATCCCAACCGGTATCCAATGCGATTTTATAAGCTCTGGAAAGCTCGAGAATCTTATTATCGCCTTTGGCAAAATCCACAAGACATCTTTTCACTTGCTCTTTGGTAACTTCCGGATTAAATCCAAAAAAAGTGTAGGGACAATCTCCGCCATGGTTGTTTAGCTGAGAAGGAAAAAAATACATTTCGGGCTTTCCATCGGCTCCAATACGCCGTGCATGTTCATCTCTGTGATGAATATGATGGGGCAGCGATCCCTGATTGTCAAAAAACTTTGAAAACATCGGCCACTTGCCGTATTGATTCCACAACTCTTCACCGATAATCTCGCCCTTAAGTTCTTCAACAGCCGTTCGCAATAATATCCGCTTACCTCCGTCAGCGGATACAATATAACTCAAGCCTTCATCTTCAGGTGTGTCCGATCCATTTTGCGCCCATGTGGTTGATGCAAACCAACGTTCATCAATGCCGCCTCTTTCAAGCCCTAAAACATAATAGTCCTTCGGATGTAACTTGATTCGCTTCCCCGGACGACAAAATGAGCGAGGCACCCATGCAGGAGCCAGTCTTAAAATACCTTTGCCTTGATTTAATAATTCTCTTGAAAGTGTCATTGTGCACACCATTTCTCCGGCGACATAAAAATTTAGTAAAGTAAAATCTTGCAGCCACTATCACCGGTATCGTAACATGCAATTTTGTTTCTATAAATTTGTCGGTTGAATTTCTTTCAACCTATTATTCTTCTTGCCATATAAGCTGATACATATCAAAAATACGCAATGCTTTTACCGTAAACTGAACACCGTTTTTTAATTTTTCAAAAGGGATTTCCTTCATATCAGGTAGTAGCTGTATGGAATACACCGGTTTATCTGTTTTGACCGTAACAGAAAATTCCGGCTGCGTAAAAGCAATATCCCCGTCATGTAATACAATCGTATTGATCTGTATAAAGCGCCTTTTTTCATCGTCAAAACGAATAATCTCTACCATTTCCGGCGCATCGGACAAAACAGAAATCCTGTCGCTTATATAGTGCCGCACAAGATTTGCAAGGATTGTCTGGTAATCATAAGAGCTTTCGTTCTCGATTGGCGCTGCCGACCAAATTACCGTTCCCTTACCATAAGATTTAATCACAACAGCCGGAATGTCTGTCTTTATCCCCGGAGGGTTGGAATGAATGGATGCGAAACGCCCGTTCCCGGGTAATGTATACGGCAACACAACTTTTGCCACCACATAGTCGGGCAAAACCCCCTCTACAATTGGCAGTTTATAATCAAACGGCAGAGGATATTTTTCATCATATCCTTTAAAATTTTCCAGAAAGGACTGTACCGCTCCCACATATGTTCGGTCACTTTCGGTATATCCCACACAAGTTCCTCCGATAAGTTCTCCGAGCAAGACGGTTTCATCTGCATTCGAAAAATATAGTACACCTCCTTGTTCAACATACTTTATAAGTGCTTTTACCGTTTCATCCGGCAAATTGTTTGGATTTGACAGTATCACAAAGGGATAGTTCACTAAACAATCACGATTTTCAATTGTGACGATTCCCACAGGAATATTATTGCGTATCATTGTCTTCATACTGTTTTTCGAGCCGCTGTAATTTGTACAGTTCTGCCCCTGCATATTGGTTTTGCTGCTCAAGGAATAATAAATGCCTATATTCTGAACCAATTCTCCCGTAAGATACATCTCATAGTCGCTTTCTTTCTCATACAGTTCCCCGAACAGATCATATACGCTACTGTTCATCGTACCGGTCGGATCCACCGCATCTATCAACAAATTGGCACCGTGGTGTGCACAGGTCAGCATAATTGCAAGTTCCAGTTTATCTTTTGTTTTTGTAATGGTATGGTTTTTCAAGCTTGGCTCACAGCGGCCGGTCATAAATTCAAAAGGCTGATTGTTGGTGACACTGTGATAGAATTTGCACGCAAACGACTGGATTAAAAAGCCATCATACAAATCGCCTCCCACATAATCGCATGCGGCATTTACCTCTTCGCCTATTGCCAGATGCGAATGTCCAAGCGCGGCGTTCGCGTAGTTCTGTTCAACTGTTACACCGGGAACCAGTTTCTTTGTTTCATCCGTCAAAAGCCGCGCGAATTCTCCAATCCACTGCTTGCGTTTTTCCTCAAAGAGCTTCCAACGGGCGTGACTGTGCCCATCAGGTATTTCCCCTCCGCATTCCGCTGCCCAACGAGCCTTACAGCTGTCACAATAGCAGTATTGTGGATAAAACGGCATATCGTAAAACATGCCTTCAAAAGAAAAATACTCCGCCATCTCTTTTATTTGCTCAATCACAAACCCACGATATTCCTGATTGTTGGGACAACACAAACCATATCTTGATTCACCCATCTCACGGTTTGATTTATGCTGTTGATTAACCATGCGCCATTGTGGATGCTCATCATGTGCGATGTTATTAAAAATGGGACTATAATAACCGATAACATCCATGCCCTCGCTATGACAAAGCTCCACCAACCGTTTGATCATATCCTCGCGACCCACAAATGCCTTATGCATATGACCTGTTTTCGTCGGCCAGTGACAATGCCCCACATGCGAATGAAAATAAATCATAGGGGATTGAATTTTAGCGCGTTTTAATTTTTCAAAGTAACCCTCTGCAGAAAAATCAGCGAGAAACTCGTCGTTCCAGTCTTCAATATGCATGTCTAGCAAATGACGCCGATAGCTTTTTTCAAACCACTTCATCGTACAACACTCCTTTGCCTTGATTTTAACACAGATTTAGCGTATACTACCACTGAGAATCATTTGAAAAAATAGCACAATTAACCGAAGGGAGTCCTTTTCATGTTTATCAATGCCAATCTGAGTGAGTTGCAGAAGCTTGCCAAATATTTTTACAACATTACCAAGACGCTCATCAGCATCTACGATGAAAACCAGAACTTCCTGTGTGCCTATCCAGATACCATGTGTGAATTTTGCGCTGAAATCAGGAAAGAACCTCTTCTGTCTCGAAAATGCCGTGAAAATGACCGCGCAGCATTCCGGATATGCGGTAAAACTCGGAAAACTTATATTTATCACTGCCATATGGGTCTAATCGAGGTCGCCACGCCTATTATTTATAATAACATCATCATGGGTTACATGCTTTTCGGACAGATTACCGATCAAAAGAATAAACAAAATCTGATTTTAGAAATAAAAAAACAATTGCCCTTCCATTTAAATTTTGAAGAATTATCCGTGAAAATAAATCAAACGCATTATCGCAGTCGAGAATACATCGAATCCATTTCAAGCCTTCTGGAAATGTGTGCAAACTACATTTGGCTGAATAGTATTATCAGCATCAGAAATGAAGGAATAGCATATAGCATCAACACATACATCAACGAACACCTTCAGGAGGATTTATCAATAAATTCATTATGTGAAAAATTCAATTTTGGAAGAAGTACTCTTTATGAAATTTTTAAAAAAAATTTCGGATGCAGCATCACGTCACATGTTCAATGTTGTCGAATCCATAAAGCTAAAGTTTTGCTGAAAAGTCACAATTTAAACATTACACAGGTAGCTGAGCAAGTGGGAATACCCGACACTAACTACTTTATTCGGATTTTCAAAAAACAGACGGGGCAAACGCCGAAAAATTACCAAACAACAATACACTTCTCTTAAGAACAGCGTATATTGCAAGGAACGGCATCAGCCACATCTCAAAACAACGATTAGATGTGGCTGATGCCGTCACTTAATATGGATAAGGCGAATTAAGCAAGAGGAAATTCCTGCACGCGGACAGACGTATCAGCTTTTACCGTGTCATCGGGCGGAAGTGCCTTGCGGGAGCAATCCCGGCCGCGAGTCCAAAAGACCGAACCGCCATTCCACCGGCGGCGCTTAACCGTCAATGCAAGAACCCTTTCATTTGTGTCCGCATGTGCCGTTATCTCTGAGGTTGTTTCACTGTCCGGTGCCGCGACAACACTGTCAAGTCCGCCATCCGTAAGCGCCCCTGTGTAGGATATATGGCTGCAATAGCTCCCGTGTTCAAAATTATCAGCAGATAAAATATTCAGATATCTCGGATTGTGAACCGATCCGGTTTCATCTATACGGCTGCAAGCGGTGGGAAGCCAGATATCATGAGGCTGCCTTTCGTATCTGTCCAGCCACGGGCTGTTCAGCCACCACGGGTCGTGAAGGTAAAACCGGAAAAGATAATCCTCTCCGGGCAGCTCCGCTATCCGGGAAAGATAACCGGCAATTTCCAGACCGAAATTACCGTCAATAGCCGCCCACGGTGAGTTTGGCGGAGGAAGCCGTATGCCGCCTGTTTCATAAATCATCCGGTGATCCACACCATCGGAAGCAAAATCTGTTCCGATGGTTAGGTTTGTACCCCGAACCTCGACCGGAGCAATGAATTCCACTGTGTAAAAAGTTTTCTGCACACCGCTTCAATACTGACAACGTCAAGCGATTTAAATGGCTTCAGACTAAGCTCCAGGGCAATTCGTTTAAAAAGCATATTATTCCACCTGTTAAAATCAGCAACAGCCACCTTGACAGGTCGCTTTATTTAATGATAAGAACCTCTCTCAGCCGGATATCCATACAGGAAGCGCCGATAAGAATTTCATAGTCACCGGATTCTACATACCAATCTCTCAGCAAGGTATTATAATACGAGAAATCGCGCCAGCAAAGGATTTGCGAAACCGAAACCATTTCACCGGGCTTTACCGTGATTTTGGAAAAAGCCTTTAATTGCTTGTACGGACGAATCACCTGACTGTCTTTTTTACGCACATATATCTGCGCAACCTCGCAGCCCTCGTTATTTCCGGTATTTATAATTTCAAATTTAACCTCCGTTTGCGGTTTTCCCTCTGCGTCCTCGCAAAGGCGAAGCTGAAGGCTTTCATAACGGAAGTCGGTATAAGTGAGTCCGTGCCCGAAGGGATACCAGACATCCTCCGGATGCTCGTCATAATATCGGTAACCGATATAAAATCCTTCCTTATACCAAACCTTCAGACCGTCACCCTGATGCTCCATATCGGTACGCAAGCGCAAAGGAAAGGTTTCGGACAATCTTCCTCCCGGTGCCGCGGCTCCGAATAAAATCTTTGCGACAGCCATCCCGCCGGCTTCTCCGGCGTACCACATCTGAATAATTGATTTGACACGATTATGCCAGCGAAACGGTATACACGGCGCGCCTGTTTGCATGACAACAATTACATTTTCCGTCATGTCACAAGCGGCGGAAACCGCTGAGTTCATATAATTGGGAAATTCCATACTTTGACGGTCAATGCTCTCTGTTTCGCTTTCGGCTCCGCGATTATCCCCGATAAACAAAACAGCCGCATCAACCTTGCCTTTGTACGAGTTAATACGGTTTGCCACACCCTCGTCAATTATTGCCGTTGTGTCACCGTAAAGCGGATCATATATAATTTCAAAGTTATTGTCCGCCAATTTCCGAATACAATCAATCGGTATATCCACCGATTCCGGTGAAACTGTCACGCGGGAGCTTCCTCCGCCCATAAACATCGGATTCTGAGCGTGTGATCCGAACACTCCGATACGATAAATGCCCTTTTCCGGCAGTAAAGGAAGTAAGTTTCCGTCATTTTTATAATGACGGAAACGGAGCAAAAGCCCGGCACATTTCGCGTATCCTTCGGACTTCGGGTTGTTGCGACAACACCGAAAAGCCCTACCGACTTACGTGTGCCTGAAAAATCTTCGATTTTTCCGTTTCTATTATTGAAAATCCATTTTACTTGACAGGCGTGGCGTTAATGCATGCCTGCACCTTAGAACGGTATTGATCTGTTGCTTGCGCAATATCCGATCCTTTTTTAATCGTGTTCGACCAATCGGTCGTCAAATCCAGCGTATTGAATTCCGATGTGCTGTAAAGACCATGGTCAAAGCCAATAGCGCCCAAAAGCAGATCATCGCATAATTTTTGATATTCCTTGCTCATCGCGTTTTTGTCCTCGACTACATCCGTATAAGACGATTCAAACTTTGCCCACGCGGCTGCCGCGCGTATATCCGATGTGCCGATGCCCGCGAATACGCCGCGCAGCCAGCCTACAGGATACATCTTGCTTGCGTTTGTTTTTGCGACCGGCAGCGGAACAATGCCTAAATTGCCGCGGTTTTTTCCGAAAGCCGTCGACTCTGCCGAATAATCGGACATCGTGGTGAATTTAGAGCTTTCCTCTTGATACATATACACCTTACCCTTGACAAAATCGCCGCTTGCCAGATTGTAGCTGCTTGTATCCTCGGTCGGAGCAGCAATCGCGTTGGAGCCGAAATGCAAGCTTTTAAACATATTCATACCGTTCGTCACCGCTGTCGAAGTCATATATTCGACAGCATTACCGTCCGCAACGGATAAAAACGGACTTCCGTATGTAATGCAAATATTTTTGGCTCCTGAGTGAAAAGAAAGGAAATAAGTATCCGCGCCGGCGTTTGTTACCTTCTGCCCCATACTCTTCAGCTTATCCCACGTCCATTTTCCGGATTTATAAAGATCCAAAGGATCCTCTAAGCCTTTATCCTTAAACATTTTTTTATTATAGTAGTAAATGAGCGGATCGGTGTTGTAAAAATCGCATAAACCGTAAAGCTCTCCCTTGTAGGCAAAATAAGAGCTTTTCGCCAAATCAATGCCTCCTGCGGCAAGATTGTTTTTGTCGGTCAAATCCGCTGTTGTGATCGTACCGCCAAAGCCTTTATAAAGCTTTGATATAATACCTGCAGGATACATTGAGCCGTGCTGAAAACAAATATCATAGGACTGGCCTGCGCTGAGCGCTTGGGTCACTTGGGTATTATAGGTACCGAAGGTCAGCTGTGTAACAGTGATTTTGCAATTGTATTTTGTTTCAAAAGCCGCTTTCATGCGCTTGAAGGCATTCGTATTAAACTGCTCCTCCTGTGTTGTCGCCATCGTAAAGGTTTTTCCGCCGAAATTAAGATTGCTTTCCAACGGCGTATTGCCGTCCTTTACCGTTACCTTTTGCGCCGCTTTTACATTTGAAGATGAGTCCTTCGCGGCGGAAGACTCCGTGCTCGTGGTATTTTTTGACCCGGTCGCCGTTTTATCCGGGTTATTTGCGCCCGAGCTTGATTTCGTATCCGAAGCGGCACCGGAAGCTTCCTCACTTGCTTCCGCCTCTGATTCCTCATCTGATGATTCAACCGAGGTCACTTCGCTTGCTCCGGACTCTCCGTCTGCCGAGGCTTCGGAAGAGCCTCCGGTCTTCCGGCATCCCGCAGCGGAAGCCGCCAGCACAAGTACAAGAATAATCGCCGTCAATTTGTTTTTCATAATACTTTAGTCTCCCTTAAACTGATTTTATTTTTGTATTTAAGCACAATTGCCATCGAAAGAATAAACACTGTAAGCAACGCGCTTATAGGCTTCTGTCCTGTTCCGGCAGGATCTCCGGAGGGACTCCCTTCATCATCCCGAACGGTCAGCCAGTATGGGTCGTCAGGCGTTGTCATAAGAGTAAGTGTAAAAGATGTCCGCTCCGCGTTTGGGACTGATGTATATACAAAATCGCCCTTGTCAGACAATATCGTATCAAGCAGTTCAACTCTGTTTTTGTCGCAGGCATCACCGATAATCAGCATATCGGGATCCGCCCCCTTCGGCAACGGAAAATATACACACACCGTCCGACCTTCCAAATCGGTAATACGATTTCCCTCGGCATCAAAAAACTGAAGCTCATAAACTGCGTTGTCAAGGATCTTCAGGTACATGTCGTGCTTAAGCGATAATTTTTGCGCGTTACCGGCGTTTGTCCGTACCAATTTAGAGGACGCAACCTTTGTAAATATGTCGTCCACACTCAATCTGACAATATCCCATTGAATACCTGTACTTTGATCCTCAAAATGAAGCAGATAATCATTATCGGGGTCGGTCTGCATTCCCTTGACCCTTGTGCCCATTACGGAAATTTCGGTCAGCGCCGGCGTGATTTCCTTGTTAAAGTAGTAGTCCTTGTTCATATCCTCAAATTCAATGCATACATACTGCCCGAAGGTAGGCGCAACAGCAACATTGTATATGCCGTCCTGCGGTATACCGTTAAAACTTGCAAGCGGTCTTCTGCCTTCCTTCAGCACCTGTTCTATCGTCTGTCCGACATATATGTTGGCCTTTGCGGGCATCCACAGCTCATTATTTTCATTAAAGTATGCCGTGATTTGATTGAAGTTCTTAAGGGTGCTGAAGTCTATCACGTAATTAAGAGTGCTTTTTCCTATTTCCGCTCCGAAAATTCCCGTAACGGTATCTTTGTCAGAGTTATTGATATGAGCCAATACCTCCTGTTTAAGAACAAGATAGTCCATATTATCCGAATTAATTTCCTTTTCAACAACATACATCGTGTTCGGATCAACCGCGATCATCAGATCTTTATTTTTAAGCTTTTGATTATCCATGCCGATGATTTCAATTTCAGACAAATTGCAGGTCTCTCCGCCGGTGTTTTTCGGAATTTCAATTCTGACATAACGGGCTTTTAACCCGTTCGGAAACTCGGCTGTTCCACTCTGCGCGGGCAGTTCATTTTCATATTGGTAAACCAAGGCTGTGTCAGACCATATTTTGTTAAAATCCTCAGTCGCGTATATTTTATACCGCTTAAGATATGCGGAGGTAACATTGGCGGAGGAAATTACAATTTTGTCTACCGCAGCGTCCTGACACAGATTGAAAAGCAAATCCAATTTAGTGCCGTTTACCGTGATTTTAACATCATCGGTCATTATGCCGTTTGTAAGACTGTCCGAAGACGGCCATAGGCTTTTGCTTATGTCTGTACGTTTTCCGCTTGAATCGGTTTGATATATCTCCAAAGGCATATTTTCCGCAAGATTGGTGGGATTAAGCGGCAAAACCGCCTTATCCCCATAAATGGCAAACTCTGAAATACGCGCCCACGGCCAATCAATATTTGCCTGTACAACTGTTTTAATCAAACGAAGCGCAACGTAGCATCCGACCGGCGCATCCTTAAATTCAACCGCCTGACCAAAGCGAATACCGTTAATCTCATAGTTGTAACGATAGGCGCAGCTGCTCTCTGAAAACAAATCCTCATATTCCGTTGATATATATATCTTGTATTCTCCGGTGTAATATCCTATATCAGAGGTATAAAAGCCGGTATACAAAAGCTTTTCTATAGCCATAGGCTCTTCGCCGAGATAGTAGACTATGTCCAGATACTCGCCTTCTTTCTGTTCCGCTCCGGGCGATTCCGTCGTTTTAACATTGCCATCGGTAATTGCGGCATAATTTCGTATCGGTATATTAAATCCATTTTTTTTCATCATAGACGGTTTCGCACCCGAAATCAGACTTGTACCGAGAGCCTTGTAATAGGAATCCTCCGTATTGATACTGACCGGTGCTTCCGTGTAATTTCTGTACGGCTCGCTTCCGAATGCCGCTATTTCACGAATACGGGCATATGAAGAGCCCGGCTCCTTATGCTCCGGCTGTACTCCGTCAACGATACGCACCATCAGCCATGATCCTTTTTTCGGATCGTCAAAAGAAACAAGCTGTTTTTCAGCCTTTGACGCGTTTATTACGCTTGCCTTCAGGCTTGACGCATTACCCAGATCCTTCCGCTCATTCGCAATATAAATCTCATACTTATAGGTGATTAAATTAGGATTGCTGGTGTTTTGCATCCAGATTTTTTCTATCACCGCTTCCTCACCGTCATGACCCAAGCGGTAAACAATATCTGTATAAACCTTTATTGTGTCCGCGGTATTTATCAGTCCCGATGAGCTGCTGTATTCCACACCGCTCAGGTCGGCGCCGGTTCCCGCATTACCGTCTGTCATATTGCCTTTAAGCGGATTATTCGCCATGTTGATTTCACTGCCCTCATTATATCCGGCAATATAATACGGCATTTTACCGTAAATCAGCGAAGTATTAAGCGCGGCGGGCGTGTCCGAATTGTCGTCAACAGTGTATCCCTCATATGAGCTTTCCACCGTTCCGAATACAGCAATCTCCTTAAGTCGGGCATAGCTCAGATCGTCTCCGAAGGAACCGTCCTTATAAGAAGGTTGAACGCCATTGGTGATGCGCACCATAACATAAGAACCGCTGACCGGCGCTTTAAACGTTATCAATTGCTTCTCAGCTTTATTGATATTTGTCACGCTTGCCGCAAGAGCCGGAGGTTTTCCCAAATCCTCCTGTGTATCCGCCACATAGATTTCATATTGATGAGTAGTCAATATTTCGTTGGAGGCATTAAGCATCCAGAATTTTTCCACGGCGGCAGTTTTTCCTTCCTCCGCAATTCGGTAGACCATATCGAAATGAACAAGCAGTTCATTTTTGTTTCGCAGCTCTTTTCCGGAGGTGAATAACGCCACATTGAGATCGATACCCGACACCGTGTCTCCGTCTGTCAGCCTTGATTTGTTTCCATTAGTGCTGAAATCAGTGGGGACACCGTTGTCATATCCACAAATAACCAACGGATTTCGGGCGTAAATCAAAGATTTATTTAAGACCTCGGGTGCGTTTGATCCGTCGGTAACGGTATACGATCCGCCCGCGGTTCCGAATACCGCAAGCTCCAACAATCGGGCATAGGAAGAACCCGCGTCCTTATGCTCGGGCTGAACGCCGTTGATAATGCGGAGCATAAGCCAGCTTCCCACTGCCGGCTGGTCAAATGACACCAATTGCTTTGCCGCTTTATTGCCGTTAGTCACCTTCGCCGCTAAGGACGTCGCTTTACCCAATCCTGTCTGTGTATCCGCCACATAAATTTCATATTGATAAGTCATTAAATTTGAATTGACGGAATTTTGCATCCAAAAATTTTCAATGCTTGCTTTTTCACCGCCGATTTCCACATAATAAATTATATCCGTATAAACCTTTATTGTATCCGCGGTATTTATAAGCCCCGATGATGTGCTGTATTGCACGCCGCTCAGGTCGGCACCGGTTCCCGTATTTCCGTCAGTCATATTGCCTATTGTGGGATTTTTTCCGAAATTCACTTCTGTACCGTTATTATAGCCCGCGATAAAATACGGTGTCTTACCGTAAATCAGTGAAGTATTAAGCGCGGCGGGAGTGTCGGCATTATCGGTGACCGTTATGTCATCCGCAAGCACCTGAACAAAGCCTAAAATCCCCAAGCTGTTTAAAACAAATATGAGTGCCGCTAATAAAGATAAATGCTTTTTACCGCTGAAATATTTTTTCAACATATATATTCCCTCCTTTCAATCAGTTGATTTTAATCAAAGCAATATTATATACGGACGGGTCAGACTGTAAAGACACCTTGACCGAAACCAAATCTCCGCTCTTCGCATCCGCCGGCGGTGTATAAAGACCTGTTTGAGAAACAGTACCCTTTGAGCCTGTAGCCTTGGTAACAGACCAGCTAAGCTGAGCGTTTGCGGCACAGGCTATCGTGGAGGCGTTTAACTGCACCGACGCACCCTTGGTACAGTTATACCAGACCTTTCCGATAGAAATCTGTTTGACCGGAGCCGCGGTTGTATAAATATAAACTGTATAATCCTTTCCGACCGTATCGGTAAAGGACGTTCCCACGCCTGAAAACGTTTTAACACTGACCGGCACTGTGGTATCGACTGCCGCCACAGAAGGATACACCTCATATTTATAAACCGATTTGTTGAGCGCTTTACCGAAATTGATGTTAAGAGTTCTTGCCGCTCCGGCTGCGTTTGCCTCCGCCACAACAGTAATTTCACCGTCCGCGCGTTTAAACGCCGCCATCCGGATATCCTCTCCTGTCCAGCTGACATGCAGTACCTTTGCGTTCGCTCCGATGTAATTACTGAGCAAAGATGCCTCATTATAATAAGGACGCACCGTATTGACACTCGTTTCGTTTGTCGGAAGATTCCAGCCGTCCGCCACTGAAAATAGACCGTTTACAGGCTC
>JGI994J12354_10003469_pt1 | contig 14675 bp, 12 predicted proteins | sample IntmicLarv3ML3BL_FD_12354 | JGI IMG/M metagenome (IMG submission 12354)
TTATGCGTGTATCGCTCCTGTAAGTTCTGAAACAGACTTAAAGCCATGTCTGTCACAATATTCATTCAGTCCGTCGACGACTTTTTCTGATATTGCAGGATCTATAAAATTGTATGTTCCGATTTGTATTGCTGTTGCTCCGGCAAGCATAAACTCTACTGCATCCTGCCAGTTAGAAATACCTCCTAAACCTATAATTGGTATTTTAACAGCCTTATAAGTCTGCCACACCATTCTAACGGCAACAGGTTTCACACAAGGACCGGACAAACCTCCTGTTACAGTGGAAAGAATTGGTTTGCGTTTCTCTACGTCTATAGCCAGCCCCAACATTGTATTAATTAGTGAAACAGCATCAGCTCCTTCTGCCTCCACAGTACGAGCAATCTCGGTAATGTCAAGCTCTGCAATTACTTCAGCACATGCAATGTATGATTCAATAGATGAGCCACTTACATTTACTATCATATTAGTGTCTATATCCTTTATTTTAGGATAAATAGTTTCCGCGAAGTATTTAGCACCTTTGTTTTGAAGTCCAACAGCATTAAGCATACCCGAAGGAGTCTCTGCCATACGAGGATAGTTATTTCCTTCACGATGTTCTATTGTAGTACCCTTCACAAATATACCGCCTATGCGACTTATATCCATAAAGTCAGTATATTCTATACCATATCCAAACGTGCCGGATGCTGTCATTACGGGATTCTTTAACCGTAAATCGCCTATATTTACACTTAATTCAGCCATGTTAGTTTATTGATATTAAATACTGGTCCTTCAGAACATACGCAAACATGTCCACTTACTGTCTTCTCTACACAACATAAACAAGCACCTATACCACAAGCCATTGTATTTTCTAATGACACCTCGCAGTCGATAGATGCTTCGTGAGCAAATTTTGCCACAGCCACCATCATAGGCTTAGGACCACAAGTATATATACGATCAAAACGCTTATTTTGCAATATAGAGTGATTGGTTACATATCCTTTTTCGCCACAAGAACTATCTTCTGTAGTTATATAGACATCACCAATCTGCTTAAAGATGTCAATTTGCAATAAATCTTCCTTTGAACGTGCACCAAGAAGGAAAGATGGTGTAAAACCGGCTTTTTTAAGACATTCACCCAAGTATAACATAGGAGCAGTACCAACACCACCACCAATAAGTAATAATTCTTGTTTTGTTCCTAACTGAGGGATAGTAAATCCGTTACCCAATGGCAACATAATATTAACAAGGTCGCCTTGTTTCAATTTAGACAGTGTCAATGTTCCATCGCCAACGATTTGAACCAGTAGCCAAAGTTCATTTTTCTCTGTATCTACATAATTGATAGAAATAGGACGACGAAGGAAGGTAGTTGAGTTTTCAACCTTGACTTCAACAAACTGTCCGGGCAGCATATCCGGTAGTGTTTTTCCTGTGCTTAATTTAAGTAGGCAATAATTTTGATGAAGGCGCAAATTTTCTACGACCTTCATATCTAATAAATATTTCTTCATATTGTATGATTACACAATTTATCGCAAAGATAGTGAAATTTCAGAGAAGCGGTATAATTCAAGGGTTTGAGAACCATCAATAGTGGTAAGTAATAATCTGTTTATTCAAACCTTTTTTATGTTTTAAAAGAATTTTCATTTACACATCATTATTCTAAAGAAATCATCAAAGACCTGTTTTGATTTATCTGAATAAGGAGATGTGTATATGAATTTATTTTTTTTGTTATCCCAGAAACTATCTGCAATTACATTTATTTCACTTTGAGTACCTTCTTTTTTCATGAGCATGCAAAATCTGAATCCCACAAATGTTAAATAGTCGCGAACATTTCCCCAAAAAGCAAAATTTCTGTGACCTAATCCACGTGTAGAAGGATATTGTATTCCATGCACATCATCACTGATAAAGAACTGTTTACTGATGTGGTATGACGAACAGTATTGATTGCCTTCTTTATATGATCCAGGCAGTATTCGCGTGAATTCATCTCGAAGAAAGCAAAACATTATATAACGTTTCATATTTTCCTCTTCCGATAATTCATTGAAATATACAAACTTACAGCAATCACTATATTTGAAATTCCCAGTACTTTTATATACAATAAGAAAGAAAAGATCTTTTTCTTCTAAATTTGTCTCTAAAACAGCTGTTGATGACATTAGACTTGTATATAATACAGAACTGAAAGGCTTATTTAATCTTTGATAATCTTTGACCTGATCTGCTGGTCTTTCCCATACATCTTTTAAACATTGAATTTCTTCGAACTCCATAGTATCAAAATTCAAACCTGTACTATTAAATTCAAACCAGCTTCCTTTTGTCATTTTTCTTATTCTAAAGAGATAATTTGGGAAATTTGAATGTATGTTTGGAGCATCTATACTATATTTAAAATCTGGTGAGAAATCATGTCCATTATAGCTTATTTTTAATAGTGAATTAATATTATTCTCAATGCGATTGAAGTTGGTCTTATAGAAAATACAGCATGTTTTATAGTTCTCAAACTGTTGATTAATTGCTTCTAACGAATAATTTGCCAATAAAGCCTTCCAGATAAGAATGTTTCCTTTTGAACCCAAGTTGTATCTGATAAAATTATTATCCATCCTGCCTTGTTATTATAAAATTCATCAGTATCTTATTAAATTCTTCTGCATTATCCATGTTTGCGCAATGCCCTGCTTGTTCGATGATGTGAAATTCGCTGTTATGTTCATCTTCATGCCACTGTTTTGCTGATTTTATCGCCAATTCTACATCTTTATCACCTACCAGAATCAAGATCGGATATTTGCGTTGAATGTTTGCTCTTTCTTGAATTATACTGTCTAATCCTGACATTACAGTGAACGATTTTCGCGTAAATAAACGTGCACTTTCATAAAACCGCTCTTGCTCCGTTGGTTCCAGGAGAGTAGTAGTTGCCACATATCGTCGAAAAGCGTTCATGGAAAAAATCATTTTGAACAACCATTTCCATATTTCGGTTCGTTGTGCCTTTTTGATTTCCTTTTGTTCCTTGTTGATGCTATATCCACCCAAACATGCTAATGACAATACTTTTTCGGGATATTTTATTGCAAAATTCTGTGCTATTAAAGAACCTAAAGATACCCCAACAATATGTGACTTATCTCGATTCTCGGCTCTCAAAATTTCCAAAACATGAGTGGCAGTAGCGGTTATTTTGTCTTTTGATTTTCCAACACCTGTTAGTCCATGTCCCAACATGTCGATAGTTATCATTCTATAGTTCGCCGAAAAAAAATCAACTTGTTTGTCGAAACATTTGTGGTCGCCGAATGCAGGATGTATAAAAACAATGGCTTCCCCTTCCTCGTTTCCACTCACAAAGTAATGTATTGTATTTCCGTTACTTTCAATGGTTTTATGTTCTATTAAACTGCACATTTTTTTTGTTTGAGTAGTCAATAAAGATACCAATTCTTGCAAAAACATGCGCTAATTTCGCCTTCACACTAATTAATATTGAGTTAAGAGTCTAAATATTGGCTTATTCTTTCTTTGTTTTTTCAGGGATAAAGGTTTCAAATGTATCATCAGAGTAAAAAATGACTATTTTACTTACTTTTTTAGACATGAATTGTTTCACTATAACAGGCTCTATTTCTGTTTGTTTGTTAGTGTTTGAAGGTGCTTTAACCTCATTTTCCTTGCAATATTCAGGTACAGGCTGTACTTCCGGCTGAATTATCGAACTATTTGAGAGACCTGAGAACAAATCAGGCTCGCTCACTAATGAATTTGTTGATGTACGCATCATATTTCCTTTACCTGATATTAACCAATCTGGATCAACATAAGCAAATGTATCTACGATCTTCTTGAATACTTCTAAACTGGGATTATTTCTACCTGAGATTATATGGGACATTGCTGCTCTTTGTATTCCAATAGTCTCTGCAAACTTAGATGCAGAGAAACCCTCATATTCCATTATTTGTTCGATACGATTTTTCATTGCTTATTATTGATGTTTACAATAAAATATACTGCCAATTTGTCTGACAACAAATATAAACAGATTTGTTTAACTATACAATACTAATGTATACAAACCTTTTGTTTGTATACATTTAGACATGTATAAAAGTTGAATACAAATGTAATCTGACGCAAATACGAAACATAATAACGATACAAGCATATACAAAACATTTGTATACAAGTTAAACGCCGTATTAATGCATTAGTTTATGGAATAATGCTATTATATTAGTTATTAATACAATAATGAAGGATAATGCCTAGTATAGGTATGTAATTTTAGGATTATGTAGAGAAACTAAGCTGAAATCTACAATTATTATTCAACAAAACGAACCAATTAACTAATTTACAACAATATAGGCGTAAATAATTATGAAGGTCTATATGTTAAATTCATTTGCTAATTTTAACACTCGGCATTATTAACAAATGTAACGCGACATAATTGCGCCACAATAATTTTCGCAAACATTTGTAATGTGTTATATTTTGTATATAATTATATACAGTGAGGGGTTAATGGTGTATACTACACTCTTGTATACAATTATATATTTGATATTACATGACAAATTGTCAACATCCGTAAACTGAAAAATATTCATTCTGAAAAATGGTTGGAAATATTCGAATTAAGTTTCGTTCTATTGGGAATGAAAAAAAAATTGATTAAATGATTTTTGAGAATACCTACATTAAAAAGACAGTCTTTAGAATTGAATCAAAAAAAGAATTGGATGAACAAATCTTACCCTACTATTTTCGGCATATTTACGTCCATTTATACTGATTCTTACTTCTATGAGATTCTCAGAAGGGATAAACAAACCCTAATTGTAAGATTAATAACAATTTAAGCCTGTAATTTTGAATGAAAAGATCTTCTATTATAGAGAAAAAGGCTCTTTCAGTGTAGTATTTTATAAATAAGCTCCTTTAATAGTTGACTATCTGTTGTATTTGGGTTACCAACTCCTTTTGACTTTGCTTCAGCATCTCTAATCTCTCCGATTAAAGTATAAATCTTCATTGCTGAATAATTACGTATCCCCACAGAATAATCTTTGGTCTGAAAGGTACTTCTAAAACCCAATGTGTTCATTATTCCATTTTCCGATTTATCATTACTATAATAACAAATCATAAGATTAGAAAAATAGTTGAACAGAACAGGAAGAGTCATTTGTATTGGGTTACTTTTCGGGTTAAAAAAAAAAAAAATATCTTTCATTGAAAGGGCCTTTATTAGTTCAAAACTATTGTACTCCTTACTTATACCAATATTCTGCTCTATTAATTCAGGGGTAATTGTATCTAGTTTTTTATCAGCCAATATGATAGTCAACTTGTCTAGTTCTTTTACCAAACGATTCAAATCATTTCCTATATAATCAGAAAGCATTTGGGCAGACTTAGTATCAATCTTAAGATTTCTTGAATGTAATAGAGATGTTATAAATGCCGGCATTTTATAATCTGGAACTTTCTTTGATTCAAATAAAATTCCATTTTCGCCCACAAGAACAGCCAGCTTTTTACGCCTATCTAAAGTCTTATACTTATAGTTCACCACTAATATCGTTGATGGAAGAGGATTCTTTGCGTAATTAACTAATAACTCAATATCTCTTATCAACTGAGCCTCACGTACTACAACCAGTTGATATTTAGACATCATCGGAAAGCGTTTCGCTGCATTAATAATAGCAGAAGCATTTGTATCCGCACCATACATTATCATCTGGTTGAAATCACGCTCGCCATCATCAAGAACATCTGATATAAGCAAATTAGTTATCTGCTCAATAAAGAAAGGCTCTTCTCCCATCAAAAAGTAAATCGGACAGAAGTTCTTTGCCCTTATATCAGCAATGATACTATCAAATGTATGTTCCTTTTTTGCCATCCCTCAAGATCTAATTACCAACCAAAACGAATATGGCGGACTGTTTTCTTTCCTTGTATTATTTGCAATAGAGCGTTAACACCAAGTAAGACATGCTCTTGAGCAAACAGCTTTGTAACCTCCTTATCGCTCTCCTCTGTCTTGACTCCTTCTTCAACCATTGGTTTATCTGAAACCATAAGTAATGCTCCGGTTGGAATTTTATTTGCAAAGCCGGCAATTAATAATGTTGCCGTTTCCATATCAATGCCTGTAGCATGAGTTTTCTTTAGATAATCCTTAAATGTATTATCAAATTCCCAGACGCGCCTGTTTGTTGTGAAAACAGTCCCGGTCCAATAATCCTTTCCTGCATCTCTTATAGCAGAAGATATAGCACGAAGCACAGAAAAAGCCGGCAATGATGGAACTTCCGGAGGTAGATATTCATTTGAAGTTCCTTCTCCACGTATAGCAGCAATGGGCAACAGATAATCACCAAGGTTATTTGCCTTTTTCAAACCGCCACATTTTCCCAAGAACAACGTTGCCTTAGGCTTTATGGCAGAAAGCAGATCCATTATCGTTGCAGCATTGGAACTCCCTATACCAAAGTTAATGATAGTAATACCATTCGCTGAAGCATTAGGCATTGAGCCTTTAAGGCCTAAAATCGGCACATTAAAATGTTCAGCAAATAATTCAACATACTTTGTAAAATTTGTAAGAAGAATATATTCATCAAAATCCTCCAACTTACGCTCTGTATAACGAGGTAGCCAATTTTCAACTATTTCTTGCTTTGTTTTCATTTATCATTACCTTTGATAGAATTACTAATGACAAATATAATCAAATGCTCTCATTAAATCTACCTGAACTGAAGGTTAAACTATCACTCAAGGAAGGTAAGCCTATAATACATGATCAAGTACGCCGTAAATATGTCGCTTTAACTCCGGAGGAATGGGTACGTCAGCATTTTGTAAATTATCTTATTACCGAGAAGAACTACCCTATCAATTTGATCGCTAACGAGATATCGATAAAATTGAATAACACACAAAAAAGATGTGACACAGTGATTTACAATTGTTTATTAGAGCCATTAGTAATAGCAGAGTACAAAGCACCGTCTATTGAGATAACCAGTGATGTCTTTGATCAAATAGTACGATATAATATGACTTTGAGAGTCAAATACCTTATTGTAAGTAATGGATTGCGTCATTTTTGCTGTCGAGTAGATTATAACAGCATGACTTATTCTTATTTAGAAGAGATTCCTGATTATTCAGAAATACAAAATGGTTAAACGTTATTTACCTGTAAATATTTATTGGTATATAAATGAATGGTATCACTATATTGTATATCTACCGGAACATCCCAATCAATAATAGACGTTTTAGGATGATACAAAACTTCATTTTCTTTAGGGACAATTGTTTGTGAGTCCTCTTTCTCTGAGAAAAGGGAAACTACCAAAATCACCGTAAAAAAAGAAAATATCAATCCTTTCATAATATATAATATTTAAGCACTATAATACATAGATGTAATAATAACGCAAAACGCTGCATCATATTATTATAAAAAAGATTTTTTATTTAGTGATTATAAAAAAGAAAACTCCCACAAAAGTCGGTTTTGACTTTTGTGGAAGTTTTTGTATAAAGAATGTTATTATTAATAACCCATTTTAGCATCAATAGCTTCAAATTCAGGACCCATATCAAGATTATAATAGATACCACGTAAGGCAATCATATATTCTCTTTCTTCTGGTTCCAATTTATGAGCCTTCTCAAAATAAGGTAATGCACTTCTGAAGAAATTTTTAGCCTTAGCCAATTCTTCCTGATATTGCTTATTATCATTAATTAAGTTAGCATCAGCTTGTTTGTTAACACCTTGATTGTAGTATACACGACCAAGATTCGAGATGATATCTACGTTTTCAGGATCTAATTCAATCGCTTTCTTAAAAGAAGCTTCAGCTTGGTCATAGTCGTTAAGACCTGTTTCATAAACACGACCCTTTACATCATAAAGTTGAGCGTTATTTGGCTCACCAGCAATAGCTGTATTCAAGAATTCAAGAGCCTTCTCATTTCTGTTTGAATAAATATATGTATTGATAAGGTTCAATAAAAAATATTTTTCATCAGGAAATAGTTCAAGACCTTCTATTAACGTTTTCTCAAAATTCACAGAATCGTTAGCTTGATCATATTCAGTTGCAAGATATTGATAAATATCATTACGTCTGAAGTCAAAAGACTTTGCACGCTCTAAAGCAGCAACAGATAATGATTTATCTTCCAATTGAGTTGCAGCTACAGCAGCATAGAACTGAACCATCATAAAGTTAGAATCTCTCGCTGCAACAGGAGAACCTTCAAACATAGAAAGATCAGAAATGTAAAGATATTGATTGAAAAAATCATAAGCTTTCTTATAATCTTCTTGCTCAAAATAATAAGCACCACCATTGATATAATAAACATGGTTAGCACTAATTATACTTCTAATATCCTTAGTAAATTTAGGTCTAACTCTTCCTTTTGCATCAGGAAGTTGATCTAAATCATAAGCTTTTTCAAAGAAAGGAAGCGTATTTATTAATGCATCATACATAACAGGTTCGTTTGGAGTTTGGCCTATAACCTCTTTTGTTCTTTCTGCGCTAAATTGTTGATCTTCAATATAACCTGCAACATACCATGTCTTAGGATCATTCTTTGTTTCTTCATCCACCAAAGCACCTTTGATAAGGCTTCTTGCTTCTGCAAAATCCCTATTTCCTTTAGCAAGACTTTCTGCTTCCTTTACTGCTCTTTTTTGTGCAAATGAAGCAGATGCTACTACACATAGTGCGACTGTAAATAAAACTCGTTTCATTTGTGATTGTAATTTGAGATTAATATTATTTTCTATTTTAAATTTTAGTCTTCTTTATTTTGTTCTTCAGACTCTTCATTCTTATCATGAGTATCAACATTTCCTTCTGCCAATGTTCCATCCGCAGTTTCTGCTGTTTCATCATTTTCTAATTCTTCATCCGGATCTGCCAACACCTTGCATATCGATGCAATTTGATCATTGCGTTTGCCAAGATTCAACAATTTTAGTCCCTGAGTTACACGTCCGCTCGTACGAATATCTGCAACACGCAAACGAATAATGATGCCAGACTTATTTATAATCATCAAGTCATGTTCGTCATTGACACTACAAATAGAAACAAGTTTTCCTGTTTTTTCTGTGATATTTAATGTTTTGACACCCTGACCTCCACGATTAGCGACTCTATAAATAGCTTCCCCGTCATCATCATTCAGACGAGTACGTTTACCAAAGCCAAGTTCGGAAACAACCATTACTGTCTTATCTGCTTGGTCTTCTTTATCCATTGCAAGCATTCCAACGATACAATCATCGCTTTGAAGCTTCATACCCTTAACACCAAGACCTCTACGAGAGGTTATTCTGACTGCCGACTCTTTAAAACGAATTGCCTTACCATTTCTATTTGCTAATAGAATATCGCAGTCGCCATTTGTCATTAATACTTCGATAAGTCTATCATCCCCCATAAGAGTCATTGATAGAACGCCACTTCTGTTTGGACGAGAGAATGCTTTTAGAGAAGTTCTCTTAATCATACCATTCTTAGTACAGAAGAAAAGATAGTGGCTATTAACGAAATCTTCATCAGTAGTCAATTTCTTCACACGTACATAAGCTGTAACTTTATCATCAATATCAATATTCAACATATTTTGAATAGCACGACCTTTCGATGTTTTTGAACCTTCCGGTATTTCAAACACCTTCAACCAATAACATTTACCTTTTTGAGTAAAGAACAATATATGATTATGCATAGATGCAGAATACATATGTTCGATGAAGTCTTCATCACGAGTGTTAGATCCTCTCGCTCCGACCCCTCCTCTATTCTGTGCTCTAAATTCAGAAAGCGGTGTACGTTTAATATATCCCATACGAGAAATCGTAATAATCATTTCATCATCTGCATAGAAATCCTCTGGAGTCATTTCTTCAGATTGATAAACAATCTCTGTCTTACGAGTATCACCGTATTTCTTCTTAACTTCCTCCAATTCTTCCTTTATAACACTCATACAAAGGTCTTCATTTTCCAGAATTTCTTTCAAATACGCAATCAATTTCTCGATTTCTTCATATTCAGCACGCAATTTGCTTTGTTCTAGTCCTGTCAACTGACGCAAACGCATTTCAACAATGGCACGTGCTTGTATTTCTGAAAGCTCAAAACGCGCTATCAAGTTCGCAATAGCCTCTTGCGGACTAGTCGAAGCCTTAATAATAGCAATTACCTCGTCGATATTATCAGAAGCAATTATCAATCCTTGAAGGATGTGTGCTCTATCTTCTGCCTTTTTAAGTTCAAAGCGAGTACGTCTGATAACGACATCCTGACGATGATCGACAAACGCCTTTATCATCTCTTTAAGGTTTAACAATCGAGGACGACCATTAACCAATGCTATATTATTTACAACAAAAGAAGACTGTAATTCAGTCATCTTATACAGTTTGTTAATAACAACATTTGAGTTAGCATCTCTCTTAACATCCACAACAATACGCATACCTGTACGGTCTGATTCATCGTTTACGTTAGAGATACCATCCAAACGTTTTGCATTTACAAGCTCAGCTATTTTCTTTATTAATTCCGCTTTGTTTACAAGGTATGGAATTTCTGTTATAACAATTTTTTCATGGTTGCCATCAGATTCTACCTCAGCCTTACCACGGATAATAACACGTCCCTTACCAGTCTCAAAAGCGTCTTTTACACCTTTATAACCATAAATTGTCGCTCCGGTTGGAAAGTCAGGAGCTTTAACATATTCCATTAATCCTTCAACATCCACATCGCCTTTGGCATCAATATAAGCCATCGAAGCATCCAACACCTCACTCATATTATGAGGAGGCATATTTGTTGCCATACCAACAGCGATACCAGATGCACCATTCACTAATAGATTAGGAATACGTGTTGGCAATACTGTAGGCTCTTTAAGAGTATCATCGAAATTTAACTGGAAATCAACTGTATCTTTTTCAATGTCGCGAAGCATCTCTTCAGCAAGCTTACTCAATCTCGCTTCTGTATAACGCATTGCCGCAGGACTATCTCCATCAACTGAGCCAAAGTTACCTTGACCATCCACTAATGGATAGCGCAACGACCAAACCTGTGCCATACGTACCATTGCATGATATACCGAAGAGTCACCATGTGGATGGTATTTACCTAAAACTTCCCCAACAATTCTCGCAGATTTTTTATAAGGCTTATCGGATGTATTACCCAATTCATTCATTCCAAATAACACGCGACGGTGAACCGGTTTAAATCCATCCCTAACATCTGGAAGGGCTCTCGAAACAATCACTGACATAGAATAGTCAATGTATGCCGATTTCATTTCCTCCTCGATGTTAATCTTTATAATTCTGTCTTGATCAACCATTTATTTAATATTAATTACACTCCTTGAAAATAGCGCACTAAGGTAATGGTTTTTCCGTGTACTAAAAAGGTTTTAATTCTTTTTTTCACTCCAACAAACACACCTCTCACACCATTGCTATTTATATATTATTATTGTGTAAAAGAAAAACAAGTTTTGTTGAATAATTCTGCTTTTAGACTATCGCAACATTATGAAAGTTTAAATGCAATGTTTCAAGACTACAATGCTTTGACACAACTGTCCCATTACATAGAACAAAAGGAGAATAAACTTCAGGGAATATCGTGACAGGTCATTTTTGCCTTTGTAATGGCAAAGTGAAGATAATAAAAGTTCAGGCTTATGTAAAGAACTGACAAGCCTCTACTCTTTTGTCTGATTAATGGCACAAAATTTGATTAACCTTACTATAGTTTATTATTTTTGTAATAACATTATATAAGGAGGCAACCCATTATGAGCGATTTTTATGAAAAAAGATTAGTCGAGGTTTTTGAATATAGCAAAGAGGAAGCCAGAAGGCTTCAAAATAGCTATATCGGCCCTGAGCATCTTCTATTAGGAATAATTAAAGAGGGCACAGGTGTATGTGTGGAAGCATTTAAAAGTTTTAATGTAGATATCGTAGATATAAAAAGGCAAATAGACGAAGAAGTTAAAAACACCCCTGATTCGGAATTGCCTGTTCAAAGTGAAATTACAACAAGTAAAGTAACTGAGCGTATATTGAAAATGAGCCTTTTGGAAGCTCGTATTTTCAAAAGTGAAACTTCCGACTCAGAACATCTCCTACTAGCGATACTAAAAGAGGAGCACAATATAGCAGCAAAAATTCTGAATGATAATAGTCTTTATTATCGTGATTTGTTTGGATTCCTGAAAGGCTACGATTTCGAAATAGAACAGCCTGATGACAAAACAGAAGATAGCGTAGAAGAGGAGGAGAAAATAGGATTTGATCAAATAGAAGATGGCTATTCTGATGATGATGAAGAAGAAGAAGACGATGAATTTGTCTCTCCACAAAAAGATAACTCGTCATCATCTACTGCATCAAATCAGCCAAAGTCTGCCAATGATACTCCGGTTCTTGACAATTTTGGTACTGACATGACACGTGCAGCAATGGATAATCGCTTAGACCCTATTGTAGGTCGTGAAAAAGAAATTGAGCGATTAGCCCAAGTCTTAAGCAGACGCAAAAAGAATAATCCTATTCTTATTGGTGAGGCAGGCGTTGGTAAGTCGGCTATTGTTGAAGGACTTGCGCTGAGAATCGTACAAAGAAAGGTTTCGCGTATATTGTTCGACAAGCGTGTTGTAAGTCTGGATATGGCATCAATCGTAGCCGGAACAAAATACAGAGGACAATTCGAAGAACGTATCAAGGCAATCCTGAATGAGCTATCAAAGAATCCTCATATAATATTGTTCATCGACGAAATACATACTATCGTTGGAGCTGGTTCGGCGTCAGGCTCAATGGATGCAGCCAATATGTTAAAGCCGGCATTGGCTCGCGGAGAGATACAATGTATTGGCGCCACTACATTAAATGAATACCGCAAGAATATAGAAAAAGACGGAGCCTTGGAACGTAGATTCCAGAAAGTCATCGTCGACCCTACAACTGCGGAGGAAACTTTGCAGATTCTGCAAAACATAAAAGAACGCTACGAAGAGCATCACAATGTTGTATATACTGACGAAGCTCTGAAAGCGTGTGTAAAACTGACTGAGAGATATATCAGCGACCGTAATTTCCCTGACAAAGCAATTGATGCTTTAGACGAGGCAGGTTCGCGTGTACATATATCCAATATCACAGTTCCTAAAACTATTGAGGAACTTGAAGAGAAAATAGAAGAAACAAAAGCTGAAAAAATAGCCGCAGTTAAATCTCAAAACTTTGAACTTGCTGCCAGCTTCCGCGATAAGGAGCGTCAACTGTCTCTTCAACTTGAAGCAGCTAAATCCAAGTGGGAATTAGAGTTACAAGAGCAACGAGAAACAGTGGATGAAGAAAAAATTGCAGAAGTAGTCGCAATGATGTCTGGTGTTCCGGCTCAACGTATTGCAAAATCTGAAAACCTCAAATTACTTGAAATGACTGACACTCTTCAGAAGAAAGTTGTTGGACAAGACGAAGCTGTTCAGAAGATAGTAAGAGCGATACAACGTAACCGAGTTGGATTAAAAGACCCTAATAAGCCGATTGGTACATTTATGTTTTTAGGTCCTACCGGTGTAGGAAAGACACACTTAGCCAAGAAGCTTGCTGAATACCTATTTGACTCTGCCGATGCATTGATTAGAATAGATATGAGTGAATACTTGGAAAGATTTGCCGTTTCTCGCCTTATTGGTGCACCTCCGGGATATGTAGGTTACGAAGAAGGCGGACAGTTAACCGAAAAGGTACGTCGCAAACCATATGCTGTCGTACTACTCGATGAGATAGAGAAAGCACATCCGGATGTATTCAACTTACTATTGCAGGTGTTGGATGAAGGTCGCCTTACTGACAGTCTTGGCAGACGAATTGACTTTAAGAACACAATACTGATTCTTACTTCAAATATCGGAACACGTCAGCTAAAAGACTTCGGACGAGGTGTAGGTTTTAACACAGGTGGAGCAGATATCGACAAAGAATTCTCTCGCAGTGTTATACAAAAGGCTCTTAACAAAGCGTTTGCTCCGGAGTTCCTGAACCGTATTGATGATATAATAATGTTTGACCAACTCGAGAAAGAGTCAATCCACAAGATTATCGACATCGAATTGGAAGGTCTTTACAATAGAGTTTCAAGTCTTGGCTATACCCTTGTTCTTACTGATGAAGCGAAAGACTTTGTTGCATCAAAAGGCTATGACATTCAGTTTGGCGCTCGCCCACTAAAGCGTGCAATCCAAAAGTATCTCGAGGACGAAATGGCAGAGCTGATAATAAAGGCATCTGTAGAGGAAAGCGATACTATTATTGTAGACTTCAACAAGGAGGAACAAAAAATCTTCTCGCAAGTAAAGAAAGGCAAATAATAATTCCCACATACAGGTAAAAGTAGACATCTCATTGAGATGTCTACTTTTTTATTTCACTACTACACAAATTGTGAAACTATTTTTGGTCCCTGTAGGGACCCGTGAACTTAGCCCAACGGCTTTAGCCTTGGGTTTTAATGTATCCCGCATATATTTTGCGTGCT
>JGI994J12354_10003470_pt1 | contig 14675 bp, 16 predicted proteins | sample IntmicLarv3ML3BL_FD_12354 | JGI IMG/M metagenome (IMG submission 12354)
CGGCGGGCCTATAAGACGGGCACCAGCCGCTCCAACCTGATCAATCAGCTGCTGGCCGAGCATATGGGCCTTGTCACTGACGAGCGCCGCATGGGCGAGGTTTATGCCCACGCCCGCAAGCTTTCGGAGGACATCGCGGGCCTGCAAATCTCCCTGCAATCGGACACTGTGCTGGTGGCCCGTACGGCGCTCAACTATAAATACAACCCCTCCATGCGCTACGCGACCACGCTGGTGATGGGAGAGGATGGCCTGGGGGGCCGCATCAAGGCCTCGCTGCGCAGCCAGAACCGCGAGCTTTTGTTTCATCTGCGCCGGTTTTTCGCCCTGTGGAGCAAAATCGAGCAAGCGTATGGCAGCGAGCCGCGCATCGAGCTGGACGGCGGCTGGTTCATCCGCCGCTTCACCATCCCGGAGCGGCTGGCAGGTGACAGCGCGCGCCAGGCCGGGATGATTGTCGCCTACATCGCCGCCATGGATGTGGCCTTTGCCGGGTATTTTAAGCATGTGGCCGACTTGGCCGTGGCCGTCAAGGACATCGAACGGATTTATTTGGAGTATTTGAAAGAGCATAAAGATGTGATTTAGGGGAGACCTTGGGGCTCGGCCACCTGCCTCTGTAGGCGGCGAGCACCCGGCAAGCTTTTTGGAAAAAAGCTTGCCGAAGGCAATCCAATCTAGAATTAGAAACGAGGCCACTGTCATGCAGCTTCTCATCAAACAGCGGGTTTTTTCCTGGACAGACACCTTTGATATCTATGACGGCGACGGCAGCCCGCTCTTCTATGTGCGGGGCAAGCTGCTCTCGCTGGGGCATACCCTCATGGTCTACGACCATGAGAAGCAGGAAATCGGCTGTGTGCGCCAGCGGCTGTTGACCTTTACCCCGGCCTTCGAGTTTGAGTGCTTCGGCCAGCGGCTGGGGGCCATCCGCAAGGAAATCACCCTCTTCCGCCCCAGCTATCGCCTCGACTATCGCGGCTGGCGGGTGCAGGGCGACGTCTTCGGCTGGAATTATAATGTCGAGGACGGCCATGGCAATGTGGTCATGACCATCCATAAGGAGTGGCTTAGCTGGGGCGACACCTATGTCATCGATATCGACGATGATTACGAGACCGTGCCCGGGCTGCTCATCGTGCTGGCCATCGATGCGGCCAACTGCGAGCATTAAGGGATGTCTGTCGCCCCTCGGGGAAAAGGCATTTGTAAGGAGCTTAATGTAACGATTTTTAAGTTCTTGGGGGAGGGCGTGCGCCGCAGGCGCACGCCCTCCCATTTTGGGGCACTTAATTCAACACTTGGGCCTGATTGACCGGGCTGTCCCACTCAGCGATGGTCAGGAGGGAAAAACTGCCGCTGTCCAAATAGGTGAGCAGGCCGGGCAGGGTCTCCAGGGCGAGGGCCGAGCTGTCGAGGCCGAGGACGGCGGTGCCCGAGGCCCGGCTCAGGCTGTTGCGGAGGGCTGCGTTCACATTGCCGGCCGTCGCCTGGCCCGATAAATCGGGCACAATGTTGGCGTCCCACAGGCGGCAACCCGCTTGGGCCAGAGCGTCCAGCAGAGCAGGGTCGGCGCTCTCGGTGCCGCCCTCAAGGCTGACCAGCCGGGTTTTTGTGTAGATGATTTTGCGCAGCAGGGCGTTGCCCTCGGCCAGGGCGGCCTCGGCCCCCTCGTGGGGCAGCAACAGGCCGATGGGATAGCCCTGAGCATAGAGCCTGCGCAGCAGGCCGGCGCTCTCAAGCAGCGCCTCCCGCTGGGCGGGCACGAAAAAGGCGGCCCCTACAGGCTGGGAGACCAACGTCTCCTCCAGCGCCTGGAGCACCAGCGGGGTGCGTTCGGTATCCAGAGGGCCCGAGAAGGTGAGATAGACCAGCTTGGGCGGCTGCTCGGGCTCGGTGGTGGGCACCACAGGGTCGTCGGGGAGCTGGGGCTCGGGCACCGATAAATCCTGGATGTAGCGGTTCATGATGCGAGAGAGCCGCTGAGACTGCTGGCGGCCCCACCCGGTGGCGTCGCTGCCCTTGGGGGTCTCGCTGGCGATGTACAGAAGAGGGGCCGGGATGGCGTCGGTGGCGCCGCCGCCGGCCGGCACGTGGATGTAGTAGAGGTCGAAGACCTGGGCCACCACCGACAGGGGCAAAAAGACCTGGCCGCCCCGCCACAGCGCGCCGTAGTCATAGGTGTTGCCCGATTTGTCCATGGTGATATTGTTGGAATAATCGAAAAAGACCGACTGGCTGATGTTGTACACCGTCACCGTCTGGCGCTCGGCGTTGTGGTTGACCTTACTGACCACCGAGAGGTACTCGAAATACCCCGACCAGACATAGTAGGTGCCGCCGCTGTAGAAGGAGAGCTTTTCGGGCTCGAGATATTCGTCCTGAGCACGCACCGACATGAGGCGAAGGTCGATGACCGTGAAAATCAGATTGGAGGTATCGGGGGCGCTGCTGCTGCCCACCGGCAGTAGAACGAGCAGAAGCAGAACGCACAGGATGACGGGCATAGCACGGCGCATGAGAACACCTCCTTTGCGGGATTGCATATAAAATTATTATACAGTATGGGGGGGAGGATGGCAAGAGGGCGCTTCGCCCACGGCGCTTGCAAAACCATCGCGCATTTGTTATATTGTATAGGTTAAGCAGTCTCCTCCCCCGAAAGAAGGAATGCATCCTATGAGCAAGGTCAAGCAGCAGGGCAACGCCTATCTTGGCACCGACAATGTGCGCAGCATCATGATACGCTTCGCCGTTCCGGCCATCATCAGCCTGGTGGTCAATGCCCTCTACAACGTGGTAGACCAGATTTTCATCGGCTGGGGCATTGGCGAGATGGGCATGGCGGCCACCAACATCACCTTCCCCCTCAACACCATTGCCACCTCGCTTTCCCTGCTGTTTGCCATTGGCGGCGCGGCCAACTTCAACCTCAACATGGGCCGGGGCGACAAGGGCCGCGCCAGCGTGTGCGTGGGCAACTCGGTCACCGGCGTACTGGTGAGCGGCGTGCTGGTGGGCGCGGTGGTGCTCGCCTTTATGGAGCCCCTGCTCTACGCTTTCGGCGGCACGGCCGACATGATGGAATACGCCCTGCCCTATACCTTAATCATCGCCCTCGGCCTGCCCTTTATGATGATGTCCACCACCTTCGGCCATCTCATCCGCGCAGACGGAAACCCCAAATACTCCATGGCCGTCATGCTGTCGGGCGCCATTTTCAATCTGATTTTTGACCCGGTTTTTCTCTTCATCTTTGATATGGGCATCGAGGGCATCGCCTTGGCCACCACCTTGGGCCAGGTGCTGTCGGCCGCTGTGGGCGGATTCTACATGCTGCGGCGGTTCAGCTCGATTAAGCTGAAGGCGGCCCATCTGAAGCCCGACTTCGCCGTCATCCGCCGCATTGCCGCCGTGGGCATGGCCTCGTGCTTCAACCAGCTGGCCATGACAGTGGTGCAGATTGCCCAGAACAACACCCTGCGGCACTACGGCGGCCTTTCGATTTACGGCAGCGAAATCCCCCAGGCGGCCATCGGGGCCATCTCCAAGATCACCATCATCCTCTTTTCGGTGGTGCTCGGCTTTGCTCAGGGGGCGTCGCCCATCATCAGCTTCAACTACGGGGCTAAAAAGTTTGGCCGGGTGCGCGAGGCGTATCTCACCGCGCTGGCCGGGGCCACGGCGGTTTCGGTGCTCTCCTTTTTGATTTATCAGATTTTCCCGCGGCAGATTATGATGATTTTCGGCACCACCGAGCCGCTCTTTATGGATTTTGCCGTGCGGTACCTGCGGACATTTATGTTCATGGCCTTCATCAACGGCATCCACGCCGTGACGTCGAACTTTTTCACCTCCACCGGCAAGGCACAGATGGGCTTTTGGATCTCCCTGGCCCGGCAGATTTTGCTGCTGCTGCCCCTCATGCTGCTGCTGCCCGCGTTTTTCGGCATCGATGGCTTTTTTTTCGCCGGGCCCATTGCCGACTTTTGCGCCGCCGGGTTGACCGGAGTTTTTGCCATCCGCGAGCTGCGCAAGGTGCGCGCCCTCGAGCTGCTTCATCCGGTGACACCGGAGGCGGCGGTTGAGACCGAGGCCTAGACAGGCCCGGCCCTTGCCCTTGCGGACAGATTTTTTCTTCCCCCCAGTCACACATCACTGCCTTCCGTAATAGTATGGGTTGAGAAATCTATTTGGGAGGTAAATGCATCTATGTTTTCTTGCAACAAAACCAAGGGCTCCATCTTCTGTGACCAGACTTTCTGGCTTGTGGTGGTAGCCGCCATCGTCTTCCTGTGGGTACATTACGGCTGCAGCCTGAGCATCCCCTGTGGGTGCGGCGAGGTTGAGGGCAGCGGCGAATACTGCTGCTAAGGGCTCATTTCTACTTAGGTTCCAAGGCAAAAGCGCAGAAAACCCACCCATATCCGGGTGGGTTTTTTGAGTGTACGTGATGCGAGCGGGAAGGGCAGAGGCCGGCGCCCTACAAGGGCCGCCTTCCCCTGGGGATGCATGGCGTAGCCGCGCCGCAAAACGAAGCTGCACAGCCCTCAAACCACCTTCAGCTTCCGTGGCGAGCTGGTGTAATAGAGGTGGGCGTACAGCAAAATCAAAGCAAAGTAGAACCCCGAGGTGACGCTAAACAGCACGTGGCCCGCGATGGTCAGGTACCCGACGCACAGCCCTAGGGAGCACAGGAGGGCCAGGCCGGTGAGGTCGAAACGCTTGAAAGCCTTGAAGATGAAGCCCAGCCCCAGCTTGAAGTAAAGCCACAGCATGGCCGCCGTCCCAAACAGGCCGTAGTAGGCCATCACCTCGAAGATATCCATCTCGATAACCTTGGGCTGCGTCCCGCGCCCCATGCCGAAGAGGAAGGCGTAGGGGGATGTTTTTTTCATCATGGAGAGGGCCTTTTGCAGCTTGTGCTGCCGCCCGCTGACCAAGGTAGAAGTCAGGCCGCTGTCGTTATAAATGGAACTCTGAATGGAGAGCGACTTGCGGATGTCGCCGGCCAGGGAGGCCTGGGAGATGAGCATCAAAAACCCGAAAACAACGGCGAAGCCGAGGCAGACCCACCCGAAACGGATGAGAATGAGGCGGTTTTTCTCCTTAATGAGGGCATAAATGGCATAGCCCAGCATGATGGCCACGCCGCCGCCAATGGCCAGGAAGGCCGTCTTGGTGCCGATGAGCAGCAGGGCCACCAGCGTGAAGCTGGGGGCGGCCACATGCCAGAGGATGCGCTTCCAGCTGGCCCGGCGGCTCAGCTGGTAAACAAAGCAGAAAACCATGGGCAGCAGCAGCATGAGCACAGCGGTGATATCATTGCCCGAGAAGAAAAAGCCCCGGGTGCCGCGATACCCGAAGCGGTCGCCATAGGTGCTGGCCCCCATGCCGAAAATGTAGCTGAGCACGATGCTTCCGGCCAGCAGGTTGGCGGCAAAGACCAAAGCCTGGTTGAGGCGGTTGAACAGCTCCTTGCGGTGCAATCCGCTGTGCTTGAAGACGAGGGCGTACACCAAAATCACCGCGATGTTGAAGGCAAAACGGACGATGTACTGCAAATCCTGAAACAAATCAATGCCGTAATAGTAGATGACCTCGCCTAAAAGCGAGAGCAGCCAGGCCACGGCCAGCGGCACCATAACGACCACCGAGCGCCAGTGGCGGCGCAGCACCACATAGACGGCAAAAAGCACCAGCACCCCCATGCGGATGATAAGGCTGGGCGTGATGTTGGGCAGGTTGTAGGTCATGGCCAGATTGAGGTAGACCCCGGCCAGCAGGTCGAGGAAGGGGTTGATGAAGAGAAAGAGCATAAAAAAGCGTTCAAGCCGCGTGATGTTTTTTTCCAAGGCTGCAACCTCCGAGGCTGGGGATGGTGGTGATTTGTCGAACATTATATCATAACCACCGCAACGCGGTGGTGGTTCGCGCTAGCGAAATGATATAACTTAACCAATTTATATAGTAGCCACGTAGTGGCTATTATATCATAACCACCGCAACGCGGTGGTGCTTCGCGTCAGCGAAATGGTATAGCTTAATAAATCCTGTATAATAACCTCGCAGAGATTATTATATCACATTTGACGCGGGCGCGCAACCGGGGGTTTCACAAGCGTGAAGGCGGAGCAGAAGGAACTAAAGGCACAGCCCCCCGCCCATCACCGCTTCCCCAACCTCCCGTACACCAGCTGGGCCGTCAGGCCTGTGAAGGCCCCGGTGACGATGCCGCTGGCCAGCAGCAGGGGCCCATAGGCCAACACCCGCCAAGTGCCCGAAATCAGGACGGCCACGGCCAGCTGCCCCGCGTTGTGGGCCACCGCGCCGATGGCGCTGCACACCCACATCTGTCGGCCTTCGAGCGCCCCCTTAAGGCCCGCCATGGCGGCAAAGCAGAGTAGCCCGCCTGCCAGACTGTAGAAAAAGCCCACGCCGCTGCCGGCCATGACGCTGCCCAAAGTGACCTTGCACAACAGCAGCAGCAAGGCATGGCGGAGGTCCAGGGTGTAGAGGGCGTAGACGACGAAAATATTGCTCAACCCCAGCTTGACCCCCGGCAGGGGGATGGGGGCGGGGAGTTGGGCCTCGAGGGTGAAGACAATGAGGGCGGCCGCCGTGAGCAGGGCCGTTTTGGTGAGGTCGGAGGTCTTCATGGCGGGCCGCCTTTCATTTGGATATGGCATCAAAGTCTGATGCGTCAAGGCCGGTAACCTCCACCACCAGCCGGTTGGGAAGGCAGACGGCGGGCAGCAGGGGGGATTGCACCCAGCCGTGGGCCACGCAGGTTTTGTCGGGGCAGCCGGCGTCCAGAATGCGGATGCGCCTGTGCTCAACGCCCAGGGTGTTGCCGCCATGGGGGCCGTCGATGTGCAGAGTGTAGGGCGCGGTGACGGCCAACAGGTTAATTTCCTCCAGAAGCACGCCGTCCTGATAAATCCGCGCCGTGGCGGCGTCTCGGCCCCGCAGCACCAAATAAGAGCCCATCAGGGCCACCGCCAGCAAGAGGCCGAGCGCAAGGGCCCAAAAACGGTTGGATTTCAAAAGCCTCACGACGCCACCTCCAAGGTATAGCCCACGTCCAGCAACGTGAAGCGGCCCTCGAGGCCGGGGGTGATGACGACGGTGCCGGTGTCGGTCACCAACACCAGATCAAAGTCCCGGTGCTGTGCCCAGTGGGCCAGCGCCCCCTCCCGGCCCATGACAAAGAGGGCGGTGCTCAGCCCATCGCACAGCATGCCGCTGCTGCCCACCACCGAGACCGAGAGCAGGCCGCTTCGGGCCGGGGCCCCGGTGCGGGGGTCGAGGATGTGCCAATACGTCACGCCGTTCTGCTCAAAAAACCGCTCGGAGCTGCCCGAGGTGACGATGGCGCCGTCCGCGAGGGTAATCTGCCCCAACAGGCCGCCCTCGCGTTGAGGGTCGGCGATGGCCACTGTCCACGGGCTGCCGTCGGGCTTTGTCCCCACAGCGCGCACATCGCCGCCCAGATCGAGGATGGCCGATTGGACGCCGTGCTGCGCCAGAATATCGGCCCCGCGATCCCCCATAAAACCCTTGGCCGTCGAGCCCAGGTCGAGCATCATGCCGCCCTTAAGCGCCAGGGCATCGCCCTCGAGGCGGATGGCACGGTAGTCAACCAGGGGCAGCAGGGTTCTTAAGGTCTCTGCATCGGGCACCGCCTGCACGCTTTGGGTGAAGCCCCAGGCCGACAGGACGGGGTAGAGGGTGATATCCAACAGCCCGCTTGTGCGGGCGCACATCTCGAGGGAGCGCCCGAGCAGCGCCCGGGTGGCGGGGGAGAGGGCGATGCGCTGTCCCGCGTTGAGGCGGGCGAGCTCGCTCTCGGGCCGGGTGACCGAAATAAGGCCCTCCAGGGCCTCGGCCTCGGCCCGGATGGCCGTCAGGGCGGCCTCGGCCTCGGGGCCGTAGGCTGTCAGGCTCATGAAGGTATCCATGGCCAAAAATTGCAGTCGCGCGGGTGCCGCCGCCTGCGCGCAGGCGGCGCATAGCAGCAAAAGGGCCGTGATCAAGCACGCCGCACGCCGCATAGGATACCCCCCTTTCAGATGTTCTACCTCTCAGCATACCCCAAAAGGTCGGCGCTGTCCAGCCGTGGCCGGCAAGCCGAGAAAAAAGGCGTGTAGGGTTGTCAAACAAATTGGACAGATGCAGAAAGGAACCGGACGGCGGCGCGGTTCCCCATAGTTTACGTGTCATCCACCTTGTCGGCAGTGCCGCCGGCCTTGTCTTGGCCCGCCACCGCGCCGGTGGCATGAATATCTGTGGTTTTACAGCATTTCGATTCGCCGGCAAGTTCAATTGGCAACTCAGTTGCAAAAAAATGCAACAAAGTATACAATCTCTTTTGTTTTGCACGGCAATGGCTTATTCTAGTCACAGAGAAAGGAGTTGTGCAATTGAAAATACTATTCGCAGAAGATAATTCCCTACAAGAAGGCTCTATGAAAATCATCACAAATTCTATGCAAAAACCTCTCTGGAACGAAATTTCAGATGTCCTGTCCACCTTGGGAGATGTTTTGACGGTTATTGATGCGCAATCTGACCGAACAGTGCCGATTCCCATCAATGATGTGATGCTGATAGAATCCGAGGGCCGTATGTGCAATGTTAAAACAAAGCAAGGGTCTCTATTTCTTCTCAATATGCGGCTCAAGGTATTTGAAGAAAAAAACAGGGCCAATCAATTTGTTCGCATCAACAATCAGGCAATCATTAATCTTCATCTTGTTAAAAGCTTTCGGGCCTCGGAGAATGCGCGGCTTGAAGTTGGCATGGCTGATGGAGCGACCTACTATGTGAACCGTTATTTCGTAAAACTATTTAAGGAGAAGTTCAAACTATGAAAACACAGCTAAAAAATTCGTTCTTTCAGGTATTTGGTGCAACAGCTATTTGGTTAACATTTATTATGACAACCTTTTTTGCCAAGGGGCAGTCCGTTTCCATTGGATATTTATGGAATATAGTTGCGGTCTCTTTGATTTCAGCGTTGCTTTTTGGGGTTTTGTATATTGCTTTATGGAACCATTTCACACTAAGCCCGATATGGAACACGGTTATCGGCAGCGTTGCCAATACCATCGGCGGGTATGTGGCCCTGTTGCTGTTGGCAAAAGCGGTATTTTTCATCATGCTCCCGTGGAGCCCCGCTGTACTCGCTCTCAGCCTCATTTTGCACGGCACAGCATTTTATTTCTATGCACGGCACAAGAATAAAAAAGACGCCGCCGATTTGAATGAGATGTTGAATGCGCAATAGAGTAGCCGCCCCTTAGTAAAATGCGACGTAAAACATCGGGCCAGATTAAATCTGGCCCGATGTTTTTATATATACATTCCAATCTGCTGGCGGTCTAACCAGTCAATGTCATTTTGAGCGCTTGCTTCCTTATGCACCCTGTCCATTCTCCGAGGGAGACCGCAAGGGCCGGATGGGCTGGGCACCCCTCCGTTTCTTGGCCTGGTTTGCGCGTTTTTCAACGCGAATTCAGCCATTTTCTATGCGAAATTGGCTGTTTTTGATAGCACTTTTGATCCCAAAAGCGTTGCGTTTGCAACCAAATCGGGCCGGAATCTCCTTTAGAGCCTTGCTGTACGGGTGCAAGATGCACGAATGAAATCTGTCAATTTATCGGCACGCAGACAAGTTCGGTCTGCCGCCCCGCCAGCAGCTGCGGGCCCTCCGGCAGCAGAACGATGTCCTCCTCCAGATAGATGTAAACCGGCTGGTCATCCCACTCGGGCAGAGGGCCGCAGATGTTGAGCTCGAGGGCAAAAGCGCTGTGTTCATGCAGCTTGAGCTCCCCCGGGCCGGGGGTGGCAAACTGCTTGTCGAACCCTCCGATTTTGGGGCCGCAGCCGTGGCCGAACAGGCCCAGAGGGTGGGTGTAGAGCATGGGTGAGAGGCCTTCGGCCTTGGCCTGCGCCACAGCGGCTTCGAAGACGGCATTGCCGGTTTTGCCGGGGGCCATGTGTGCCATGACGATATCCTGAAACCGGTTCCCCTGCCCCAGCAGCCCCTGCAGCCCCCGGGGCGGGGCGGCCTCGCCCGGCAGCGGCACATAGGCAATGCGCTGGACATCGGTGTGCAGCCCCACAAAGGGGCAGCGGAAGCCGATATCGCAGTGCAGCAAGTCGCCACGCTGAACCGTCACACCCGAGAGCCGGGTGCTTCCGGCTCCGGCCAGTAAATTGACACGATTTCCGCGCCTTTGCAAATCGACATCAGGGCCGAACCAGTGGCTCAGGCCCAAAGCGTGGATGACCTCGCGCATGCGCCACTCGATGTCGTCGGTGGTTGTCCTTCCGGGTACGATGTGGCCCCCCAAGAAACCGTCCTCGATGATGCCGTGGGTGACGGCACACATGGCCGAAAGCGCTTCAATTTCCGGCCCGGAAAGGCTCTCAAGCCAGCGAATACCAAGGCTTTCGGCCGATGTGACGCGCGTTGCGCGGCCCTCGGGCAGGCAGGCGAGCAGCTGGGATTCTAAGGTGGCCGTCAGGCCGTCGCAGGGGCCAAAGGCTGTGCTGCGGTTGACAGCAATACGCCGCGGGCTGCACGCCGAAATGACGCGGGTGATGCTGTCCCACAGGCTCTCCCCGGGTAGTCCGGGTGCCTCAAAGAAGCGATCCAAGGTAGGGGTGCGGGTGCCGACGGTCATGGCGCGAACATGCTGTTCGCCCTCGGGCAGCCAGAACATGAGGGCGGTTGTGCGCCGGGCCGTCACGGCATCCCAGGTGAAGAAGGTGCGCATGATGGGGTCCTCGTTGTACTCGGCACCCAAAATGAGCCAGAAGTCGATGCCGGTTTCCCGCATCAGCGCGGGCAGCAGGGCCAGGCGGCGCTCGAGAATGCAGGTGTGCAGCTCGGCCTCCCGGCGCAGCGGGGCGAGGCCGGCGCGGTGTAATTTCTCCTGTAGGAGATCTAAGTTCTTCGGCATGGGTGGGTCTCCTTTCGGGACATATCAGATGTACTCAGAGTAGCACAAATGGGCGGAGAAGTACAGGGAGGGCAGATATATTCGCACACCAGGGGAAATACGTATAATATATAAAAATATATGTTTAACATTAAAATTAACTTGACAAACATTAAAAGCGATGTTATGCTCTGAGCATCAAACCATACAGGGGGGAACTACCATGAACACCAAGCAAGAGAAAATTTTGAAAATGAGCAAATTCCTTGATGCGCTCATGAAAATCGGTGCCATATTCTTCATAACGACTATTATAGCCAATTCGGTAGGGATAATCATGGCGCCATCGCTTGATTTAACGCGCTTTACTGTTGGCGAGATATTAGGCAATGCCCGCTTTGAAGGGGGTGTGGAGGAGTTTCGGACAATTATGCTGACTGGGATTCTATCAGCGGTGGTTATGTCGGCAATTCTTTTTGTGGCAAGTTTCATTTTCAAGGATATGAGCCGCGGAACCACCCCCTTTACAGCCAAGAACGCGAACAGACTTCGGGTTATATCCCTGTTGCTTCTCGCACTCAGCATTGTTATTCCGCCGCTGAAGATGTTGCTCACGATGATTTTTTTCACATCTGTCAGAGCTTATTTTTCTATCAGTGTTGGGCAGATTATTTTTGCCATTATGTTTTTTTGCCTTGCCCTAATCTTTGAATACGGCGGAGAGTTGCAACGTGAATCCGACGAAACACTTTAAGGAGGTGGGTGTATGGCAATCATATTAAGGCTTGACCGTATGATGGCGGACAGGAAAATTTCTCTTCATGACCTGGCGGAGAAAATAGGAATTGCTAACGTCAACTTATCTAAAATAAAGACGGGCAAGGTCAGCGCGATTCGTTTTTCTACACTTGATGCAATTTGTGATGTCTTAGACTGTCAGCCGGGGGATATACTCGAATATAAGCGAATGACAAATGATGATGAATCCAGTTGAACGTAAAAAAGGGCGGCGGGTATCGTTGATGGATCCCGCCGCCCTGCCGATACTTTTGACGATAGAAGCAGCCTCCATGACGACGAAATGACCATCCTGTGTTATGCACAGGATGGTCATTTTCATGTTGGCCTTGATAGAATTTGTTTGATTTTGGGCCATTTGGCAAGGGTGGTGATTTTAGATGATTTTCATTTTATATAGGCCTCAAAATCTTCTTGCGTCCCGTTATAGACATTCATATCAATATATTTTTCCGGCCCGCTATACCCATCTAAAACTTCGAGGTTTGTGTATTGCCAGAAAACCCAGTCGCGGCTATCTGACAGGGTCGGGCGTTTTATGACATCTCGAATCCAAATGTCATATTCTATATATTCCCCCGCAATATATAAATCATAAGACTTTTCGACGGCGTAAATAATGGGTCTTTTGCCGTAGTGATTTTCCAGTTCTGTCAGCAATATTGAAAGCTCTGTCTGCGTCGCGTCTTTATCCGGCAAATATTTTTCCTTATTTCCGTAAAACTCGACATCAACCACTGGCGGCAGCATGTCGTCTGACTTTGGAACAACCGCAATGAAATTTTCCGCCTGTGTTTTACCGGAGCTGTCATAGCTAAAAAAGTGATATGCCCCAACGCGAAGAGCCGTTTTAACGGCATTGGTATAATTCTCAATAAATTTACTATCGACAAAGCTGCTGCCTTCGGTCGCTTTTATAAATGCAAACTGAATCTGTTGATTTGCAAGGGTATCCCAATCGATTGTTCCCTGATACGCAGAAACATCAATTCCCCGAACAGGGAATTCTATGTCGGACGGATTATTTAATAATATCACGCCGTTATAAAGTGTTGCAGCTATAACAATGATGCAAAACACCAGGGCCGCGCTTACGATTAATAGGTTCTTTTTGATTTTCTACACCGCCTAATGAGTTTTGATGAAGCATTATAAGACCAAAAACCTACCCAAGAAAGCTGTCTTAGCTTGCTTGGTAGGTTTTAATGGGGGCATAAGTGGTGATTTTAGATATTTCGCTTTCACGACCTGCACTACCCGTATGTCAAGCGCGGATAAACGATCACAAGTCCAGAAACCAAATAAGCTGCACCTCGTGCCTGCATTCAGGCTCATTATAGTATGCATATTCATCAAACGCGCAGAGACTTGCTTTTTGTTTGTGGTAGAAACTACACGCAGGAATATTGTTATTTTGACATTCAATTTTCATATGCTTCAAGCCTTGCGATCTTGACCATTCAACAGCCATATCAAACAAAGCTTGCCCAACGCCCTGACGCTTGTATGTATCATCTACGCGAATATCCCATAGGACGGCTAAATCATCCCTGTTCGAGAGCATAAGGACTTCCTTTGTTCTTGCGGCAATTGTCACACCGCCAATAGCCTTGTCGCCATCAAACGCCATAAACACGGCCCAATTCGATATGTCGAATCGTTTTTCGTATTTTGTTGCTACTTCATCAACACCCATGTCTTTTGTATAGGGTTCTATGGGTGTTTCTAAAAATCTAACGCCACCCAACCCCCTGTTGATTTTTTCTATATGGTAATAATTGGAAATGTGAATCAGCATTGGAATTGCATCATATTGCGGAAAATAGGTTTTATCAACTTTTTTGTAGGTAATCATAAGTTTCCTCCATAATTGACTAGTATGTAAAGAGCATTCCACTTCCACGGCCTGCCCCACACATGTGCAACCTACATAAATATATCATGGTTTAAACAGGAAAGACATAACTTCCCCTTGGCGGAAAGCTATGTCTTTTCGTTGGTGGAGCATCCGCAACCAACGATGAACTCAAATACTCCTCGTTGCTGGCCTCAATGTCATCCAACAGGATATCATCTATTACGATAGGCTTGTCCCCACCATTCAGAATTAAGGTCAATCGGTCATCAAACAAATATATCGCTCTCAGGAAAATGTTGATGATGCCACGGCGGTTATTGATGTCATTCACATTGCCTTTTTTCAATGAGCAGAGGAATGTTCGTATCTGCGGAGCTGTAAACACAATCTGCTTATTCATTTCAATAGCGACCTGCGTTTGCAAATCCTCTTTTTCGTGTTTGCGCTTTTCTATGCGTTCGGTAATCATATCAACCGCTTGGCCTTGTTCGAGTGCTTTCCAAAGATTCTCAATAGCAATGTTAGCCTCTTTGAGCGCACTTTTTAATCTTTTCACCGCCGAGCTATCATAATCAGCCTCACATGCCGCCGCAACAGCGGTGGCGATATTCTCAATATTTTTATCGGTGAGGAGCTTGCGACATTCCAGCACGATTTTATCTTCGATATATTCTTTGCTGACTATTTTCTTATTGCATTTCTTTTTCTTCATGTTGTTGCAAGCATAATAGTGATACACCTTGCCGAGCTTGCCCGTGCCGCCGTAACCTGTCATCAGTTCGCGGTCATAACCACAAAAAAGCTTGGTGGTTAACAGATATTCTTCTTTACCGCGCGCCCTTGCAGGCGCTTTTTTGTTGCGATCAAGAATATGTTGTACACGCTCGAACAATTCATCTTCGAGGATACGAGGCATTCCATCGGGGATTTCAGTATCCTTGTAAATGTAGTAGCCGACATATCGTTTATTACGCAAAATACGATGTAAACTGTTCTTGTTAAACTCTCTTCCGAGTGAAGTCTTAACCTTTTTGTCGTTCAGATGCGTTATGATTTCCGTTACTGTTTTG
>JGI994J12354_10003471_pt1 | contig 14674 bp, 17 predicted proteins | sample IntmicLarv3ML3BL_FD_12354 | JGI IMG/M metagenome (IMG submission 12354)
ACACACACACACACAAGTAAGTAATAATAAAAAGGAAATAGATAGGAGAAATGATAATGGTGTCACATTAATAGCATTAGTGATAACCATTATCATTTTGCTTATCTTAGCAAGTGTGAGTATAACAACATTGTTTGGACAAAATGGAATAATAACAAAAGCACAAGAAGCAGTGAGAAAAACTGATATAGAAGCTACAAAAGAACAATTACAAATGGACTTAATAGCAGAAATAATTGAAAAGGGAGATAGTATAGAAAAAGCAGATATAAACTCAATATTAGCAAAACACACAAGTGGAGGAACAGCAGAAATAGTAGGTTATAAAATAGAATTTAGTAACCTAAAAACAAACAAAGGATATGCATTTGAATTAGATGCGGTAACAATATTTGGAATAGGAAGCAATGTAGAGGAGGCACCAGACAGCATAAAACAATTATTAGCAGCAGGAGAGGTCAATGAGGGTGAGTATGTTTTATATGAACCAGGAGGAACAGTATTCAATTGGTCGACAGAAAATAAAAATTATTCAGGAGGTAATAACACAGGAACAGTCGTAAAAGATAATACATTAAAATGGAAAATATTGGATTCGAATGGACCAAATGGGGCGGTAAGATTAATAAGTGATAAACCAACGGGTTCTGTAAGTCTTGGGGAAGCTGGGGGATATAATAATGCAGTGCTTTTATTAAATACCATATGTGATACAATATATAGTAATAGTTTAGGTATAGCAAGAAATATAAAAGTAGAAGATATAACAGACCACATTACTGGATTTAATACTGACCCAACAGCAAAGATAATAGCATGGGGAAATTCAACTTATAAAACATCAATAAATACTACAGCTGCAAACAGTATAAGCAAATATTATCCAGCAATAGCACATTATGAAGAAGGTAATCAAGGCTTTACTGATTGGGGAGGGGCTGGTATAGATTATGAGCCATCTTTATATTCTATGAAACAAAGTGAACAAGATACATTTTATGGTGGTATGAGTTCAACAGGTATACTAAATGTAATTATTACAGCTTGGTCTAGAAATACAACTACAAGTGACTTTGAATCTACTCTATATCATGATTTATTCATGGGAGCTAGTAGAGATTATAATTATTGGCTTGCTACTCGTAGTGTAGATGTAGGTACTTATGTTGATTACTATGGTGGAGGCTACTGTGTGCGTACTATACAGGGAGGTTGGTTGAACCAAAACTTTTTAATCAGTTCATGTCGGTGATGGAACATCTGAAAGTATGCCAATACGTCCTATAATTACTTTGAATTCTAATGTTAAAGTAACAGGGGGAGCTAATGATACAGGTTGGTTAATTGAATAGAAAATATTAATTTCGCTTTCTTATGAAATAATAAGTTATCATAGAGTGTATTAATTAAAATAAAATTCGTAAAGAGCAAGGGGTAATCTGTATGTCTCAAGGGTCTGTCGAATCTTTATTTTAATTAATACACTCTATGATACCATTTTTAAGCTTTATATTACATTGCTTGCCCAGGTATGAAATAATCAACCACACCATAAACTAGTGCACCAATGATTGCAGCCATCCATGTTATTGCATATCCTGCAACAAAGAATTGTGTTATATATAAAATAACTGCAGCTACAGCGAATCCTACGAAGCCTCTACCAAATGTACTTGCATGAATTCCTGTTACTTTAACTATTAAATAATCTATTGCAGTTAAAACCACTGCTGAAAGTCCTAAAGACCAAATATTATTTATATTAAAGCCAGGAGTGAAAAATGCTGTAATAGCAAGTACAATAGCTGCTGCTATAAATCTACCTAAAATCTGTCCAACTGTTCCTGTGGTAGATCTAGTATCTATATTTGAGTTACTTTCTGGCATAATAATAAACCTCCTTTTTTTAGATTTATATATGAATATTATTAACAAAAAAACAAATAATATTCATTAGGTGATTTTGTGTTTATTTTATTTCTGAAAACAATATTAATTTATACAATTGTTTTAATTGCAATGAGATTAATGGGAAAAAGAGAGATTGGTCAAATTCAACCATTTGAGTTGGCGATAACAATAATGATAGCAGATTTAGCGACGATACCAATTGCTGAAAAAGATGTTTCTATGGTAAATGGAATAATTCCAATAATAAGTTTATTAATAATGCACTTGTTATTATCTTTCATAAATTTAAAAAGTATTCGTGCAAGAGAAATAATTTGTGGAAAACCAAGTATTTTAGTATTTAGAGGGAAAATAGATGAGAAAGTATTGAGAAAAGAAAGAATTACAATACATGAGTTAGAGGAAAAATTAAGAGGAGCTAATATTTCTAATTTAGCAGATGTAGAGTATGCAATTTTAGAAACAAATGGAAATTTATCTGTAATTCAAAAGCCAAATAAAAGAAATGCAATTCCAGAAGATTTTCATATAATACCAGAATATGAAGGATTACCATATGATTTAGTCGTAGATGGTAAGATATTACATGATAATTTAAATAAAGTAAATAAAACAGAAGAGTGGTTACGCTTTGAATTAGGCAAGTTAAAGCTAAAACCAGAAAATGCACTTGTTGTAACATTAGATGGAAAAGGACAAATATTTTCACAAAAAAAAGAAAAGAATAAATAAATTATGTTCATATTGAATACACTCTAATCTTATGATATATTATAAGCATGATTAGATATATAATTGCCTTTTGGGCATCACAAATAATAAAACTTATATTAAAGCTATTTAGAAAAAATGCTACACAATTACCTGGAAAGATTGCTATAACAATATGTCCAGATTTTTTAGGTAGGATTAAAAGACCTAGCAAAGTTATTGCAATAACAGGTACAAATGGAAAGACTACAACAACAAATTTAATAATAAGAGTTTTAGAAGAAAATGGCTATAAAACTGTTAATAATAGCTTAGGTTCAAATACTCATCACGGTATAGCATCTGCTTTAATTAATGATAGAAAAGGTGATGTTGCTGTATTTGAAGTGGATGAACGTTGTTCAAAGTATATATATAAATACATAGAACCTACATATTTAGTTTGTACAAATTTATTCAGAGATTCAATAAAAAGAAATGCACATACAGAATTTATTGTAAGTCAAGTAGAACCAGCAATTCCTAAAAATACTACATTGATACTAAATGCAGATGATTTAATTTCAAGCAGATTATCAGAAGATAATAAAAAAATATTTTTTGGAATTGGTGAATTAAAAGAAGACTCCAAAGGTTGTAGTAATATTGTATGTGATATTCGTGTGTGCCCAATATGTAAAACAGAACTAAAATATAACTATTTACACTATCATCACATAGGTCAAGCTTATTGTCCTAATTGTGATTTTAAATCATATAAACCAGATGTATTGGCAACTGGAATAAATTATGAAGGTAAAGCTGTAATAATAAATAATAAGCAATATCATTTATTTGCAGATAGTTTGTTTAACATTTATAATATGCTTGCAGTTGTTGCAGTTCTTAAAGAATTTGGATTAGAAGAAGAGAAAGTTCAAAAGTCTTTTGAAAATATGGAGATTGTGAAAACAAGATTTAATGAAGAACAAATTGGTAATTTAAAAGTAATCTCTCAATTGTCTAAAGGACAAAATCCAGTTGCATGTACACAAAATATAAGCTTTGTTGCAAATGAAAAAGGTGAGAAAGTAGTAATACTTATATTAGGAGATTTACATGATGAAGAACACTCTTCTGAAAATATGACATGGTTATATGATATTGACTTTGAATTTTTAAATAAAGAAGATATAAAACAAATTATTGTTGGTGGCAAGAGAGCTTATGATATAGAGTTAAGATTGTTACTTGCAGATATAGAAAAAGAAAAAATTATATTATCAGAAGATTATAAAAATATCTCAGAAAGTATAATTTTAGAAAACACAGAAAAAATATTTATATTACACGATTTATATGCTTGTGAATTAGCAGAAGAAATAAAGAGAAAACTAGGAGAAAGAGTATGAATATAGAAATACTATATCCAGAATATTGTAATTTATATGGGGATACAGGTAATGTAAAGTATTTGCAAAAGTGTTTACCAAATGCAAATTTTATATTTACAAGTTTAACATCTGTACCTAAATTTGTTAATGAAAAAATAGACTTCTTATACATAGGTCCAACAACTGAAAATTGCCAAGAAGAAATAATAGCATTACTTGAGCCTTACAAAAAAAATATAGAAGAATTAATAGAAAATAATACAATAATTTTAACAACAGGCAATTCTTTAGAAATATTTGGACAATATATAGAAAAGATAGATGGTACAAAAATAGAAGGTTTAAAAATATTTAATACATATGCAAAGCGAATAGATAATGACAGATTTAATGAATTATCACTTGGAAATTTTAATGACTTAGAAATAGTGGGGTTTAAAAATCAATTAAGTCATTCATATGGTGAGAATAGTAATAACTATTTTTTAGAAATGCAAAAAGGAACAGGGATTAATAAAGAAACAAAGCTAGAAGGTATACACAAAAATAATTTTTATGGAACATATTTGTTAGGACCAATATTGCCATTAAATCCAGACTTTACAAAACATTTATTGAAAATAGAAATTCCATATTATGAAGAAGCGAAAAAAGCATATAAATTAAGATTAACAGAGTTTAAAGAAAGGGCGTAAAACATGGAAATATATGCATTTGTAGGACCGAGTGGAACAGGTAAAAGCCATAGAGCACAAATGGTAGCAAGCGAAAAAGGAATAAATTATATAATAGATGATGGATTATTAATTAAAGATAATGAAGTAATAGCTGGTACATCAGCAAAAAAAGCAGCAACAAGAATAGAATCAGTTAAACATGCTATTTTTTCTAAACAAGAACAAAAAGTAGAAATGAAAAAAATAATGAAAGAATATAGACCAAGTAGCATTTTAATACTTGGAACATCAGATGATATGGTACAAAAAATTGCAGCAAATTTAAATTTTCCAGAAATAAAAGAAACAATATATATAACTGATGTAGCAACAGAAGAAGAAATAGAAACAGCTAAAAGAATTAGAATGGGAGAAGGTAAACATGTAATACCTGTACCAACTTTTAAAATTAAAAAAGATTTCTCTGGTTATATATTAGACCCATTACAAATATTTAAATCAAAAGGAATTGGTTCAAAACCATATGTTTCTGAAAAATCAATAATAAGGCCAACATTTAGTTATCTTCGGAAATTTTGTGATTTCTGATACTGTATTCAGACAAATAATAGAGTATTTATCTACTAAAACTCCAAGCATATACAGAGTTATTAAAATAAGAGTAGACAATATAGAAACAGGTGTGTATATATATGTAGAAGTAATAATAGAGTATGGAAATAATATATTTGATGTGCTAAAAGAATTTAAAGATAAAATAAAAAAGGAAATAGAAAAGTTAACAACAATGAATGTGTATCAAATAGATATAACAGCAAAAGGAGTACATATGGAGGGGGATGAATAATGGCATTTGTTGTAGCAATAGATGGACCAGCAGGAACAGGTAAAGGAACAGTTGCAAAAATACTTGCAAAAGAACTAAATTTTACATATATAGACACAGGGGCAATGTATAGAGCTGTTTCAATAGAAGTATTAAATAATAGATTAGATTTAGAAAATATATTTATAGAACTTGAAGACAAAAAAGTTTATCTTAATAAAGAAGATGTAACAGAAAAAATAAGAAGTAAAGAAATTACAAATATTGTTTCACAAGTTTCAGAAAATAAAGAAATTCGAAAAAAATTAGTAGATATGCAAAGAAAAATGGCTGAAGATAAAAATGTAATAATGGAAGGTAGAGACATAGGAACAGTGGTATTTCCAAATGCAAATGTAAAAATATACTTAGATGCAAAACAAGAAGAAAGAGCTAGAAGAAGATATATTGAAAATGTAGCAAAAGGGATTAATACAACATATGAAGAGGTTTTAGAGCATTTTAAATTTAGAGATAAAAATGATATGGAAAAAGAAATAGGTGCTTTAAAACAAGCAGAAGATGCTATTTATATAGATACAACTGAATTATCTATTGAAGCAGTTGTAAATAAAATTAAAAATATAATAGAGGAGAAGTCATGAAAAAAGAAAATGAAAAAAATATATTTAGAGATATATGTAGAGTAGTTTCAAAAGCTATTTTAGTGTCATTAATATACATAGTATATTTTCCTAAAAAAATAGGAGAAGAAAATGTTCCAAAAGATAAACCAGTAATAATTTGTCCAAATCATATCCATTTTTTAGACCCAGCAGTAGTAACTCTAACTGCAAAAAATAGAATACATTTTATGGCAAAGGAAGAGCTTTTGAAAAATCCATTGTTAAGGTTTTTATCTTGGTCATTTGAGATGTTTACAGTAAAAAGAGGAAGTGGAGATATGGCAGCAATGAAAACTTCACTTAAATTTCTTAAACAAAATAAAATACTAGGAATATATCCAGAAGGTACTAGAAATGGAATGGAAAAAGGGTTAAAACCAAAAACAGGAGCAGCATATTTAGCATTAGCAACTGATGCTGTAATTGTGCCAGTAGGAATAAATGGAAGCTTTAAACCATTCAGAAAAATAACAATAAATTATGGAAAACCATTAGATTTTAGTGAATATAAAGACCAAAAACATGATAAAGATGTTTTAGATAAAATAACAAAAGAAGTAATGGATAATGTAATAGAATTGACAAATAATATCTAATAATATATAATATTAGGGTTGATTTTAAGAATAAAAGAGACGGAAAAGAGATAATTAGTATGAACAATTCAAAAATTAGAAATGTAGCAATAATTGCACACGTAGACCATGGAAAAACAACATTGGTTAATGGACTATTAAAACAAAGTGGAATATTTAGAGAAAATGAACATGTAGATGACAGAGTAATGGACTCTAATGACCTTGAAAAAGAAAGAGGAATTACCATACTTGCTAAAAATACAGCAGTAATGTATGGTGATATAAAAATAAACATTGTAGATACTCCAGGACATGCCGATTTTGGTGGAGAAGTTGAAAGAGTATTAAAAATGGTAGATGGTGTAGTTCTTTTAGTAGATAGTTTTGAAGGAACAATGCCACAAACAAGAGAAGTTTTAAGAAAAGCTTTAGCATTAAGCTTAAAGCCTATTATTGTTATAAATAAAATAGACCGTGATGGTGCAAGGCCTGCAAAAGTATTAGATGATGTATTAAACTTATTTATAGATTTGAATGCAACAGATGATCAATTAGATTTTCCAGTTGTATATGCATCAGCTAAGCAAGGTTTTGCAAAAATGAATGTAGATGATGAGAGCAAAGATTTAACATGTTTATTTGACACAATAATTAATACAATTGATGCACCATCATGCGATGAAGAAGGAACAATGCAATTATTAGTTTCAAACATAGATTATGATGAATACCTAGGAAGAATTGCAATAGGAAGAATTGAAAGAGGAACAATAAAAAATGGAAGTCAAGTTTCTGTGTTTAAGAATGATGATAGAATAGAAAATGCTAAAATATCTAAAATGTTTACTTATGTTGGACTGAAAAAAGTAGAAATAGATGAAGCTACTGCAGGAGATATTGTTGCAGTTTCAGGAATAGCAAATATAAATATAGGTGAAACAATATGCGACCCTAGTAATCCAGAAAAAATAGATTTTGTAGATATTTCAGAGCCTACAGTTTCTATGACATTTAGTGTAAATAATGGACCATTTGCAGGACGTGAAGGCGAATATGTTACATCAAGACATATAAGAGATAGGCTATTTAAAGAACTAGAAAGAAATGTGTCTTTAAGAATAAGAGAAACAGATACAGCAGATTCATATGAAGTGTCTGGACGTGGAGAACTTCATTTATCAGTACTAATAGAAACAATGAGAAGAGAAGGTTTTGAACTTTTAGTATCAAGACCAACTGTTATATATAAAGAAGTAGATGGAATTAAATGTGAGCCAATTGAAAGATTAACAATAGATGTGCCAGAAGAATTTGTTGGAATTGTTATTGAAAAATTAGGAACAAGGAAAGCAGAAATGGTTAATATGGAAAAAGGTGAACAAGGATTTACTAGAGTAGAATTCAATATTCCAGCAAGAGGGCTTATAGGATACAGGTCTGAATTTATGACAGATACAAAAGGAAATGGAATATTAAACCATGTATTTGAAGGATATGTACCATATAAGGGAGATATATCTACAAGAATAAAAGGAACATTAATTGCATTTGAAAAGGGTACATCAGTTGCATATGGATTATATAGTGCACAAGAAAGAGGAGAGCTGTTTATAGGTGCAGGAACAGAAGTTTATGAAGGTATGGTTGTAGGGCTAAATGGTAGAGCAGAAGATATAGCTATAAATGTTTGTAAAGAAAAACACTTAACAAATATGAGGTCATCAGGTGCAGATGAAGCATTAAGATTGGTTCCTCCAATAGAATTTAGTTTAGAAAGAGCAATAGAATTTATTGAAGAGGATGAACTAGTAGAAGTAACACCAAAAAACATAAGAATAAGGAAGAAAATATTGGATTCAAGAATTCGTGAACGTGAATCAAGAAAGAAATCTGATGAATAAAGTTGAATTACAAATAATAAAAGAAGAAGCATTAAACAAAAAGATTCCAATAATTATGGATGATACATTAAACACAATAAAGAATATCCTATTAACTGAAAAACCAAAAAGAGTTTTAGAAGTTGGAACAGCAGTAGGATATTCTGCTTTATGCTTTTCAGAATATGTAGAACATGTTGATACAATAGAAATAGAAGAACAACGAGTAATCGAGGCAAAAGAAAATATGAAAAAATGTGATGCTAAAAATATAAATGTAATTCACGCAGATGCATCAGTTTTAATGCCAAAACTACAAGAAAAATATGATTTAATATTTATAGATGCAGCAAAAGGAAAGTATTTAATATTTTTAGAAGAAGCTTTAAGATTAATAAACAAGAATGGAATAATAATAGCAGATAATATATTATATAAAGGATATGTTCTAAGTGATTATAATAAGCATAAACAAAGAACAGCAGTAAATAAATTAAGAGAATACATAAAAATAGTTACAGAAGACCCAAAACTTAAAACAGAAATACTAGAAGTTGGAGATGGACTTGCTATAACACATTTAACTTAAATAAAATTGTGATAAAAGAATCAAGAATGAAAAGAGACATACCAATATTAATAAACCAAAGTTTTTTATTATAAGAAATATTTTTTAATTTTTTTTCTACAAAAGGATGAATTCTATCTAAAAATAGTATTGCCATAATTCCCCAAGCAAAGGAATAAGCTATACTAATGCGACCATTTAGGTTCAAAAAATCATTAGTATAATCCCAAAATTTAGCACGAAATAAAACTTCTAAGCAAAAACTCACAATATATTCTAATAAAGAAAAAGCAATTGCAGAAACAGTAAAAAGTTTTACTGCATTTTTTTTATGTTTAGAAAGCATAAAAATTAAGATTAGCGCACCAGAGCCATAAATAGGGCAAAGAGGTCCAGATAGAAATCCACGATTAACAAAATGGCCTAAAAGAATAATAGCATATAAGCACTCCATAATCCATCCAATAAATGAATAGACTAAAAAGTAAAAACATACATTTTGAAAAGTTGTAAATTTTTTAGGCATTATAGTTAGCGTATTAGATTCATCCATTATCTTTCTCCTAACTCTGGTTCAAATCTAAATTCTTTAGCAGATTGTTCCAAAAGTAAACTTGTTAATAAAGAAACATTTTCTGGATCTGCTATTCCTTGTTTTTTTAGTTCATCTTCATATATAATAAGAAATCTTAATGGTAGAGAACATTTTTGTGTTTCACTTTTAATTTTAGTAGATGTTTTATCATGTCCCATAGAACGAAATACTGTTATTTTAGGAGGGATTAAATCGAGTATACTGTATTTGTTTTCAGCATTAAATCTCTTTGGAAGTTTCTCTTTGCCAAGTATAGTTTCAAAGTTTACACCTTCTTTAAGTGATGATATTACTCTATGTAAATTTGGCAAAGGCGATTCTTTACTTTTATATTCTATATGTTTTGCTTTTTTTTCTGTATCACTAGAAAGAAACTGCATTTCCATAGGGATATCATTTATTGGAAGTTCGCTTGAAGAGATAATACCTGTTGATTGTTGGGCTATGTAAAAATTATCCTTCCAAAAGTCCTTTGTCCTTCCAGCAATAATATTATAGTCAAATGGAAAAGCTTGAGTGCTTAAAAATTTTTGAGTGTGTAAAAATATCATTCTAGGGATAAAATAATCACGTATGGCATTTAAGGTGTATGGGGAAGACTTCCTATCAACTAAACAATCATCCATATAGTCAGCTGACACTCTTGATACATTTCTTAACATTTTTAATTTGTTTTTTAATGTCAAAAGGGCCTTATAATCTTCATCACTAGGTAAATCATTATTACCATTTGCACTGCTCAATTTTTCTTTTTGATCTTCATATGATTTTCTTGTTTCAGTGATAGTGTTTTGTATTATTAAGTACTGCTCAGAAATAAAAGGTATTAAGCTTGGTGTAAGAGCATCTAAATTTATGCAATTAGTAATAACTTTTAAACCAATAAAATCATAAACATCTGGAAAATCGCCATCTTCTTGATTTTTTTCAATATTAAGTTCTCTACTATATTTAGATTTAAATCTTTTAGATATTTTAAACCCAAGTTGAGGAAAGTCAGTATATAACATATTACCAACTTCCAACATAAAATGATCTGAAATATCATCATAAGCAGGTTCTAATGGATAACGAATGCCTTCAGTTAAAGCTGTTTGATAATAGTCTGGCTGATCCAAAATTCTACTTCTTATAGGGTTATCATATATAGTATACATTTTAATCACTACTCTTTCTTAAAATAACAAAATCTTTTATAATTATACCATAAAATGGGCTAAAAATCTAGTACAATGACGGTTTTTATGATATAGTGAGAACTAAAGGGGTGAGTTCTTATGAAAAAACCAGAGTTATTAGCTCCAGCAGGTACATTAGAGAAGGCTAAAGTTGCATTTCTTTATGGAGCAGATGCAGTTTATGCAGGAACAAGTACATTATCTTTAAGAACCAGAACAGAAATGAAAGATAATGATTTAGAGGAAACTATAAAATATGCACACAGCATAGGTAAAAAAGTGTATGCTGCTATTAATATATATGCAAGAGACAGTGATTATGAAGAAATAAAAAAACAGGCTAAAATATTAAATGATATAAAAGTAGATGGAATAATAGCATCTGATGGAGGAGTTATAGAAACTGTTAAAGAATATGCTCCTGATATTGATGTACATATAAGTACACAAGCAAATACAGTTAGCTTAGAAACATCAAAGTTTTGGCACAAAAATGGAGCGAAAAGAATAATACTTGGAAGAGAACTTACAAAAGAACAAATACAATACATGATGGAAAATAAAGCAGATGATTTGGAATTAGAAATGTTTGTTCATGGAGCAATATGTTTTGCATATTCAGGAAGGTGCTTTTTGAGTGACTATTTGTGCAAAAGAAGTGCGAACTCAGGAGATTGTGCGCAAAGCTGTAGATGGGCATATAATATTTATGTAGAAGAGACAAATAATCCAGGTGAAGTAATGCCAGTAGAATCTGATGAACATGGAACATATATATTTTCATCAAAAGATTTATGCTTAATTAAAGAAATGCCAGAAATAGTTGATATGGGTATTAGTAGTTTAAAGATAGAAGGTAGATTAAAAACAGAATATTATCTTGCGACAGTGGTTAATGCATATAGATCAGCAATAGATGATTATATAAAAGAACCTAATAATTATGATTATACAAAATATTTAAAAGAATTAGAAAAAACAAAAACAAGAGGACTTACAACATTTTATTTTAATGGAAGAGATAATGAAGATATTCAAGACTACACAGGGAATCAATATAATCCAAATTATGAATTTGGAGGAAAAGTAGTAGATGAAGAAACAATAGAAATAAAAAATAAATTAATGCTAGGAGATATATTAGAAGTTCTAATTCCAGGAAAAATAGAGCCAATAGAATTTGTAATAGACAATATGTATGACTATGAAACAGGAGAACCAATAGAATTTATAAATCCAGGTAGAGAAGGTCAAAAAATAAAAATGAAATTACCAATACCTGTTCAAGTAGGGTATATTTTAAGGAGAAAGAAAGTATAGGAGGCATTATATGTCACTATTTGAAGATGTATATACAATAACAAAACAAATTCCAAAAGGTAAAGTTACAACTTATGGAGATATTGCAATCAAAATGGGAAGACCAAGATGTGCAAGACAGGTTGGTTGGGCATTACATGCAAATCCAGAACAAGGTGTAATTCCATGTCATAGAGTTGTAAATAGATTTGGAAAGTTATGTGAAAGCTTTGCTTTTGGTGGAGCAGAGATACAAAAACAGTTGTTAGAAGAAGAAGGTATAAAAGTTAATAATGATTATACTGTTGATTTAAATAAATATTTATGGAGTAAATAAAAATGAAAGTAGTAATTCAAAGAGTAACAAATGCTAGTGTGGAAATAGATAATAAAATCAAAGGCGAGATAGCTGAAGGCTTTATGATATTATTGGGAATAGCTAATGATGATAAAGAAGAAGACATAGAATATTTAGCAAATAAAATAGTGAATTTAAGAGTATTTAGAGACAGTGAAGACAAAATGAATTTATCTATAAAAGATATTAATGGAGAAATACTTTTAATTTCACAATTTACACTATATGCAGATACCAAAAATGGAAATAGACCAAGCTTTATATATGCTGGAAAGCCAGAAATAGCAATACCACTATATGAACAATTTATAAAAATCTTGAGAGAAAAAGGAATGAAAGTTCAAACAGGAGAGTTTGGAGCAGATATGAAAGTCAGTTTAGTGAATAGTGGACCAGTAACAATTATAATAGATAGTAAAAATAAATAAAAAAACAAAAGGTCAGGCACTTTTGTTTTCTTGGTGATATTAAAACTTGTGAAAATATAATGGCACTTGGATTTGGAATACTTATTTGGGTAATAATTCAAATGATAGCTAATACAATATATTACTTTTCAAATAGATGGCAAAAAAATATAGTAAAGGTGAAAAAATAAATGAATGAAAATTATACAATAAGAATTGCAACAATGGATGATTTGGATAATATAAACATATTATTTAGGAATGCTATAACTGACTTACATAATGTCAAAAAAATAAATGTATGGAATAATGTATATCCATTCTGTGAATTTGAGTATGATATTGATAACAAAGAGATGTATGTTATTGAAAATGATAACAAAATTATTGGTAGTTTTACAATAACTAAATATGATGATCCAGAATATCATGTTATAAATTGGACATCTAACAATAAAAAATGGTTTTACATAAATAGATTGGTAATATTACCAACAGAACAAGGAAAAGGTTTTGCAAAAATGGCTATGAATTATATTAACAATTATGCAGTTGATAATAATTATGAAGTCATTCGATTAACTGTTAACAAGGATAATATATATGCTATAACTTTATATGAGAAATTTGGATTTAAAAAGATAGCAAATAGTCAATATAGTATTAAGGATAAAATACTATGGGGATTTGAAAAGTTACTGTAAAATAAATAAAAACAAAAGGTCAGGCACTTTTGTTTTCCTTAAAACATATATTAAAAAATAAGGAAAATGGAGGTGCTTATGCTCGAAGTTTTTTCTCTCTCAGCTTTTTTAGTATTTTTGCAATCTGCAGTTTTTGTAGTGCGGATACATATCAAGTAATAATTTATTTCCAGAACCATTAAATTCAACAGAAGAAAAGGAATGTTTAGAAAAATATAAAGATGGAGATGATGAAGCAAGGAATATTCTAATAGAAAGAAATTTAAGACTGGTAGCACATGTGTGTAAGAAATATGTTTCATCAACAATGGATGCAGATGATTTAATTTCTATAGGAACAGTGGGACTAATAAAAGGAATAAATAGTTTTGATGCTTCTAAAGGAGTAAAGCTTGCAACATATGTATCTAGATGTATAGATAATGAAATACTTATGTATTTTAGAAGTTCCAAGAAATATCAAGGTGAAGTTTATTTAAACGAACCAATAGGTAAAGACAAAGATGGAAATGAAGTTTCTCTTGTAGAAATTCTTGAAAACAATGAACGAAATATAGAAGATGAAGTAGACTTGAAAATGAAAATACGATTATTGTATGAGAAAATGAAAGAAGTATTAAAAGGACGAGAAAAATTAATACTTGAATTGAGATTTGGACTCGCAGGAAATACTCCAAAAACTCAAAATCAAATAGCAAAAATGATGGGAATATCACGTAGCTATGTAAGTAGAATAGAAACAAAAGCAATAGGTAAGTTAAGTAAGGAATTAAAAGAATAAGTAAAGAAGGCAATTTAAAATTGTCTTCTTTTTAAATTGAAAAACAACAAAACAAATTTTCGGTGCGACCAGGTTAAGGGTGTGTAATTTAACAGGTGGAAATCCTGTCTGGTAAGGTTAAAGCCAAACCACCAGTAACGAGTCTTGGAGGTATTGCAGTAAT
>JGI994J12354_10003472_pt1 | contig 14673 bp, 16 predicted proteins | sample IntmicLarv3ML3BL_FD_12354 | JGI IMG/M metagenome (IMG submission 12354)
TTGATATCCTTCTTCAGTACATGTTTCAGATACAGGTTATCAACACGTTCCGCTTCCTTCTTCGGGATATAATGTGAAAGATCGCTTGATGCGATCACTGCGACACTGAAACCGCTGCATGCGTCCTTGATCTTTTTCGCAAGGTCCCTCGCATTCTCTTCGCTCTGATCCCTCATTATGATCGGAACGATCTTAGGTGCTGGGTCTATGTGCTGTATGAACGGTACCTGAACTTCCGCTGAATGTTCTTTTCTGTGTGCTTTCGGGTCATCGGGTATGTTCTTCCCGAGCCTTTCTGCTATCTCCTGATGCACTTCGCACACCCCCAGCGGAGTCACATAGGGATCGGAACACATGACTGTCCGATATGGTACGCCGTAATGGTCCGGGCCGATGACGATGTATGCGTCAGGAAGTCCGTTCTCCTTTATCGCTTTGTAAGCATGTGCGGCGTTCATTCCCGATGCACGATATCCGGCGTGCGGAACGACCGCGGCGGTTATGTTCCGATCGTTACCCTCCCACAGAGGTTTGCCGGGACCCAAAGGATGAAGGAAACATGCTTCGAGTTCAGCTTTCAGGGAATTCGCGGAATCGGGATAGAAACGGCCGGCCACTGCAGGTTGACGCATAGAAAAGGAAAAGAGGTTGGGATTAATAAGTTTAGAGGCGTGCTTCGAAGTCCTCTATCTCCATTTTGTAATCTTCAGGAGCTTTGAGGTCGCCTCTTGCGATGAGCACTTCTCTTGTCATGATCCAGTAAACGCATGCAAGTGCGCGTCTTCCTTTGTTGTTCGTCGGAATAACAAGATCAACGTTCCTTGTCTCGTTGTTGGCATCGCACATTGCAACGATCGGTATCCCCAAGTTGAGTGCCTCGTTCAATGCCTGTTTGTCCGCTGCGGGATCTGTTACCACAATTACTTCAGGTTCCATGAAACCGGGAACTGACGGGTTCGTCAATGTTCCGGGAACGAAACGGCCTGCGAATGCGGGCGCTCCGATGGCCTTGGAGAATTCTCTTGCGGGTCTCTGACCGTACTGTCTTGCTGAAACAACAAGGATCCTTTTCGGGTCAAAGCGTGCAAGGAATTTTGCCGCTGCTCTGATCCTTTCGTCTGTTTTCTTGACGTCCAGTACGTACAGTCCGTCCTGCCTGACCTTGTAGATGAAATCCTTCATGTCAGCGCTTTTCTGCTGTGTGCCTATGTGGACCCCTGATGTGAGGTATATGTCTTCCGGCACCAAAAGCTCAATGTTCTCCGCTTCACTCATGTAAAAACCCCGATCAGTCTCTGGTAACTGTGATTGGAATCAAATCATTCTCGAACTCCAGCATAGCTATATCGATAGGATCCAGCATACCTGTGGGATGATCCGCCAGAACGGGCGCACCGAAAGATATCTGAAGTGCTCTTGCACCGATGATCCTTGCCTTTTCGAACCTAGTATATTTCATAGTTCACCATACCGGAGTGTTCTGATATTAGGGCATCCCATATAAAGATTTTGTAGAAGCCCTGTATCGTGCGTTGTATAACGGGAAGAGATACAAGAACATTTCAGTGCAACGGTTTAATATCGAATTGCTCATGGAAGGTGCATGGAACTCCGTACCGTGACGGCCGCATTCTTCAGAAGCAAAGGTAAGACTGTTGTTACTGAAAAGGAGTTTTTGATGGGTGTGTCCATGAACATGAGATGGATGCCTCACAACGATGCTGAAAAGTTACTGAAAACTATGATAAAAGGTGGTGTCGTGACCAAAGAAGGAGAATACATCAAACCTTCCTTCGATGTTTCTGAGGTTGACGTTCCCCTTGGTTACAGACCGTCAAAGGACCTGATCGCAGGGAACGACGAAGATATCTTTCAGACGCTGTTGGGATTGGCGGCAGATGTGATGATAGATCGTAAGGAATTCCTGGCGCAATGCAGGAATGTCCAGAAACGTATGAACGTTGAGATCGAGGTCGCTGCGCTCACTGTATTGCGTGACCACGGAGTTCCCGTTTCCGGTTACATTGAAAAAGTTCAGGAAGCGGTTTCAAAAAGATGATCATTTCTTCTTGATGAAATTCTCTAACGTCATCTTTGTGTCGCCACCGCGTCCGCTTATCTCCGTACCGCCGCTGACCACTTCTGTTAACTTGATGCCTAACGCCTTTTCCAACTTCCTTGTGAGCTTTTCATCCGGAATGATGTCGTTCGTCTCCAGTTTTGCTATTATTCCCTTTTTCTCGCCGATGGATGATGCGAACTCTTCCTGATCCATTCCTTTTTTGGTCCTTGCGTTCCTTATCGCTCCGCCGTAATCGTCTATGAGTTCGACCGACGACATCGTCGCATACACGTCCTTGGTCTGCATACGCCTCTCCCTGCGCTGTAATCTTTCCTCGATCACAGCTGCTGTGGGTGCCGGTGTTGCCTTTCCCTGAGCCTTGTCATCTGCGAATCTGGCACAGTTCTGACACACGTTGAGTCTGGTGCCTTCCACAAATGCCGGCCTTGTTACCGTGTCCTTACCGCACATTTCGCATATCATTGACACAACAACATCATGAAGATAATTAAATTAACGCTTCTCAACGGTTTTTTGCGTCTGAACCAAATGCTGGTCTTTCAGCAAAGGTAATAATATGTGTTAGCCTACTCCTTTAATGCAGGAACAAGGAGAGCGCCCGCATGAGCAATAACACAGAAAGGGAGACATACAACGAAGAGCTTGCTTCCGAGCTCAAAGACAAAATAATAACATTAGAGGAAAAAAACCTCAGGCTCATGGAGGATCTGCGCCTTGCAGAAGAGGACAGAAGGGAAACGGACAGTGAACTCTTCAGGTTACAGAAGGACCTGTCCAGACTGAGGGCGGAGATGGAACGTCTGAAGTGCCCGCCACTCATAATCGGTACTCTGAAGGATCTTCTCCCTGACCACAAAGTGGTAGTCAAGAGTTCAACAGGACCCGACTTCATCGTTTCCGTTTCTGATTACGTCCCGGAGAAGGATCTCATTCCGGGTGCAAGAGTTTCACTCAACAAACAGACGCTGTCTGTGATGAGCGTTCTGAGCACGCCTCTCGACCCTGTTGTCTCGGGTGCGGAAGTTATCGACAAACCTGATTTCACGTATGCAATGATCGGCGGTCTGAAAGACCAGATGAGGGATCTCCGCGAAGCTGTGGAAGACCCGTTACTGAGACCTGAACTTTACAAGAAGGTCGGTATCGAACCGCCGAAAGGCGTTCTGCTTACGGGCCCCCCGGGAACCGGAAAGACACTGCTGGCCAAAGCTGTTGCCAACGCGACACAAGCAACGTTCATAAGAATGGTCGGTTCGGAACTCGTCCAGAAGTATATAGGAGAGGGAGCAAGACTTGTCCGCGAACTCTTCGAGCTTGCTAAGGAAAAGGCACCGAGCATCATATTCATCGATGAATTGGATTCCGTGGGTGCAAAGAGACTTGACGGTTCGACATCGGGAGACAGAGAGGTTCAGAGGACGCTGATGCAGCTGCTTGCCGAACTTGACGGATTCACACCGACCAGCGACATCAAGATCATCGGCGCCACTAACAGACCGGATATGCTGGATGATGCTTTACTGAGGCCGGGAAGGTTCGACCGTGTCATCGATATCGGCCTTCCGGATACCGACGGACGCAAGGAGATCTTCAACATACACACAAAGAAGATGAGTGTCGAGGGTGCTATAGACCTAGGGACTCTTGCGACGACCACGGACGGTGCGTCCGGTGCGGAGATCAAATCGATCTGTACCGAAGCCGGAATGTTGGCGATCCGCGATAACCGGGATACCGTGACGATGGCAGATTTCGAAGCCGCTCGTACGAAGGTCCTGAGCATCGAAAAGAACAAGATGAGCAAGCCTCCGGCGCTTATGTTCGGCTGAAACCTCTTTTTTCTTTAAAAAAATAGATTATTTTCTGTACTTACTAAAGGTAAAGTATAAATCAGCCTAATACAGGTTAGCCCTCATGAAGAAAAAGCTGAAAGGACGTTCGTCCATCGGAATTTTCGGACTCGCAGGAGTTGCATTCTTTGCGGTCTGTTGGATCATCGCCGCTACAGGTGACCCGGGATGGGTGTTCGGCGAGAGTATGATCAGCGACCTCGGTGCATCCGGACTTGATACTGAAGTCGTCTTCAACAGCGGTTGCATCCTCGGAGGAATGTTGGTATTGATATCCGGTATCGGAATGACGACTGTCAAGAAAGAGAAGATATACTTCGCATCAGGCATCATTGTTGCCCTGACCGGTGTGTTCCTTACAATGATCGGATTATTCCCTGAAGATGTCGGCAGCGCACACGTGATCTTTGCACTTCTCGTATTCGCTGCGTTGCTCGCGGGAATGATCGTCACGGCCATCGGAGACCTGGTATACGGAGAGAAGATATACTTCGGCATAAACGTCGTACTGATATTGCTCGTGCCGTTCATCGCGTTCACACAGTCATTCGAATTCCTGGAGGCGGCGACCGCAATACTGGGATTGATCTGGCTTTCGGTGCACAGCATAAAACTCTCAATGATCAAACAGTGATCACATTTACAGAAGGGAGACCTTCTGCTATCTTTTTCTTTTCTTTTCGACGACTGGGCGTATCCGCTGAATTGTCGAAACGTGTTGAACTCTGAAAATAGTTGACCACTCTCTTTTTTACTTTTCGGTTAAAAAGACTCAACTTCATTTATTGTACATTAATGCCCGGTCACAGAAATCATTAAAAATACTGAGAAAAAAATTACCATAAAAATGGTAAGTTTAATAATGTCCTTTACCGATTCATATTCGAGGAGATGACCATGGACGAAAAATACACGTTTGCACTCAGGAAGATCGCACTGCTCGGTGGGATGGATGATTACATCGCAGTATCGTCACGCGAATTAGGCGATGCACTGGACATGAGTCAACAGTCCGCATCCAAAAGGATATTGGAACTTCTGGATGAGAAACTCATTGTCAGGGACCTCGGAGCAAGAAGACAGCGCATCAAATTGACAGACAAAGGAACAGATGAACTTCGCCGGGAATACAATGAATATCGCAGGATCTTTGAACTTACCGACCATGTTACGTTACACGGAACGATCAGGACCGGAATGGGCGAGGGCGGTTACTACATCTGTCAGAAACAGTATATGGAACAGTTCGACGAAAAACTGAATTTCAAACCTTACGAAGGGACGCTGAACATAGAGATCAGCAAGGAAGATCTGGGGAAGTTGGAAATAGTCCAGAACTCAGAGGGTCATGAGATCACAGGATTCTCATCGGAAGGAAGGAGTTTCGGCAAGGTCATGGCGTACAAGGCCAAGATACGGAACATCGAATGCGCTATTGTCGTTCCGGAAAGGTCACACTACAGCAATATCATCGAAGTGGTGTGCCAATACCACTTACGCCGGACCCTGAGCATTCAGGACGGCGATAAAGTGGAGATAAAGGTTGAGATCTAAACAGATCTCATTATCGCTTGGAACACTGCGAGCCCGTCGCCTTCTTTCTTACATTTCCTTGTCCAGTCAGGATGGTTGTAAGGGGTCAATGACCGCTCGGGATGGGGCATCATTCCCATTACGTTGCCTGCGGGGTTGCAGATACCTGCTACGTCGGATCTGGAACCGTTCGGATTCCACGGATACTTCGTTTCTCCTTCCTCGGCAACGTAACGGAACACTATCTGATCGTTGTCCTCTAACTTATCAACGAGATCTGGATCCATGCTCAGTAATTTCCCTTCGGCATGGGCGGACGGGAACATCATTACTTTCTTTTTCTCGATGCCTTTGGTGAAGATGCACTTTCCGCGGTTGTCGTTCCTCAGTAACGTTGGACGGCATTCGAACCTTCCCGAATCGTTGGTGAATAACGCGGCAGTGGGAGTTGAAGGCATCACATCATCCATCGCCGGTAACAATCCAAGTTCCACAAGGATCTGGAAACCATTGCATACTCCTAACACAGGTTTTTCCGATTCGACGAATTTTCTCATCTGCGGACCGATGCCGCTTCTTATCCTTGCTGCGAATATCGCTCCTGCTCTAACGTAATCACCTGCAGAGAAGCCTCCGGGTAACGCGAGTATATCGTAATCATCAATGTTCCTGCGCATGTCCAGCGGAGCTTGGCCGATCAACTGCTTCAGGTGGACCTTTTCCGGAGCTGCACCAACCATCCGGAATGCGTTGTACATCTCATCTTCACAATTTGTTCCCTCTATCCTGAGAACGCATACTTTCACGGTCTTGCTCATTGGTCTCCCCCCATGATCTTCCAGATGGGGTCGTTCCAAGCTTTCCTTAATTCCTTGACGGACAGATCAACGGACATGCCTTTGATCTTAAGACGATCCCCGCCGACTGTTCCCATTTCAAACGCCAGGTCGCCAAGTATCTTCTTGAACTTCTCCCTGTTCTTCTCCGGAACCTCAACGATCCATCTGCTGTTACTTTCCGAATACAATATTATCTCATTGGGCACGGAAACCTCAGCACCAATGTCGCCGGATATGCACATTTCCGCTACAGCAACGGCAATACCTCCGTCGGAACAGTCGTGGCAGCTCCTTACGAGCCCGGCATCCATTGCTTTCAATAACTTGTCCATGGTTTCCTTCATCTTCGGAAGATCGACATCAGGAACTTCTCCTCCGTCTCCTTTGAACTTCCTGAAAAGCAAAGAGCCGGCCATTTCGTTCTTTGTTGTTCCGATCACGAATATCGAGTTACCGGATTCCTTGAAGTCTGCTGTCACCGCTTTACGAAGATCGTCTATCAATCCCGTTGCCAATATCATTGGGGTGGGAAGTATGAACTTGCCTCCGGGTGCTTCGTTGTACAGACTCACGTTACCGGAAGGTATCGGAAGTCCGAGGAACTTAGCAGCTTCGCCCAGTCCGCGTACTGCTTCCCTGAACTCTCCCAAACGATCGGGCTTTTCCGGATTACCGAAGTTCAGACAGTCGGTTAACGCATGAGGTCTTGCGCCTACGGCAACGAGATTCCTGCATGCTTCGTCTATTGATCCCTTTCCTCCGCGGTACGGGTCGATGGAAGTGAACCACGGGTTGCAGCCGACAGCTGCAGCCAATCCTTTCCATCTTCCGGGAACGGGCTGCAGAACAGCAGCATCTCCCGGCCCGGTCTTGTTCATCTTTCCGACCATAGGTCTTATGATCGTTGATGCACGGACCTCGTGATCGTACTGGCGTATCGCCCATTCTTTGGACGCTACGTTAAGATCAGAAAGTAACGCTAATATGACGTCGTTGTTGGACGGAAGTTTCGGGAACTTCTGTTCCTTCGGCGTCACATCCGGATTGGTATACGGGCGACGGTACATCGGACCGCCTGTCAGGAACTCCAGGTCCATGTCAAATATCGGAACACCTTCCCAGAATAACCTTGTTCTCGGAACAGCGGTCGTTCTTGCAACAGGGGTTGCCAGAACATCCCACATCTCGAATATCTCCAATATGCGGGGAACGTTCTCATCCTTGGCAGTGACCATCATCCTTTCCTGTGATTCGGAAACCCAAATTTCCCAAGGTGCCAGACCTATCTCTTTCAGCGGTACTTTTTCCAGATTCACGTCAGCACCGCAACCGCCGGCCTCTAACGCCATTTCTCCGATGACGCATGACAGGCCGCCTCCTCCGAGGTCCTTCATCCCTGTAATGAGGCCTGCTTTGTTGACCTCGAGACAAGCGTGCATCAGCGGTTCCTTTGTGATAGGATCGCCGAGCTGAACCGCGCCTCGTGAATCCTCTTCCGACGTTGACGTAAGATCTGCTGAAGCAAACGTCACTCCGTGTATTCCGTCACGTCCCGTACGTCCGCCGCAGAGTATCATCACTTCGCCGGGACCGCCGGCGAAGTTGTTCGTTATTTCTTTTCTTGGAACGATTCCCAAACATCCCACGTTAACGAGACAGTTCCCTGTGTAACGTTCGTCAAAGAAGAATCCTCCGGATATTGTCGGGACTCCCACTCTGTTACCGTAATCACGTATTCCTGAAACTACACCGGATGTCAGGTATCTGGGGTGTTTCATTCCTGCCGGAAGTTTCTCCTTGGTGTCGGCAGGACCGAAGCATAACGGGTCCACCAATCCGATCGGCTGAGCGCCCATGCACACCACGTCACGTAATATTCCGCCTATACCGGTGGCTGCTCCGCCGTACGGTTCTATCGCCGAAGGGTGGTTATGGCTTTCGATCCTTAACGCATATCCGTAATCATCATCGAATACCATCACTCCCGCATCTCCTCTTGAAAGGATGTCAGGATGGTCGATTGCAAAAACGAACTCTTTCAGTATGACCTTCGAACTCTTGTAACAACAGTGTTCACTCCATGCCTGCCCCAGTGACTGAAGTTCAATATCAGTCGGTTCACGCGATTCCTTTTTGAAATATTCCTGAATGACCTTCATCTCGTCCAAAGAAAGGCTCAAGCCCATTTCCTTGGATAATTCCATAAGATCGTTATCTTTCGCCGCACTTAACCTGATATCGAAGAGCGAGAACGGAACGTTGCGGCGCACCGTCAGTTCGGGCATTACTTCACCGTCACCGTGAAATTCTGAATGACCGGATTTGCTAACAGCTTTTTACACATCTCCTCTCCGGTCTCCTTCGCTTTCTTGGGATCCATGTCCAATTCTATCTCAAAGAACTTTACAGACTTTACGTCCCCGACCTTGAATCCTAACGATTCTAACGTTTTCTTGGTGTTCTTACCTTCCGGATCTGCGACACCTTTCTTGAGCTCGATCCTGACCTCGATGACTGCCATTGCACCAGTATAATCGCGCAATACTTTAAGATATTCGGAAAGCTCCGCAGTTATGGTGCAGAAGAATGAGCGGACCTGCCGGGATTCGAACCCGGGTCCTCGGCTTCGAAGGCCGAAAGGATGATCCTAGCTACCCTACAGGTCCACGTTCCCTCCTAATGCGGATGTATTGATAAAGTTTGACCTGTTGATGGGGAAGGTTTAAGCGTTGCATGGATTGCCCGGTATAAGGAGACGGAACTTGAAGATCGAAAGTGCAAGCACAGGTCACACCATTGCGTTGATCACGGTGGTGATCTGGGGTGTCACATTCGTTTCGACGAAAATGTTGCTTGAGGACTTCACTCCGCTTGAGATACTGGTGTTCCGTTTCAGTATCGGTTTCGCTGCGTTGTCATTACTGTATCCTCATTTCTCCAAGAACAGGGATACACGGTTGGAACTGATGTTCGCCGGTGCAGGATTGTGCGGTGTGACGATGTACTTCCTGTTCGAGAACATTGCGTTGACGTATACGCTGATAACTAACGTTGCAATAATCGTCTCACTTGCTCCGTTCTTCACAGCGATGCTCTCCAGGATATTCCTGAAAGATGAAAAACTGGATAAGATGTTCTTCATCGGTTTTGCTGTTGCTATGATCGGTGTTGTTCTGATAAGTTTCAACGGTAACATTGAGTTTGAAATGGATCTGACCGGTGACCTGTTGTCAGTGTTCGCCGCGTTGGCATGGGCGTTCTACATGGTGTTCATGCGAAAGATCGGTGAGACTGAAAAGAACACCATACAGAACACAAGAAGAGCATTCTTTTACGGACTGTTGTTCATGATACCTGCAATGTTATTCCTTCCCTTCGAGTTCGATCTCGGAAGGTTCGTTGATTCCGAAAATCTGTTCAATATATTGTTCCTGGGTCTTGGTGCATCTGCCATGTGTTTCGTCAGTTGGAATACTGCCCTGAGAGTGTTGGGGGCTGCTAAGACCTCAGTGTACATTTACTTGATACCAGCAGTAGCGATCGTCTTCGCTGCACTCGTTCTTGATGAGACCATTACGATAATGGCAGTATGCGGTGCGATCCTCACAATAGCAGGATTGGTCATATCCGAAAAGAAGATCGAATCCGACCTGAGTGTCTGACAGAGAAATACTTTCAACGCATTTCAAAAAAATTAACTAAAGTTATATGTTATGTTAACTGCTAAAAATACATATAAAATAACATATAAGTTGTTTTAAGTTAGAAAGAATTAATAACATGCACATACCTGTATCGAACATGGAACTTGTTGATGTATACTATGCTTCCAACACAGAATTACTTACGGTCATCGGTAGCAAGATCAAGACCATTCGATTGAACAGAGACATTACCCGAGAAAAATTACAGGAAATATCAGGTGTACATGTGAAGACAATAAGCGATCTCGAGACCGGAAAAAATGTTACGATGCTTACACTGATAGCCGTGCTTCGGGGACTGAAATCCATCAACCTTTTGGAGAATCTCCTGAAGGATGAGAACATAAGTCCTGTGATGCTTGCCAAGCTTCGGGGAAACGCTCCGAAACGTGCATCTCGTCAGAGATCAACGGTGGTCTGATGAACATCATAAACGTGAGCATCTGGGGCAAGACCNCGGGTTACGCATCATGGGATGAGAAAAGACAATGCGCAATATTCCAATTCGATCGATCGTACATTGAGAACGGGGACGATATTGCCCCTGAGATGATGCCGCTCTCTNATGATGTGTATAGTTTCGAATCCCTGAACCGAGAAACGTTCAACGGACTTCCCGGGCTCTTGTCCGATTCGATACCTGACGCATTCGGTAATGCCCTCATCGATCGCTGGCTTGAGCAGAGGAACATCTCTCCGGCAAGATTCACCCCTCTCGACAGATTATGCTACATCGGAAAAAGAGGAATGGGGGCATTGGAATATGAACCATCAACTGAGCATTCCGATATTACGGACATAGATGTGAATCTGTTAGCTTCTCTTGCTCAGGACGTGTTGAATGACCGAGCCACCTTAAGAACAGAATTAGACCGTGAAGGCATGGAAAAACTGATCGCTGTGGGAACATCTGCAGGCGGTGCGAGAGCTAAAGCGATAATCGCCGTGAACGAATCGACCATGGAAGTACGATCTGGTCAATTGACATTGCCGAAGGAATTCTCACATTGGCTCATAAAGTTCGACACAGAACCTGCAGATAAAAAGAAAGGATATTGTTCGGTCGAATACGCATATCACAGAATGGCGGTCGATTGCGGTATTGAGATGACAGAATGCCGTCTTTTGGAATTGGGTGAAAAGAAACACTTCATGACCAGAAGATTNGATCGTATCGGATCTGAAAAGATCCACATGCAGACGTTGTGTGCTTTATCACATCTCGATTTCAAGGAACCGGGGAGATATTCGTACGAGCACGTATTCGGAATAATGAGACGTCTAGATATGCCATACGGTGATCAGGAACAGTTGTTCAAGAGAATGGTTTTCAACGTAATAATGAAAAATTGCGACGATCATACTAAAAATACATCATTCATGCTCCGGAAAGGTGGCGAATGGAGACTTGCTCCTGCTTATGACGTTACATACGCTTACGATCCTTCAAACTTCTGGATAAGAAGACATCAGATGTCGATCAATGGAAAACTTGAAGGCATCACAAGAAAGGATCTGACAGATGCTGCATATGCAGCCGGGATAAAGAACGCTGATGATGTCATTGATGCTACGCTGTCTGTTGCCTCGGAATGGAAAGAATATGCGAAGGACTCCGGGATCAAAGAGAGCGTTGCTGAAAGTATAGGAAAGATGCATGCTGCGTTTTGAATACGATCCGTATACAGAAGTTCTGTGACAATCTTTATGGGTATCGTTGACATTCACGTGGTTGATGGCAAAGATCGTCATGAATCACGGTGCGGGCGGGGAGACCATGCAGGAATTCCTGGACAAGCACATCACATCACATTTCCCTAAGATGAAGTCAGACGTCCCGTTGGATTCTTTGGACGATTCGGCTGTTGTTGACGGCATCGTGTTCACAACGGACGGTCACACCGTGAAACCATTATTCTTCCCCGGCGGAGATATCGGTTCATTATCTGTCGCCGGTACCGTCAACGATATATCGGTCATGGGCGCCGAGCCGTTGGCGATATCCTGCGCGGTCATACTGGAAGAAGGTTTGGACATCGATATCGTCGATCGTGTCATGAAAAGTGTCGGCGACACGTCAAGAAAATGCGGAGTTCCTGTTGCCACGGGTGACACGAAGGTAATGGAATCCGGTGCGATCGACCAGATGGTGATGGTCACTTCAGCAATAGGAAAGAGATCGAAATATCTCGATGGGAATTTTGATGTTGTTCGTCAATACAGGAAAACAGAACAACAATGGACAACGGACAGCAGTGTCCGCAACGGTGATGCGATAATCGTCTCCGGTACGTTGGGAGACCACGGCGTTTCATTACTGTCTTTCCGTGAAGGTTACGGGTTCGAGAGCGAAGTTCAGAGTGACGTTGCTCCGTTGAACAAACTCATCGAATCTGTTCTGAAGATCGGCGGAATAACTGCAATGAAAGATCCTACCAGAGGCGGTATCGCCAACACACTGAACGAATGGTGTTCCAAATCGGACGTGGGAATGGATGTCAACGAAACATCAATTCCTTTAAGACCTGCCGTTGTGAACGCATGTGACCTTTTGGGCATCGAACCATTGAACATCGGCAATGAAGGTAAAGTGGTGATCGCTTGTGTTCCGGAAATGGCCGAGGAAATTGTCAAGACCCTGAGGAAGGATCCGTTGGGAAAGGATGCCGCGATCATCGGTCACGCTAACGACGGCAAGAACAAACGCGTCATCATGAGAACGGAAATAGGCGGCAGACGTGTCATCGAAGCACCGATCGGAGATCCTGTTCCCAGGATCTGTTGAACCTGTCGGCTCATTCGTTTTTAGCATTCAGCTCTTGGACCGCCTTTTCCCATTTTACAACGGATGACTCCATTATTTCACGGATAGTTCCGTTCATCGTGGCGTCCATGATCTCGTCGACCGTTAAACGTATCACTTTTTTGCCGGAATCTAAAACGGTGACCTTGTTACGGTCCCATATCTGTTCGGAACATTCTACGCGGATGTCACAGTCTTTTTGATCCTTGGAATAATCTCCGGAGTTCTGTAATATCGCGATCAGAAGCACTTCTGCAGTTTCCGTATCATCGTTGATCAGGTTCTTTGAGAACGCCACTTTAAGACCTTTCATGGAGTCTCCGGTCACGTTTATCTTCTTACGCCCCTTGTGGGAATGTAACTGATCGAATTCTGCACGTGCTCCGCTGTCGGTCCCTTTTCCTGCACCTTTGGATTTGAACATTGTTACGTCACCGATATCTTTCAAAAGGACTGTGAATTCCCTTTATCCTTTGTTTGAACATCTTCTTATCGTATAAGTAACCGATGACAAAAAGAGAACGGTAATTCTTATTACGCTGAACGCTATGGGTGGTTCGAAGGTTTGTATATGGTAACGTTTCTTCCATTCGCAGGATCAAGACCGAATCTCAAAAAGAATGAAAAGATCGACGACAGGATCTCGCCGCCTTATGATGTGATCGGTGACGATTATCTGAAGAGACTGCAGTCCCATGACCACAACGTTACCCGTTTGACATTGATGCCGGAGAACGGCAGATACATAAGAGCCAGACAGGAACTTGAATCGTGGATCAAAGAGGGTGCACTTGTTCAGGATAAAGAATCGTTCTACCTTTATCGCCAGAGTTTCTCTGATGCCGGTAACGAGTACGTAAGAACGGGATTGATCGGTATCCTGAAGACGGAACAGTACGAGAACGGTAATGTCATCCCGCACGAGGAAACGTTCTCCAAGGTCAAGGAAGATCGCCTCAATCTCCTAAGGGACCTGGAAGCTCACGTGGAATCCATATTCGGAATATACGAAGGATTCTCCAACGACTTGGAAGCACAGATACTCAAGAGTGCCGTTCCGCTGTATTGTTACGTTGACGACGCGGGCGTTGAGCACAGCGTTTCGCAGATAAGTGATGTTACTTTGATCAAAAAGATATCTCATGAGTTGGAAAAACAGAAGATGCTGATAGCGGACGGCCACCACCGTTACGAAACGGCATTGAACTACTCTTTGGAGAACCCGAACAACGAAAAGAAGGGATACGTGCTTGCAACGTTGGTCTCCGCCAAAGATAAAGGGCTGGTTGTGTGGCCAACGCACCGTCTCCTGAGATCTGATAAGATCGCTGAAGATGAAGCGATAAAGAAGATCTCTGAGATCATGGAGATAAAAGAGGTCGCAACAAAGGAGAAGATGACCGCAGACCTTGGAAAATGGCAGATGGGCTTGATGTTCAAGTCAGGAAAATGCTTCCTTGCGAAGTACAAGAACGACAGCGATCCCCTTTGGTCTTTGGATACATACGTTGCACAGGAACTGATCCTGAAGAAGATATACGGATACAATGAAGGCAACGTCGTCGTCTCGTACGATGCTGAATACCCCTCGGTTGAAAAGAAAATGGTGAAGAGGGAACATGATCTTGCGATCGTTCTCAACGACCCGAGCCTGAAGGGCATTTGGGACCTTTCAATGATCGGAAAGCGCATGCCTAAGAAGACGACCTTCTTCTACCCGAAGATATGGTCCGGTTTCGTATTCTACAGAATGAATTGAAAAAGTGGAGCCGCTGACGGGAATTGAACCCGCGACCTACGCCTTACCAAGGCGTCGCTATACCCCTTAGCCACAGCGGCGTAAATGTGGGTTAACATGAAA
>JGI994J12354_10003473_pt1 | contig 14672 bp, 15 predicted proteins | sample IntmicLarv3ML3BL_FD_12354 | JGI IMG/M metagenome (IMG submission 12354)
TCAGAGAGTTCGTCCCGGCCGGTGAGAGGACCGCAGTTATCAAAGGCTGAACCCGATGATAACCGTAGGGGATGTGCTGAAGTACATACCGACATCGACGGTAGGCAAAGTAACGGACGTCAGGGAGAAGGAAGGAAAGATCTGGGCAAAACTGGATTTCACCAACCTTTACTACGAGACCTCGTTGCTGCAACCTGCCGATCCTTCGGAGTACAAGGCAGTCTCCTACAAAGAGCGTGAGAAAAAGTCGTCGACTGCCCGCAGTGCAGCTGAGAAGACCGTCGAAGACCTCCATAAGGAGGAAGACGAACTGGATATCAGCGGGTTTGCGGCAACCGGCGGCGGATAAACCCTTTCAAATCATTTTACGCCCTTCCCTGACGAGGGAAGGGCAACATTCTTATGATATTACGATGACCACAGGCCGCGGAGTCTGCTACCTTCTCTTTCGGGGTCCATTGTGGAAACTTCCAATCCCGGAACGATCATTCTTACGACGGGAATGTTGAGCTCAGGTCTTGTAAGGTCCGCCGCTATGACCATGTCGAAACCTGTTTCCATGAGTCTTCCCAGAACAACTTCGATGTCGTCGAGTACGTAGGGGGTAGAAAGGTCCGGCATATTTTTCAGCGCGGTCTTCTCATTCACTTCTTTGAACCATACCGGATTCGCCGCTTTGACCCTGTCATAACCCATGTCGCGAGATACCTGTATCAGTCTTGCATTGCCTTTTACGCCATGTTTATGTGTCGTACGGCTCTGGGCAACTTCTGTTATGGCCCGTATGCAGGCGATCTCGGGATCGAGGTGTGTTCCAACGCCAATTGTTAACAGTTCTGGGTCTTTTGCAACGGTATCATCGGCAGCCGCACCTATGGTGGGTATTCCGATATCGTGAGTAAGGTCTTTCAGGTGTATCTGGACACCTTTTGATTCAAACATCTCGAGGAGTTTCCCAGGAACGGAGTCCCTTTCCACAACCAGGTCTGCGACGGCTCTTCCCCTTTCTTCCGCCATTGACCACGCATCTCTTTCGATGAGTTCGAACAATGCGTGCAGGATCGCTTCTTCCATCGTGTTGCCCGAGGCTATTCCGTTGGTGTGATATCTGAAAAGCTGCAGATCGTCATTGGGAAAATACGGATGAAATACGGCGCATGCAGGAACCCATACGGGTGAACCCCTGAACATCTCGAAGGCCTCGACCCACGCTATTTCCGCTGTTTCATAGAGGCCAAGGGTTCTAAGGGGAAGGATCTGGTCTTTCGGGTCTGCCGTGAGGCCTACATCATTCGCTTGTGCCAGCGTACCGTATATTATCTCATCTGAATCTCTTTCTTCGGCACTGTATCTTTCTACGGCTTCCATTGCAGCAGAAGCTTTTGCCTGAACTTCCGTGATCCCCTTTCCGTTATAGTTCTTGACGGCACCCTCCGAGGCTCCGGGACGGTCAACGGCAAATACGGGTATTCCGATGTTGTCCAGGGGAGTAATGTTCTCGGGAGCACAGATGCCGACCTTCGACAAAAGCGGAAGGACTCTTTCCAAAGTGACTTCGGGAGGTATGGTCCTTATTCCTGTTTTCGGCGAATATTTAGGGCACCTATTCAGTATCATATGCTTCAGAATATCATTCTGTGATATAAATCTCACAATTCAGACAGAATTATATCCAACCAACACGGATGCAAGCTTGGGATCGTCCTTGAGTTGATAGTAGGTCCTCATGAGGAGATCGCAAGTGGGTGCCGGACTGCAAGAGACGACATCCTTGCAACCATTGTCCTTGTTGAGTTCGGGGAATGACACGGGAGGCATGATGAATTTTTCCCCTCCCGACCCTTTTACGAGGGGGAACAGAACAAACGCATCGGAGAGCCAGACAACATCTTCTCTGTTGAGATATTCCTTCGCGGTGAAGGGAAATACTTCTAAACCCATGATCTCCCCCGTTCCGGATATAAGTATCACCGTGGGTTCCGGCGGCGGTCTGAACCGAGGGTCTTTGATTATGCAGATGATATTTTCCCTCTCGAGAGCTTGGCTGAATCCTTCGTTGTTGACGGCAATGTTTCCCATCGCCGTGACCTTTGCTTCTTCCTCTCTCATCTGTTCGAGTATCTTTTCGTCCAGATGGAACGCGTTAACAACGCCTTTCAAGCCTTTTATTATCTCAAGGGGTTTATCGATGACTTCCTCTCTCATCATATTTGAATAGATTCATGATTATAAACACTTAGCGATAAGGACCAGACAATCAGTATTCATCAGGCGGTTCAAACGGCAGTGTTTCGATGAAAGAGTTCATTCGACGCTAATGGTCACGTTGCGTTTCAATCCAAGTCCGCCCGCTACTTCTATGGCTTTGATCATTCCGCAAGGTACAGGACATGCTGCGTGGGGGATGTTTTCACTCGCAAGTTTGTAAACATCGGTACTGTTCATCTCGCCTTCCACTTCCGTATAGGGGCATATGGGTTTGACGGACCAGGACATTTTCAGTATGTTGGGGCAGTCACTCTTGATGTCGATATCCACCATTCCTGTGTCGGGGTTCGCTCTCGCTGTTACGACGGTGATCATCTTGCACACGCCGGCATCTATTGTCACTTTACACTCGTCAGTCATCCTCTTCACTCCGTAATCTAATGAGGTTGTCAATTCCCGCCATACTTCTTATGTCGACGACACCGATCGCTGCGATGACTCGATTATCGAGTTCCACAGGGGTAACGATGACCCTGATGCCTTTGTACGGGCCGGATATTGCAATCTTTCGTATTGTTGTTCCAGCATTAATTACTTCTTCAAGTACAGCCCCCGTATAGGCGTTGTCGATGACCATGCCCGACTCGATCCTTATTCCGAGGTTGTCTCTGCTTTTTGCACATACGGGAAGACCTCCGACAAGGTCATGTATCGCAAACGCCAGGGAAAGAAGTTCATTGCCGGTGCTTCTCTGGGTAAGGATCTCGTCCAGGTCGCGGTGTATGCGGAGGCCTCCCAGAAGTTCTATGCCTGCTGTAACGGCCCCCACTTCTGCGGCTTCGACGGTGGTGCCTGTTCCGATGATGATAACATCATCATCCTTCAGTTCAAAATTCATCCTGAGGGCTTTGTCCACCTTGGGGTCTACGGGATAGTCCGACCCCGGAAAAATCAGCACGTCATTGTAACATATAAGCGTGGTCGCGCCCGTTGCTCCGGCTTTGATCGCCAGATCCCTTTCTTCACATCCGTATTTAACGTTGAGAGCTACCCCGGATATCCGGATGGCACAATCCTTTTCACCTATGGTGAGATCGGTAGTGTCTATATGAGCCAGATCCATCTTGACGGATTTCCAACTCTCCATGCCGGTCTGTGTGAGGGATACTCCGTTCTTGTTGATGACTATCAATCCGTCTTCCTGCAGGAGATTCAGTATCGTCCTTGTGCTGCCTTCTCCGATATTCAGAAGTGATGCGAGCTTTTTTCGACCGACCGGATTGAATTCGTTCACACAAGACAGTGTTTTCCAAATATGATAGTCTCCAAATTTGGGTATCGGACCTCCCAATCTTGAAGAGTGCTTCAAAGCCATATGGATGTATTGTATATCCATCCTAAAAAGCTAACGCATCCACTAAAACATAGTGACCACTGACATTATTTATATCATCGACAAGTTTCGCATAGTATGGAGCAGGCGGTCAATCTTCTGACCATTGAGAATGTCACAAAGAGTTTCAACGGAAAAGTGGTTCTCAATAATATAAGTGCAACGATACCTATGGGTAAGGTTTTGGGACTCATAGGGAAAAGTGCGGCCGGAAAAAGCGTGTTGATACACATGATAAGGGGGAGCGAGGGGTATGCTCCCGATTCCGGGCGTATACTCTACAATGTGAATCATTGTCCCAAGTGCGGTAATATGGATCTGCCGTTCAAGGGTGTTCCGTGTTCTAAATGCGGTTCCGAATCGAAAGCCGAAGAGATAGACTATTGGTCAATGAAAGAACACGATCCCGTTAGGCAGGAACTGAAGGGAAAGATCGCCATAATGATCCAAAGGACATTCGCACTTTTTGGAGATATGTCGGTTGTCGAGAATGTGTTGGAGGCAATAGATTCTCAAAGACCCGACCGCGTGGAACGCGCAGTGGAGCTGCTGGAATTCGTGAAACTCACACACAGGACAACGCACATAGCCAGGGACCTCTCCGGAGGAGAGAAGCAGAGGACTGTCATGGCTAGGCAGATCGCAAGGGATCCACTCTTTTTCCTTGCCGATGAACCCACGGGAACACTGGACCCCCATACCTCCGTGTTGATCCACAAAGGTTTGGTGGATCTGGTAAGGAAGAACAACATCTGCATGGTGCTCGCATCTCACTGGCCTGAGGCAATCGTCGAGATGTCGGATGAGGCCATATGGCTGGATGCAGGGAATGTGATGATGAAAGGGGACCCGGAGGAGGTAACTTCGAAATTCATGGAAGAATATCACTTCGAGAAGTCGAAATCCACCGAGATCGGTGAACCGTTGATAGTGCTGGAAGACGCAAAGAAGCATTATTTCTCTGTTTCGAGAGGAGTGGTGAAGGCAGTCGACGGCGTGACGTTTGACATAAAGCACAAAGAGATATTTGCGTTGGTAGGACTTTCCGGAGCCGGAAAGACGTCCACATCAAGGATGATAGCCGGAATGTCCCCGACGACGTCGGGAACCGTCTCGATCAAGATCGGCGACGATATGGTGAACATGTCAGAGGCGGGATTTGCCGGAAAGGGCAGAGCAACACCCTACATAGGATTCCTTCATCAGGAATACACCCTGTATCCTTTCGACACTATACTTCAGAATCTTTCAACATCCATAGGGATGAAGATGCCCGCCGAATTGGCGAAGATGAAGGCAATACAGGTTCTACTGAGCGTAGGGTTCCCGAGGAAAGACATCGAGAAACTCCTCTATGCATATCCCGACACGTTGAGTGTCGGGGAATGTCAGAGGATAGCTTTCGCACAGGTCCTGATAAAAGAGCCGAAAATAATAATCCTGGATGAACCGACGGGAACGATGGATCCGATCACCAAGGTCATCGTTGCTAAATCCGTTCTTAAGGCAAGGGACGAACTGGACGAGACATTTGTGGTCGTCAGTCACGACATGGATTTTGTACTGAATTGCTGTGACCGTGCTGCATACATGAAAGACGGTAAGGTAGTCGATATCGGAAAGCCCGAGGACATTATCAAGAAGTTCGATCTGGAATCGTAAGCGCCGAGGGAAACAAATGAAAAAACAGATGGGGAGACACCTGAGTTTTGTGGAATGCAGAGAATCCATGGGGTTGGGAGTAGGAGGAGGGCTGGCTCAGAGAGCTACCATTTCCGAGAGCGGATCCGATGTGGTGGTCATTGCCATGGGCCCCGGCAGAAGACACATAACGAAGCCTGTCTGTGAGATAACCTATGCACTGAGAGAGGAGGGCATAGACACAAGCGTTCTCGTGGTGAATGCGGGTTCCGGAGTTCCTTCCGATGCGCCCGATATGACAACAGGTTCATACTTCGGCCTGGATCCGATCGAAGTCGATCGAATACAGCAATACAAAGTGGCATTGATACATCTGGGTAATGTGCGTCAACACATAATATACAAGGCCAGACTGATCCTCAGGAATGTTGATATTCCGGCGATCGTAGTGGCTCAGTGCCCAGTGGATTTTGAGGATTTTGCCGCTATCGGGATCAAAACGGCGCATGTGATGCCGTCAGACGAGGACGTGAAAACACAGGGAGAGATCAAAGACATAGTCACGGGTGTGATCAGAGGGGTCACATGTCCCCAGGACAAGTTGGATGAGATAGTTTCCAAGGTTCAGAGAACAATGCCGTATGTTCCGAGGGAGTGACATGAAGATCGTCGTCAACGGGAAGGAGAGGGAATTCAAAGCAGGTGCTACACTCAAGGATGTGGTGACCGGAGAGAATTACGTTGACGGTTCACTGATCTCGGTGCATATGTCAACGGAAAAAGTTACCAGCGAGACAAGCGATTTTGAACTCGAGACATCGGTCGGAACGATGACATTGCACCTCGACGATACGGACGGCGCCAGGGCATGGAAGGAGATAATGTCTTCCACGGAAGGGTCCACAACGAGATGGGTGACCAAGGATATTGCCGCATTCGGCGCTTTCAAAACAGATATACCCTCGGACAAAGAAGAACGCAGGTATCGGAAGTACGACTGCTTCTTTTCTTTAGGGGGGGCAGACAATCATACGACGTACATGATGATCGCAAAGAAGGAACACAAGAGATCATACAGTGCAGGTGTCGGTAACATAGGCAGAATAACATTCGGACGACATGTGTTGGATTCCATCAAAGAGGGCGAGAAGCTCATATCCGTAAGGCCGGTGATCTCCGAGGCAAGCAGCGACAATTTCAAAGTGACAAATGAACTGGGAATGAAACTGGAAGAGGGGTACAAGGTCGAGACCAACGTGTTGGTGAAGCTCAATACTGATTCTCCCGCAACTTCGGAGCATATTCTGACATTGGGTTCCAAAGGTTACATCAATGTCTCAGAGGCGACAGGGAGCTTTGTCGGATGCAGGGACGATATGGATGTCATAATCCCGGACGAATCCCACGGGATAAGAGAGGCAGGGACGGTCGCGGTACGAAGAGAAGGAGCCGGTACAGGTCACATCCTGTTCTACAAAGAGCGCAGGACCTCAAGTCCGTATCACAACGATGCGGGAATGTTGGAAAGAGGATTCGGAATAATCTCCAGAGCATCTGCGGGAGACAAGATCACGATAACGACCGATCCCGAACGAATAATCTCTGTGGGGATGACACAGAAGGAGGCGGCGAGTTTCCTTGCTTCCAGAGGGATAAGACAAAAGAGAGGAGGAGATACTTCGGACAATGCGATCGTTGTGGATCAGGTTCCGGAGATGACGCTTGCCGTGATGGGTGGCAAAGAGGCGGAGACCATAGGAGTCCCGAGGGAGAAGGTGTTCAGGATATCTCTATCAGAAAACGTTCCCGCAGACACATATTATTTCAGGAAAGTGACGGGATTGAGCCACAAACCTGTCGGTTCCTTGAAGACACAGTTCTCTTTTCCAGGAATGCCCCTGGTTACCTTTTACGGCGACGAGGAGAGATCCAAGACACTCTATCCTCAGGATCCATTCAAAAAATGCAATAAGGGAGATATCGGACTGACCAATCAATCAAGACCCCATCATGGTCTGATAGGCATAAGGCTTGACAACAGCAAAGAATACGGCCCCACCGGCGAGGAACCTTACGGAACGAACATCATTGGAAAATTCCTCGATGATCTGAAGAAACTTGCCGAGACGGAGGAAGACGAGATCATTTATGTAACGGAGGCAGAGCTGTGAGCGAAGAGAGGGAGACCAGATTGTTCATGATCTCGCCAAACTCCATGGTCACTCCCGACCAACTGGTAAGAGAGATACATGCGATGGGCAAAGAGATCACCGTGAAAGAGACATGCTACGGGTGTCTCGGAGAAGGACCCAGGGTAGTGGTCAGAGAGGTTCTTTCGGAACTTAGGACAAAGTATCCGTACGATATATTCTCGAAGGTCAGGGCATACCCCGCGGGAGATCCCAGAAGATGCCGTGCACAGCACGGAACAAGGCCGGGATATGCTCAATTGGAAGCCGAGTGGGCGACACTTCCCAAGATACAATACGGACTTCAATGCTCTGACAGGAAAGAGAAATACGAAACGCCGACCGTTAAGGAGAAGATCCCGGTCGAAATATTCAAAAAAATGTGCGAGGAGGCAAAGAAATGAAAATATTCATAGATCCGCCCAACAGTCTGATACTGTTCGATATGGTGGAAAGATTCGGTCATGAACCGCTTGGTGCTATGGCAGTTATCCAAGAGAGGATAGACAATATGGAGTTGGATATGCCTCCGATGAATGTCACACTCGACGATGTCGTGAAAGGGCTGATGTACGCAGGTGTGGAGGTTCCTTCGGGGATAAGGGGGAGGCTGGCAGTCTGGGGTCCGATGATAGATGATGCCGATGCGGCAATAACGATGACAGACCCTCCGTTCAATTTCGGTTGTGTCGGATGTGAAAGATCCAACGAAATGGTAAAATATCTCATCATGAGGCGAAAGATACCTCATTTGACAGTCGGATATCCCGATACGGAAGAGGAAGGAAAGATCGTCGTGGGTCAGATCAAAGAATTCTTGGAGGGACTCAAATGACCATAAAGATCGCGCAACTGTCATGCGGAACGGAATACAGCAGCGTTCAGTACGAGATCGAGAAAGCGGCACGTTCCGTCGGAGCCAAAGTGGTCTACCCCGACGTGTCGTATTCCGATATCAACAATGCTGTGAAGAGGTTCGGATTCACTCCGAGGTCTCCCCAACTGAAACTGATGATCGCGAGAGCAGTACAGCTCGCAGACGAGAAGTACGATGCCGATGCGGTATTCATTTCCACATGTTTCAGATGTGCCGAAGCGGCACTTGTAAGAAATGAACTGAGAAGATTCATACAGGAGAATACAAGACTTCCCGTGGTGACATATTCCTTTACGGAGAGATTGAAGGCCGCGCAGCTTCTTACGAGAATGGAGGCCTTGGTCACGATCGTCTCAAGGAAAGAGCTTCTTGCAAGGGAGAGGCAGACAGGGATAACCGTGGGAATAGATTCCGGATCAAGTACGACGAAAGCGCTTGTGATGGAGAACAATAAGATCATAGGCAAGGATTGGACGCCGTCCGGGGACGTCATTCAATCCGCATCATATGTCCTGGAAAGGGCATTGAAAGAAGCGGGCATCGAGATGAAACAGGTCGAGGCGATGGGATGTACCGGATACGGCAGATTCGTCCTCGGTAAGCATTTCAATGCCAAACTTGTGCAGGAGGAATTGACGGTCAATTCCAAAGGCGCGGTGTGGCTTGCGGACAAGCATCGCGGCGAAGCCACGATATTGGATATCGGCGGAATGGATAACAAGGCAATAACGATCAGAGACGGTGTTCCGGATAATTTCACCATGGGTGGGATCTGTGCAGGTGCATCGGGACGTTTCTTGGAAATGACATCGAAAAGACTGAAGATCGAGATCGAAGAACTCGGTAAGTTCGCCGACAAAGGGAATTGGAAGAATGCAAAGATGAACTCGTATTGTTCGGTGTTCGGCATTCAAGATCTGGTAACAACATTGGGTGAAGGAAAATCATTCGAGGATGTGGCCGCGGCGGCATGTCACTCCGTCGCCGAACAGGTCTACGAGCAGCAACTGCAGGAGATAGATGTAAGGCGGCCGGTCATACAGGTCGGAGGAACATCGTTGATATCGGGTCTGGTCACTGCCGTAGGAGAGGTATTGGGTGAAAAACCCATCGTACCTCCGAATTCTCAGTACATCGGAGCGGTGGGCGGAGCGCTTCTGAGCTCGGGATTGTTGTGAGGGACATCATGGAAATAGAAGTGATCTCCGAAGACAAAGAAGGAAAGGAATCCTATGAAAAGTTATTCGGAGAGATCATGGCCGATATCGGAAAGGCGTTTCAGATAGAGAAGGCAATACTCATATTGAAACCCTCGGTCCCGCTGTTCATATTCTCGATAAAACTGAGGGCCGAACCTTCAAGCAAGAAGGTATCGGACGTGGCCAATGTAAGAAGTGAGAACAACAACATTTACATGACGATCACCGATGAAAGATTCGCCCCCGAGATATTGTCCCAGTTATGGAAAAAATACGGCAGGGACGATGTCGTCCAACAGACGCGTTTCGATGTCGAGATAAAGAACGCGAAGGAAAAGGACGTCATCGATATACCTGTGGCGTCGGGAGAGGAGGCTATGAAGGAGATCATAGGGGCGGTGTGGAGATCTATGCCCGAGGGGATAAAGAATCGTCATACCTATGTCGGAGGCACCGTGATAACGGTGGTTGCCACCGAGGAGATATTCGAGCCCTTCATGCTGGAAGAAGGACTGAACTGCCATGACAAGATGAGGGGGGACAAGGATGTTTGACGTTCTTCTGTACGACGGCGGTGTATACCGATCCGAGGAACTGTACGAGATGATAGAGGATGTCGGAGGAGTAGTGATCCAGAAGACAAGGAGTTCTCAGATGCTCACCGTTACCATGTCGATCCCGGAGGAGGATAGGAGTACGATAGAAGCCTTCTGCAAGGAGATAGGAGGTGAGGTTAGGTCTGTCCCTCTTGCGGGAACGGAGATCGCTGTCGTCGGACCGACACTGGGAAGACATCACATGCCGCACCCCATATGCGACATAGCCGAACATCTGCGGAGATACGGAGCGATCACGGTCGTGATGGGACTCGCAAGAGGAAGAGGAAAATTGACGTCCCAGATCAATTTGGAAGAGAAGATGATAATCGACGAATATGACGCAGCGATATTCTCACTCGGCAACTTCAAAACCTGTGTGGAGGCGAAGTCGGAATTATTCAGCGATATCAAAGTTCCAGTGGTACTTGTTTCGGGGCCGAGGCCGGAAGGAATAGACGATACATGCGAGGCCATAGTATCGGGTGTCGGAAGGAAAGTATCCAGGATGAGATTGCCAGAGGAAAGGGCAAAACTCGACGAGATCGCAGACAGTGTCGAAAGAGTACTGCGCGACAAGAAGAGGATGTTGGACGAGGACCCTCTGTTCGTTCATCCCGCTGAGATAAAGCAATTGCTGGAGGAATACGAGCCGGTCAACATGTGTCTTAGGCCTGCTCCCGTGGTTCTCCATCTTGACGGCCTCAGGGTCAAGATAGGATACGCCGAGCATCACGAGACCATCGAGAATATGACGGTCTACGGCAGGAAATTGGGGGATATTTGTAAGTTGTCTCCCTCCAAGATCGACGACAGCAGCATAATCATAAAAATAAGGGCCCGTTCGGAAGTGGAACATAACGATGCTCGAAGGAAAAAGAGCAGGATTTCCAATGATTGACGGGATGACCGCCTGGTATCCGTCGTGCACGCACGACCAGACCTATTTTACACAACCCTTATAATATACCAAAGGCTACCCGTTTGTAATCAAAGCTTAAGCTTTTAAATACGGAGGACAACAAATGAATCCAGGTAAGGATGTTAAATCGGCGGCGGTCGCAGAGGTTATTGATGCGCTGCAGACAGCGGTCGGGGCAGAGAACGTCGTTGTATGCAACGGTGAATGTGCATCGGATGCGGATGTCTGCGTGAAACCGAAATCCACAGAAGAGGTTTCGAGGATAATCGCCATTGCGAAAAAGGGAAAGGTCAGGGTCACGTCGAGCAACAGTCCGTCTGTTGCGATCGATGGATCACGTTCCGGTGCGGGAGTATTCGTGGATCTCTCCAGAATGAACAGCATCTTCGAACTTGACGAGATCGCGATGTCCGTGAAGGTCGGGGCAGGTTGTTCCTTCAAGGTCCTTTCCGACATCTGCGGTAAAAAAGGATTCACACTTGGGGCATATCCCTTCGACAGGTCCGCAACCGTAGGCGCATGGGCAGTTTGCACAAGAGCCGGTTTCGGATCATACAAGTATGGGACTTCCAAGGACAACATACTCAATCTTCAGTTTGTCACGGACAATGCTATCGTGCTGGAAACAGGATTCGATAACATCGGCGCGTACATGTCGGGGTATAACCTCAATCAATTGTTCTCCGGATCGGAGGGTACACTCGGCATAGTCACCACCGTAACACTGAAATTACATCCAAAAGAGATCAACAGACTGACCGCATATTCTTTTGCGGACAAAGACGAGATGCAGGCCGCGATGACGAAGATCGTTCAACATGCTAGCATAAAACCTCGTGACATAGCATGGTGTGGAAAGAATCTCACGCTTGTTATGACATTGGACGGTACAAGAGATTATGTTGAGATGGAAGAACGAGCGATCGATGCACTGATGGCAGATGCCAAAGGAGTCAAGGTCGACAAAGACAGTGCATGTAAGGTATGCAAATGGATATGCGTCCCCCGTGGAAGAGGCGTCGTTGAGGCTGTGGCTCCGGTAAAGAACTGGAAAAAGTTCATTGATTCCGTAAACGGCTACATGTACGGATCCATACTCGACAGAGGAGTTGCACTTTTCATTTCCAACAGTGAGAGCGAGATGTCGCTTTCCGAGAAGGCAGAAGCCGTTGACGGAAGAGTGTACACAGAGAATTATACCGGATGGGTTCCGTCAAAGATCGCCGACAAAGATCAGAATGTCAGCAGGAAAGTGACCAAAGACATGATCTCCGATATCGAGGGCATAGTCGGCAAGAATAATGTCACGACAAACGGCGTGGATCTCCTTCTTTACAGCAAGGACATGGCCCCCCTTCCAAAAGAGGCGGGCATAGCATTCAACAATATACCCGACGTTGTGGTCAGGCCGTCAACGGTCAAAGAGATATCCGAGATAGTGAAACTTGCTTACAAGGCAGGCGCACCGATCGTACCCAGAGGAAATTCATCATGGGGACTCGGAGGCTGCATGCCGACCAGCAGGGGTATCGTTGTGGATATGTCCTCCAAGATGAATAAAATCCTCGAGATAAACACCGAGGAACTTTATGTCAAGGTCGGTGCCGGATGCACATGGAAAGAACTTCTGGATGCATGCATGAAGAAAGGTTACATAATAGGGTCATACCCCTCAAGTTTCCCGTCTGCCACATTGGGGGCATGGATTGCGACCAATGGAATGGGTGTCGGTTCGTACAAATACGGATCGGCAAAGGACAACATCCTGAACATGGAGCTCGTCCTTTCCGATGGTACCATTCTGGAAACAGGAAACAACCACACTGGGTCATACGGACAGAGGTACAACCTCAATCAGTTCTTCGCGGGATCGGAGGGGACGTTGTGTGTGTTCGGAACGGTTACGTTCAGGTTGTATCCTTTCGGTGCATTGAAGCCCTTGGCGTACGACTATCCTTTTTTGAAGGACATACACGCAACGTTGCAGATGCTCGTCAAACACCCCAGTCTGAGGCCGCTCCACTTGTCGTTCGAGGATGAGATGCACTTCGCTCACCAGAGAGAGGCCGGAGCCCATGCACCGGACGTCAGAAGTGTTCTTCTGGTGACATTCCAGGGAGATAAGGACTTCGTTGAATTCGATGCGGCAGCCATGGATGAGATCGTGGCATTATCAGGTGGATCGAAGTTGGAAAATTCCATCGGAGAACACGAATGGGCGGAGAGATGCTATGAATTCAGAGCAAGAAGGATCGGTGTCGGAGAGATACCTGCAGAGGTAATAGTTCCCGTTGAGAAATGGGGACCATTCACTGATGAATGTTACAAAGGATTCGAAACAATGAGGATGGAAGCGGGCGGAATAATCGGTGTGATCGTCGATAGGAACACGTCGCTTTTCATGCCTTACTATTTCAAAGACGACGAATCACTTCTCGGAATGACCGCGTTTGCATTTAACTTCTATTTGGGAGACAGAGCAGTCGAATACGGCGGAAGAACCACCGGATACGGAGTCTTCTTTGCCTGGAATTTGGACAATACACATGATGCCAGAACAGTGGCATACATGAGGGATCTCAAAACGATGCTGGATCCGAGAGATGTTGCCAATCCGGGACACCTTGTATGCGGCAACACCAGATTCGGTATCAAGATGAACAAGCAGTTGATGACCATCGGAAGCACACTGTTGCAGGCTGTGAAGAAACTCATGCCTGCGAACACAACGTTCCAGGACAACAAGAAGAGGTTCAGATACAACACGCTGGAACATCGCAGAGAGATGGACAGGAATCACAAACTGGGCGACGGAACTCAGTAAATCCCTTTCACCAAACTTCTTACTTTTATATTATTTCCAAAAGGTCTTTGACAGTGTTCAGTACTGCGATGTTGTTTCCTGTCTTTTTCCAGTCCGTCATACTGAATCCTCCGCTCAATACGCCATAGAAACCCGCGCCCGAATCCCGGGCAGTAAGCCAATCTGTTTGATGATCGCCTAAGAACAATATTTCTTCCGCTTTGAGTCCCATCGCGTTACCCAGATTCACCATTGCCATCGGAGATGGTTTTGCTTCGGATTCCGGAAAATCATCTCTGGCGATAACGGCATCGAACATGTGCCAGACGTTGCTTCTTTTCAGAACGTATTCGGCATAGGACCTTCCTCCTCTTGTGAGTATTCCTGTTTTGTAACCTTTATTCTTCAGCAGATCAAGGACTTCGATAGCACCGTCAAACGGCTTCGATGTATCGGCGTTTTCCATTTCTATTTTGGTCGTTCTATCGGATATACGACCGAAGATAACGTCAACATCCTTTTGTCTACCGTTCTTCGAAAGCCACTCTAAACCGCTCTTCAATTCCGACAAGGCTCCTCCGCTTCTGATAATGGCCGACTCCGGAACACCCGATGTAATCATTTCGTCAAATACAACATTTAAGAGTTTGACATAATCCACGGTCGTATCCATGAAAGTTCCGTCCATGTCAAAGGCTACAGCCTTGAAACGAGGGTCTAACGCCATGAAACATGAATCACGACATTCGTTATTAAATTTAGGAATAAAAAGTGTCAAGTGGTGTTAGTACCCCCCCTTCTGTTTCAGGCAGCATTCAACTATGCGCTCTACCCGCCGGTCACG
>JGI994J12354_10003474_pt1 | contig 14670 bp, 13 predicted proteins | sample IntmicLarv3ML3BL_FD_12354 | JGI IMG/M metagenome (IMG submission 12354)
TGTTGCGGCAGGACTGCACGACAGTCCATTGCCTTATGCTCATGTAACGACGACCACGACACATAAGACATTGCGCGGCCCCCGCGGCGGCTTGATTCTTACCAATGAGGAAGAGCTTGCGGTGAAGATTAACAAGGCGATTTTCCCCGGGTTGCAGGGCGGACCTTTGATGCACGTAATTGCGTCCAAGGCGGTCTGCTTCGGTGAGGCGTTGAAGCCGGAATTTAAGTCGTACCAAATGCAGGTTATAAAGAATGCACAGGCACTTTCGAAGAAGCTTACTTCCTGCGGCTTTGACCTTGTTTCGGGCGGCACGGATAACCATTTGATGCTTGTTGACTTGCGCAAGTTTGACATTACCGGCAAGGAGCTGGAGAAAAAGCTTGACGAAGTGTACATCACGGTTAACAAGAACTCCATCCCCAATGATCCGGCATCGCCCTTTGTGACCTCCGGCATTCGCGTGGGAAGCCCCGCTGTCACCTCCCGCGGATTTGTAGAAGCGGATATGGAGATTGTGGGACAGCTGCTTCATGACGCGGCTACGGATTTTGACGCTAAGGCTGACGATATTCGCGGTGCGGTTGACGCATTGTGCGCAAAGTATCCGGTATATCAATAAATCGTATTTACTAAAATAACCGCCTAAATGCCCGTCTGAATTTCAGCGGGCATTTTTATAAGTACTTGCGAAATTGCAATTTCGAAATTTTAGCAAAGGAGGCGTGTTTTATGTCCGGATATCGTCCGCTTGCCGACCGTATGCGTCCTTTAACCTTGGACGACATGGTTGGGCAGCAGCATCTGATTGGCGAAGGCACTCTTTTGCGCCGTATGATTGAAACGGGGCGGATTGCCAACATGATTTTTTACGGTCCGTCGGGTGTTGGCAAAACCACCCTTGCGAATATTATTGCAAGGTCTACGGGCTTACAGCTTTTTAAGCTTAATGCTACAACGGCGGGAATTTCCGACATTCGGGCGATTCTCTCTGAAGTTGGGCAGCTTGGGACGGAGCAAGGTATTTTACTTTACTTAGATGAGATTCAGTATTTCAATAAAAAGCAGCAGCAGTCCTTACTTGAAGTCATTGAAAGCGGTGAAATTACCCTTATTGCGTCCACTACGGAGAACCCGTATTTTTATGTGTACAACGCCATCTTGTCCCGCAGCACGGTGTTTGAGTTTCAGCCGATTACAAGTGCGGATATTCTGGCAGCGGTTACCCGGGCGGTGACGCGGTTTTCGGAGGATAACAGCTTTCTTTTGGACATTGAAGAAGGTGCATTAGAGCATGTTGCCTTTGCTTCCGGGGGCGACGTACGCAAGGCGTTAAACGCGGCGGAGTTCCTTCTTGGCGGTGCGCGGCTTCGGAAAAACACGCTATGTATTACCCTCTCCGATGCGCAGTTGGTTGCGCAAAAGTCGCACCAGAATTTTGACCGTGACGGGGATGTGCATTATGACTTGTTGTCGGCGCTGCACAAGTCGGTGCGGGGGTCGGATGCGGATGCGGCGATTTATTATTTGGCTCGGCTTCTTTCGGGCGGCGATATTTTGTCGCCTTGCCGGCGGCTTCTTTGCATTGCGTCGGAGGATGTTGGCCCCGCTTATCCACAGGCGATTTCCATTGTGAAGGCCTGTGTTGACAGTGCCCGTGAGCTGGGTCTTCCTGAGGCGATGCTGGCACTTGCCAATGCGGTGGTGCTTCTTTGCACGGTACCAAAGTCCAACAGCGCAAGCAGTGCTATCGGTGCCGCTATGGCGGACGTGCAGGCGGGGGCCATTTATGACCCGCCCGCGGCCATGCGGGACGCACATTATGAGGGCGCAAAGGCGTTAAACCGGGGACAATCCTATCAGTATCCGCACAATTTCCCGGGGAATTATGTAAAGCAGGATTACTTGCCGCAGGAACTTTCGGGTAAAGTATATTACACTTACGGTGACAATAAGATTGAGCAGGCGGCAAAGCAGTATTGGGATCTTGTGAAGGGGACGCCGGACTGTAAAAAGTGATATTAAAATTAATTCAATTAAATGGGTGGAATGAAAAATGGAAAAAGTATACAAAAGCCGCCGAAGCGTATTGCTTATAGCATTCTTCAGAAAGTTATTTTGGGCTATCCCGGCTGTGATGCTTATCGGAATCTTTGCCGCAAATATGGTACAAGACGGGGTTTCAAGCTGGCCTGCGGATAGAGTACAGACGCTGTTTCTTGTTATGTTTATAGCGGCTATATACATTGTGATTGTGACAGGTTTTGCTGTGTACGTTTCTTTTTTTCGGCTTAATATTACTGCAAAAGTCACACAAAACGAAATAACGCTGCTAAGAGGTAAAAAAGTTTTTAAGATATTTTCGAGTCAGGAGCATTCGTTTGATTCACGTGTTGTGAAGCACTACCACGTATTTGTTACAATGTCCCGGTATCTTAGAGTGTATGACAAAAATTGCGTAAAAGGTGTCTTTAAAAAGAACTTTAGGGATTACCGCTTGTGCTTTTCACAAGATGATTTTGCAGACTTTATTGCAATTGTGACCGCTATAAGCCTCATGCAGGCGCATTAAAATATTTAGAAGGGAGCTACCGTTATGATTCCTATTCCTATGGGTAATTATATGACTTATGTTGTTGGTGCAGCCTTATTGCTGTGCGGATTGATGGTTGTTTTTCCGAATACCGCGGCCAAGATTTTTAAGGCAGAGATTAAAACAGGCGTGAAGCAAAAAATAGGCGGTGCGTATCTTATTGTTTTGGGTGTTGGCCTTTTGGTAGTGGGGTATATGGGCTGGTTGTTTTAGTTTGTGACTAGTATCTTAATAAAATAGGTTAAAGTAAAGCAGCCTTACTTTTGTAAGGCTGTTTTGCTTTGCAGTGCAACTTCTATCGGCAGTTTTGATATGAGGCTTAAATTCCTAATTTCGCAAGCACCGATTTCATCATCGTACCATGCACAGTCTTCCTCAAGACATGTCTTAAAATTCCCATTACCCATATCTTGATTTAATGGACATAGCTTTGACAATTTTATTCACCTCCGTCAGAGTTCACCCTTATATTAACCTAATTTAGGTTGAATGTCAATAGGCTGAATCAGGTTATGATAACATGACATAGAGGTGAGTGTTATGTACGAAAGAATACGAAATTTGCGTGAAGACAAGGATTTATCACAAAGAGAGCTATCGAAAATTCTGGGTATGTCACAAACGGGATATTCAAAATATGAAACAGGGGAGAACGACATCCCTACGCAGATTTTAATTAAGCTTTCAGTTTTTCATAATACAAGCATAGACTATCTCTTGGGGCTAACTGATGAGGTGACTCCATATCGCAGAAAAATGTAACTATAGTAACAGATAAAAGCAGCCTTACTTTCGTAAGGCTGCTTTGCTTTACAGGCAAATCTACGCTTGCCCGCGCTTTTTATTTTTTACGACCTCTGTGGTGCTGAGGCGGCCGTTAATAACGCACCCGGTCATGGCTTGCAAAACAAGCCCTGCGGCACCTTCCGGCACCTCCACAAAGGAATAGTTGTCGTGTACGTCAATGGTTCCGATGCATTTCCCCGACATGCCCGATTCGCCCGCGATGGCCGCCACCAGCTGGTTAGGCGAAACGCGGTCCTTCTTTCCAACACTGATTATGAGACGGGTCATGGGGCCTTTGGGGAAGACGATTTCCTCTTCTCTTTTTCTTGCCGGCTCACGTTTTACGCGGGGTCTTTTGACGAAGTCATTGCGCCGGTCGCTGAGCATGTCGTTGCGCCGCTCACTTTGCATTCTGCGCATGGGCGCAAGGTTTTCCTCTTTCTTATTTGCGTCGCCCCCACTGCTTTGGTCGAACATTTGCAGCACTGCACAGGCGATGTCCACAGATGTAAAGTCGCTTTCCATAAGCCTGTCAATCACCGGCTCGTACTTCTGGAAGGCGCGTGACTCCAGGGTTTTTGTAATCTCTTCAATGAGCTTTTCATTCCGGATTGTCGTAACCTCGTCGATGGAGGGCAGCTCTTTTTGCTCAATTTTCGTTTTGATGTAGCGCATGATGTCTTTTAGGGCAAAAAGCTGCTTGCGTCCGCAAACTAAGGTGTAGGCGGCGCCGGTTTTCCCTGCGCGGCCGGTTCTGCCGATGCGGTGGACGTAGTATTCTTCATCCTGGGGGATGTCGAAGTTAAATACTGCGTCAATGTCGTTTACATCAATGCCTCGGGCGGCCACATCGGTGGCAATGAGGATGTCATATGTTCCGGCCTTGAACATATCCATGGCGTGGGTGCGTGCCTGCTGCTTCATGTCGCCGTGGAGGCCGTTGGGGGAGTAGCCGCGTATTTGCAGCTCGCTTACCAGCTCATCAACCATGCGCTTTGTGTTGCAAAAAATAATGGAGCGGTTGGGGTCGTAGAAGTCCAAAAGCCGCGACAGTGCTTCGATTTTTTTGCCCGGTGCGACCTCGTAATAATACTGGGAGATGCCTTGCACCGTCAACTCGTGATGTACAATTTGAATCATTTTCGGGTCGGTTTGGTACTGCTTTGTTATTTTTATAATTTCGTTTGGCATGGTTGCGGAAAAGAGAATTGTCTGCCGCTCTTCCGGTGCGTCCTGCAAAATGGTTTCGATATCCTCGCGAAAGCCCATATTGAGCATTTCGTCGGCTTCATCTAAGACAATCATGGACACATTTTGCAGCTTTAAGGTTTTGCGCCGCATGTGGTCCATGACACGGCCGGGCGTGCCGATTACGATGGTTGCGCCAAGCTTTAAGGCGCGGATTTGCCGGTCAATGGGTTGTCCGCCGTAAATGGGGACAATGCGAATGCCCTCTTTATACTTTGCGAATTTGCGCATTTCCTCGCAGGCTTGCACCGCAAGCTCGCGGGTAGGGCAGAGGATAATACACTGGGTGATACCCTGCAGCACAGGGTCAATTTTCTCAATAACCGGGATGCCGAAGGCGGCGGTTTTGCCTGTGCCTGTTTGGGAATGGCCGATAATGTCGTTTCCTTCCAGGATGAGGGGGATGCTTTGCGTTTGAATGGCGGTTGCTTCCTCGAAGCCCATTTCAGACACCGCTTTTTTCACCTCTTCCGAGATGGGAAGCTGTGAAAATTGAATTTTTTCCATTAAGTTGCCTCGTTTTTTCTATAGTTTTGTGGTTGTATTGTTCTAGTATAGCGCATTTTTGACGGGTTTACAATATGAAAATCTAACAATAAAAATAACGTATCATGGCTATCTATAGTGAGGCCAAACAGTTGGCATGCAATGGCGAAAAAAGAATGCGCAGCTGTAGCTAAAGTAGCCTTGCTTTTTGTAAAGCTATTTTGCTTTACGAAAATGATGTGCTTAGCGAACAAATCTAAACCGCTAATTTCTTGACATCATTTCCCCTTTTATATATAATTAAGTTGTGCTTTACACATTTTAAATAACAAGGACGGTGATGACGTGCAGTTGTGTGATATTTTAACAAGCGGCATGGACAGGGATGCTTTTTTTGCGTACAGGCAGGAGACGTTTCGCGGTTTGCCTTTGCGAGAAATTGCGGATTTTATCACAGAGAAATACCCGGCGCAAAGGGAACTCATTCTGCAAGCGGCAGACCTTGCCCTTGCCGGAATGCTTGTTTTGCCGGGTACGAAAAACCATCCTTTTTTTGTGGGGACCCCCCCCCCGCTTTGGAATGAAAATCTGGGGCAGGACAATGAATATGTATGGGGTTTGAATCGGATGCAGCACTGGAAGCCGCTTATGCAGGCGTACCTTTTTACCGGGGAGCGCCGCTATGCTGATAAGGTGATTGCGGAGTTTGAAGACTTTGTTGCTACCTGCCGTCCTCCGGAGATAACCGATGATATTGCGCAAATGGGCGCGGTTTTTAATCAGGTTATTCCCTGGCGCTCGCTGGAAACCGGCATGCGTATGTATGACACGTGGAGTCGGCTGTTTGAGTGGCTGTTTGCTGCCGGGCTTATGACTGCTGAGCTGTTGGAAAAATTTACGCTAAGTGCATACGAGCACGGCAGGGTGCTCAGAAATGTATGTCCGAAGCTTTTTCCAAAGGCTGATCATAATCATTATTATATGGAAACATTGGGGCTGTTTCATGTTGCGTGTACTTTCCCTGAATTGCAAGATGCGTCGGAGTGGCTGACTCATTCTATGGGTGAGCTTGAGCGATGCGCGGCGGCACAGTTTTCTGCGGACGGCGGCCAAATTGAGGGCTGCCCGCATTACCATAATATATGCTTTAATTTATTGCGTATTTCCGTTACGTCCGCGCAAAAATTCGGCCACGTTTTTTCGGATGACTATATTGCAACAAGTAAAAAAGCGGCAGACTATGCGCTGTATGTCCAGCGGCCGTCGGGTACTATTGTCCCATGGGGCGATTCTGACGCCGATACGACCTCTATCCGTTCGGTGGTTGACTGTTTTCTTATTGACGGGGATAAAAGGCGGTTGAATATTCTTTTGGGACAGGGTTGTGCCTCTGAAATTGAAAAGACTTTGATTGAAAATATTTGGGAATTACCGCAGATTTATACACTGCTTTCAGATACGAATTTCTTTACCTATGACGCCGCCATGCCGACGCTTCCTACCGTGAATCTGCAGCGGGGGCTTAATCAGGCGGCCTTACGTACCGATTGGAGCAAAGAGGCTCTTAGTGTCTTTTTTGCTTGCAATATGCCGGTTAATAACGGGCATGCACATATTGACCCCATGGGCTTTGATTTTACCGCAAACGGGAAGCCGCTTCTTGTGGATCCCGGTCGGTTTTGTTATCGCGAGGACGCTGACCGCAGAAAGTATAAATCGCCCCGGTGGCATAATGTTTTAACAGTAAATGACAAGGATCCGTTTGCATATATTTCAACATGGGCGTATGGGCCGCAAAAGCCGGGGCGGGTTGTACGGCTTTTTGACGGCGACGGCTTTCTTGCTGCCGAGGCTGAAAGTTTTGCTTATGACCCGGTTCTTCATCGCCGGGCGGTTGTATTGCTGGACGGGCGATTTTTGCTTGTGCTGGATCGGTTAGACGGATTGCAGCCTGATGATCGTGTGCAGATGTATTATCATATGGATACGACGGATGCTTTGTTAATGGATAGGTCGTGTTGTAAAGCTCCGGGGCTTTCTCTTTTCTACCCGCCGGAAATGAAGGCGGAGCTGTTGCCCGGAAGTGTGTCTGACGGGTATGACGAGGAGCGAGCTTCGACGCGGCTTTGCTTACATGATGTGAGCCGAAAGGAAAAGGTGCAGGTATATGCGACGGTATGCGCGCCCTTTGACTGTTTGGGTGCGGTAAAGGCGGAGTACTTGGCGGATCGTGACACTGTTCAGTGTGAAATAACAATTGACGGTAAACAATATGTGTTTTGCTTTGCATAGTGATATTTTGGGCATACAGTAAAAAGCCGGAAGCATACCTTAGAAAAAGGGATGCTTCCGGCTTTTAGGTTTTTATAAAATGATACAAATCAGTCCGCCGCTGCCTTCGTTTATGATGCGCTGCAAGGTTTCCTGAATCTTTGCGCGGGCATCGTCGGGCATGCGGTAAAGCTTGTTTTGCAATCCTTCGGACACAAGCTCGTGGAGGGATTTGCCGAAAATATTGCTGTTCCATATCTTCGATTTGTCGCCGTCAAATTCGGAGAGCAGATAGGTGACAAGCTCCTCTGATTGCTTTTCGCTGCCGACAATAGGGGAGACTTCGGTCTCAATGTCGGCGCGAATCATATGGATAGACGGCGCGGAGGCTCGCAGGCGTACCCCGTATTTTCCTGATTGCTTCACGATTTCCGGCTCCTCTAATGTCAGTTCCTCAATTCCCGGCACCACGATGCCATAGCCGGTGGCGCGTACCTGTTCTAAGGCGCCCTTAATTTTATTGTATTCTTCCTGAATAGCGGCAAAGCGGGTGACGATTTCCATGACGTTGCCGTCGTCTTTTACCTCAATGCCCGATTGTGCTGACAGGATTTCGTAGAACATGGTGCGGTTTACGCGGATTTCCATGTCAATTTCGCCGGTACCAAGGTTAATGTCCCCGATGTTGCCGCCTTCTATGTATTCAGAATTTGTAAGGTTTTGTAGGAAGCTGTGGGCTTCACTGAGCTTTTTTAAGCCGCGGCTGCCCTGCAGTGCTGCTGTGTAGATGTCGCTTTTCAGGCTGTCGTCAAAGCTTAGGGCCGAAATCCAGGAGGGGATTTTGATGCTGATTTCCTTGATTGGGAACTCGTTTAGGACGCTTGTTAGGATGTCCTCAATTTCTTCCCTGTCAAGGGTTGCGCAGTTTTGCAGGATGGCGGTGACACCGTGCTTTTCCTGCAGGTCGCGCTGGACAGCTTTTGCGCTTTTTGAGAGGACGTCGGTGGTGTTTACAATGACTAAGAAGGGCTTGCCGATTTCCTTCAGCTCGTTTATGACACGGTCTTCGGCTTCGATGTAATCACGGCGCGGAATGTCAGTAATGCTACCGTCATTTGTGATGACGAGGCCGATGGTTGCGTGGTCTTTTATGACCTTGCGGGTGCCGATTTCCGCGGCAGCTGCCATGCCATGGTCATTTCGTCCTCTGACCAGGGGGTGCGCACCATGCGGGGCTGCTCCTCCTCCATGTGGCCGATTGCGCCGTTTACCAGGTAGCCCACACAGTCGATGAGCCGCACATTAAAGCTGCTTTGTTCGATTTTCAGCTCTACGGCGTCCTCGGGGATGAACTTTGGTTCGGCGGTCATGATGGTTTTCCCTGAGCCGCTTTGGGGCAGCTCGTCCTTTGCGCGCTCGCGGATGTGCATATTTTCAATATTGGGGATAACAAGCTGCTCCATGAACCGCTGGATAAAGGTGGATTTTCCTGTTCTTACAGGGCCGACGACACCGATGTAAATGTCCCCACCCGTGCGTTTTGCGATATCTTTGTAGATGTCTCTGTTCATACTCTAAGCACTCCTTCTTTACTTTTTGGGGATGAGCAGCATGGTGTCTCCCTCTAATCTGTCGGTCTCCATTCCGTTTGCCCGGCGGATGCTGTCCATGGTTGTGCCGTATTTCTTGGCAATGTCCCAGAGGGTTTCGCCGCTGTCGGGATAGCGGAGGATAATGCGTGAGCGGTCGCCTTTTTCTTCCGTCATATCATCGCCGTCTACTGCGGAAAGTTGTTGAACTTTACAGCTTGCGCTTTCACTAAAGCGGCTTTCTACGGTTGCGCTTAGCTCAATGCTGCCGTTTGACAAAATGCGTGTTACAATGTTTTCGACAAGGGGTGCCATGAGCGGGCTTTGTGTTTTTCCCGGTTCCGAAGCGATGCGGAATTCCTCTTTGCCGCTTACTTCATACAGCTCATTGTTTTCCGCTAAGTAGGTGACATTTGCCGTTCCTTGCAGCAGCAGCGTTCCGTCACTTTGCAGCGTTAAGGATACCGGCTGTAGGGTTGCGTAAACAATTTGTACAGCAGGCTCTTCCGGTGTTAGGGTTGCAAGAAAGTCGGTTTTTTCGGTTTCTTCCTTATAGGTGCAGAAGTAGGCGATCTCTTCCCTTGTTTCGGAAATGCGGCAGTCGGGGCTGTATGCGTCCACAATCGGCGAGACCGTTTCCGGCTCTGTAACAAGGACTTGCAGCTCGACGGTGTAGCCTACTGACAGGTCTTCCTGGCTTTGTCCACCGGCTTCAAGAAGGGTTACCTGACTGTTTTTTAAGTAGGCACTGACGCAAATTTCGCAATCGTCGCCGCCCCGGTCTACGTCAATAATGTTTGAAAACGGCACGGTGAACTCGGCTGTTTTTGCCGACAGTGCGTCGTCAACGGAGGTGTAAATCAGCTGTGTCGCAATTTGTCCTTTGACGACAACCTTTGCGTTAATCATCTTGTAATCTGTAATGACGGGCGCGCTGTTGCTGCTCAAAAGAGTGCCGATTTGCCCTTCAAGGTTTTCCACCCGCACCTCGTCGTTGAGGGTGAAGCCTTTTGTGCAAACGGCGGCGATGTTTTGCATGGTAATGGTTTTTTTCAGGGTTTCAAGGGTGCAGCCTTCGCTGCATTCAATGCTTTCGGTGATGCTTATTTGCTCCTTGCTGTAAAAGTCGGCACGGATGCTGACTTCTGCACCGGCGCGGATTTTCCGCGGGTTGACAGCGGAGGCTTGCAGACGCGTGAGCATGGGCGTAATCAGAATATTCTTTTCATCCATTTTCCCGCCGGGCATGGTAACTGCGTACTCTAAGGGGATGGTTATTTCGGTGCTTTCCACTGCGCTTCCGTCTTCGGGGAAGTAAATAATTGCCGCTTGCACCTTGCCGCTAACCATGCAGTGGTCGCCGCTGAAATGCTTGTCGGAAAAGGTTACCTCGCCAATAACGGATATGATATTCTTTACATCGCCCAGCGTATCGCTGATGATGCTTTCGGCTGTACCTGTTAAGAGTTCTGTGTTGGTTTTTTGCAGTGTGTAGCGCTCTGCTTTTTTGCTTTCCACCGGGAAATTCATACAATCCTCTCCTTACCACTCATTTGCTGCGATTTACTACAAACACTATATTATGATTTGCGGCACGATATGCAAAAAAGCGTAAAAAAAGCCCCTTGACTTGCAATTGTTGCAAATCAAGGAGTTGATGTTTTTTCGTTCTCGTCCGCCGCGCACGGCGCGTAGGGGCGACCCTCTGCGGTCGCCCGCTCCCTCGTCCTTCGTCTTTCGTCCTTCGTCTTGTCATCCTGAGCGGAGCGAAGGATCTTTTCAGTCCTCACGGACGGGGGGACGATTGGCAGGACGCCCTGCCGGGGGCGACACTTTTTACAGCGCCAAAAAGTGTCCAAAAGGGCGCTTTGCGGGGGTCGGCTGTTGTGCTGCTGTGGCGGTGAATTTGTGTGGTGCCCGGTTTGTGCCAATTCGAAGGACTGTATGTTTCGACGGCCGCGCTCGGCCGCGCTGTGCGGAGGCGGTAGGGTTGATTTGTTGCACCGTGCTTCCCTTCATTTGTAGGAAACGGTCAGTGACCGTTCCGCCTCCTCGTCCTTCGTTTTTCGTCCTCGCTTTTGTCATTCTGAATGACAGATCTTTTTTCGTCCTACCGGACGGGGACGGGATATTTCCCCTTTTATACCTGTTCCTCGGCGTCTCCAAGCACTTCTTCGTACAGCTGCGCTGCGGAAGCTGCGAAGCTTTCGATGGAATATATTTTGACAAGTTCTTTTGCTTTACATTGAATTGCTGCATAATGGGACGGGTCGTTGATGAGGCGGTTGATTTTTTCCTCAAACATTCGATACCCTGTATAGGTGCGGCCGGTTTCGCCGTCTATAATAAGGTTGTCAACAACCGGGTCATAGCGGCAGAGCACGGGCAGTCCGCTTGCCATGGCTTCGATAAAGGTAATGCCCTGGGTTTCGCTGTCTGATGCGGTGGTGAAAATAGTTGCTGCTGCGTAATATTTGTAGGCGTGTTCCGGCGGAACGGGGCCTGTAAACCGGACGAATTCCCGTGCGTCGCTTCCCTCTATATACTTTTGCAGCTCGGCAAGGTAAGGGCCGCCGCCTGCAATCAGGAGCTTGATTTTTTTGTTTGTCTCGTGAAGCTGCTCGGTGTAGGTGATGATTTCGTTGATGTTTTTTTCCTTGCCGATGCGTCCCAAGAAAAGGAGCACAATGTCATCGTCTTTGTAGCCGTACTTTGCGCGCAGTGCGCTTCTTTCTTCGGCTTTTATGCCCTGTTCAAAGAGTGAGAGATCAATGCCGGAGGGGATAATGTGAATGGGCTTTTTGATGCCGTAGGCGATGAGGCAGTCCTTGGTTTTTTCCGACGGGACAATGACGGTGCTGACGTTTTTCATGCGCATCCGTACATAGGCGGCAACATTTTTTTCATTGAAAATTCCTTTGACATAATTGAGATACCGCGAATCGCCCCACATCGTATGGTATGTATGCACCATGGGTGTATTCCCGGCCGCGGCAATGCCAAGTGCCTGGGTGAAGGTGAAGAATTCAGTTTGGGTATGGATGATATCGGGTGCCCATTTCTTAATTGCGCGAACGGCCCTGCCCCTGCGAAAGGGGAAGATGAAACGCACGTCCGGGTAGATAAAGGACGCATTTATGGAGCCGATTGTATGCATGTCGCCTTTAATAGACGAGCGTTTTGTATTGGACAGGGTCAGGACTTTTACGTCATGGCCCAGGGCTTTCAGGCCGGCATATAAATTGTATGTGGAGGTGGTCACCCCGCCAATCATTGTGGGGTGAATGTCCGCTGTTAACAGAATTTTCATTTGTACCAGCATCCTTTCCGAGACTGACTTAGGTTTTTCTTACTGTAAAGTATACCACATATTTGCTAAGCCGACAAGAGTCAAATCTTCAGCCGTCCTGTTGGCAGCATGATGTCGGCATTTTTTTGAAGATTGGCGTTTTTTGTAATTTTTTGCAGGATGTTTGCCGTCTTTTACATTCGCTTTGCCGCATGCTGTTGTCATTTTGAATCAATAAGCATTCACTTTTTTATCATGCTTTTTTGTGCGCTTGTCGAAAAATGGAGAAAACTTTCTTATACTAAATTCAATTAAAAAGCATTGCAATGCTTTTTAACGCACCGTTCAAAACGGTGCGGAGCGGCTGCAAACCGCTGAATTGCCGTCAATACTAACCGCCTGCGCTGAAGGGCGCAGCGACAAGCAGTGCTTGTCGAATTAAAATCATACTATGCTTTTAATTGCGGATTAGTATTACAAGTCGTCAGCGTCTTGGATGGGTTTTTCGGTTTTCTTGTTTTTTCCTGTGCCGGTGTAGCTGCCTTGAGGGTCGAATTGGGTGGGCGTGTTTTTATAGGCGGCGATGACTTCTTTGGCTTTGTCTTTTTTGGGTTGTTTTTTGTCAGGCATTTTTGTTCGTCCTTTCTTTTTTGATTTTATTAGTATGGTTTGTTTTGGGGATTATCATTCGTTTTGTCTTTCGTCCTACTTGGACGGGGACGGAAGTTTTCCCCTTCGCGGAAGGGGGACGAAGGCGGCCTCCCCGGCCGGGGGTTCCTTTTTATCTTGCCAAAAAGGAACCGAAAAGGGCGCATACGGGAGCGCAGTTTATGTTCTGTGCTCAAGCGCATATGCTGCCGCTCTTTGGTGCCAATTCGAAGACCTGTACGCTTCGACGCCCGCGCTCTGCCGCGCTGTGCGGGGGCGGTAGATGTGCTGTTTTGTGCTGTGTTTGCCTTTGCCGTAGGGGCGGTGCTTGCTACGCCCGCTCGTCCTTTGTCTTTCGTCATTGCGGGCATTGACCCGCAATCTCCTTATTGAGGTAACCGCGGGGGATTGCGGGTCGTCGCCCGCAATGACGGGGGATGGTAACGAAAAAAGCAAGCCGAAGAGCATACACTCTCCGGCTTGCTTCGTGAAAGGTTTATCCGATGACTAACCCGCCCTAATCCCTCTGCCTTTTAGGCGGCGGGATGAAGGGCAGCTAAGTCCCTGGATAATTCGGCTAAGGTTCAGTGGGGGAACCCCCACGGAACCAAGTCTCATTTATTTCCTGACGGCTTTGCTTTGCAGGCGCAGCCGGTCGGCAATCATGGCGATGAATTCGCTGTTTGTGGGCTTGCCTTTTGCGTTTGATACGGTGTAGCCGAAGATGCGCTGCAGTACCTCGATATCGCCTCTGTCCCATGCAACCTCAATGGCGTGTCGGATGGCGCGTTCCACGCGGGAGGAGGTGGTTTTGTACTTGCGGGCGATGGTGGGGTAGAGGACTTTTGTTACGGCATTGATGACTTCGGTGTCCTCCACGGCAAGCATGATGGCACTGCGGACGTATTGATAGCCCTTGATGTGAGCGGGCACGCCGATTTCGTGAATGGCCATGGTCACCTTGTTTTCAAGTTCGGCAACCACCGTTGTTTCTTCCACCATCTTGACATCCCTGTTTACCTCTGCGATTCTGTAAATGCGGTCAACCAGGTTTTCCGGGTCAAGAGGCTTTGGCAGTATGAATGCTGCACCGCCTGCCAGTACTTCGCTGATTACCTGGTTTGTGATAAACGAGGTGCTTACGATGCAATTGGGGCGCTTGCCGTCCGGCAGCTCGTTTATGCGCTTTAATAAATTGAAACCGTCAATGTTTTTTAGCAAGATTTCCATAATGATAATATCAGGTGTGTGTTCTATGACAGCATTTAGGGCCTCCGCACCGTCTGCGCATTGCGCAACGATTTCAATATCCCCGCTTTTTAAACACGCATCTGTCACCAGCCGTCTGAAAGCTGTATCTTCATCTGCCAGCAAGACCTTAATTCTGTCATTCATTTTTAACGTCACCTCAAGTATTTATTTTGTGATACCATATTATCTGGTTCTCACCGATTTTGCAACAAAAAGTGTTCGACATCAGACAAAATATCTTCGACATGCAAAGTAGGTTTTTTACAAATAATCATAAGAAAGGCACGCTATCGGCCTATTATATGAAGTCATTTTCCCGAAAAAAGTCGAAAAATGTCGAATGAGCAAGAATCGTCCCGGTTTTTTACGACAGCATTTTTTCGATAAAGATACCGTAGCCTTTTTGCGTGTCATTGACCAGTACGTGGGTGACCGCGCCCACCAGTTTTCCGTCCTGTATAATGGGGCTGCCGCTCATGCCCTGGACGATGCCGCCGGTTTTGTCAATG
>JGI994J12354_10003475_pt1 | contig 14669 bp, 12 predicted proteins | sample IntmicLarv3ML3BL_FD_12354 | JGI IMG/M metagenome (IMG submission 12354)
CGCAGCAGAAAGAGCGGTGGTAGCGGACTCGGACTCTCCATCGTACGCAACTCAGTCCTTCTCCACAAAGGAATCATCTCTGCCAATAACCGCGAATCGGGCGGTCTGCAGTTCGACTTTTCGCTTAAAGTCTCGGCAACATAGATATAAGAATGTTCGTATTGAAAATTATTTAGCACCCTTTCGGGCATTATTACTAAACAAAATGTAATAAAACACCCGAAAGGGTATTTTTCATAAATAAAACACTATCTTTGTACCCGAAAAGGTATCAATTATGAATAATCTGCCATTAAATGAATATGTGAAATCAAAGCGTAGATCGCTTGGATTATCGCGAGAAGAGTTCGCACTAAAAGCAGGAGTGGGGATTCGCTTTCTTCGTGAGTTTGAACAGGGAAAAGAGACTTTAAAAATGGATAAAGTAAACCAAGTACTAAAACTATTCGGAATGCAACTCGGCGCTGTTCCTATGGACAGGAAAAATCTGATCGAACGATGAAGCAAGCAAGAATCTTTATGTATCACAATTTGGCCGGTATTCTCACAGAGAATGAAAACGGATATACCTTCACATACGACCCTATCTATCTGGAAAGTGAAAATGCAGAAGCGATCAGCCTAACTTTACCATTAACTGATAAACCATATATCAGCAATGTATTACATCCGTTTTTTGACGGACTTATTCCCGAAGGGTGGTTATTGGATATTGCTGAGAAAAACTGGAAAATTGATAATCGTGACCGTATGTCGTTACTGCTTGCCTGCTGTAAAAATTGTATTGGGGCAGTAAGTGTTCAACCTTTTTAAATACCGCAATCATGGAACAATGCTTATACTGTTACCATCCGTTAGAAGAGGGAGTAATCGATTTTCACCCGCGATGTTCAAAAAAAATATTCGGATCCCTTATTCCTCCCATAATCTCATATTCTATAACCGATATAGAATCATTAGCATTAGAGGTAATACGCTCACAAATAACAATTACCGGCGTACAACCAAAAATATCCCTTAATATTGAGAAAGAGAGAGGAAAGGAGAAGCGCTTTACAATCGTAGGTTTATGGGGTGGATATATTTTAAAACCTAAAATGACGCAATACCCTAATTTACCTGAGAATGAAGATCTCACAATGCATTTGGCAGAACTTGTTAAGATAAGAACGGTTCCGCACTCTCTGATCCGTTTCAAAGATGGTTCTTTGGCTTACATCACTAAAAGGATAGACCGCGATAGCAAAGGGAGTAAAATCCCAATGGAAGATATGTGCCAGCTAACCGAAAGGCTTACCGAGCATAAATACAAAGGCTCTCATGAGCAGATAGCTAAAAAAATATTGGAGTTCTCTGCATATCCTATATTGGATTTAATCAACTATTTTGAACTATTGCTTTTCTGCTATCTGACAGGTAATGCCGATATGCATCTCAAAAACTTCTCCCTCTATAAAAACAGAGGAGAGTATACCTTAACCCCTGCTTATGACCTCCTATCCACTAAGTTAGTTATACCAAAAGACGAAGAGGAGTTGGCTTTGACTTTAAACGGTAAAAAACGGAAGCTAAAGAGATATGACTTTAACAATCTGCTGAAGCCAATAAAAGCAGAAGATAAAGTAATAGAAAATGTGTATAACAAATTTAGAAAGGTCTTACCACAATGGTATGACTTTATAGACTCCTCTTTTTTACCGGAAGAGATGAAAGAGGAATATAAATCTCTAATTCAGAAGAGATCGGCTATACTAAACCCGTGATCACACGGAACCGAGCATGAATCGAGCATTTGGCAAGTTCATAATTCGCAGCTAAGACACTAGCATTGATTCAAATAACGTATATTTACTCTATTCCCTATAATCTCTATAAAGCCTGAAATATTAATACTACCTTTATCTTCATCCCAAAATAGCAGTATATGGCTGCATTTTTTCTGATTTTCCATCCTATATCCATTATAATATAGTATCACATGGTAGTGTGGTCCCACATTTTGAATAGGTATTAATTGATCATTCTCTAATCTTGCGATAAAAGTCGATTCTGAATTAACACACAGATGAAGCAATTGACTTTCATATACAAACGATGTTAATATAGAGATTCTCGGAGTATGTCTATCTTGGTCAAGATATGTAGAGTCCTTATATATAGCCCTCGTTCCGGTAAAAGAGTCGCTTCCCCTATAGTTCCACTTCTGCTGTTTAACAATATCATAGTAATCTCTCGGATCACATAATTTCATATCACGAGGGTCATCTATTTGCAGAACTTGATCAACTGTTGTTATGTAATACCTTCCATTCACGCTGTTTACAATAGGGGAAAATAAATATCCCAATTCATATTCTTTCCCGTCACTTTTATCTCGAAACCACATCCTATTCCTTCTGGCTGTTACATAATACATCTCGTCCTCATAGACTACATCATCTGCCTCCTCAATCTGCTCCCAAATTAATTTATTGCGATCAAAATAGTATGTCGCCTCATTTGTATGAATGCCTGTTTTAACTAGTATACTGTCATTTCTTAGAAATAAATCTACCCCATAGTATGAGTCATATATCTCCTCCGTAATAGATATATTTTTCTCTATGATGCCGTTCTCCTTCATAATAAAAAAGTATCCCTTCTTATCATAATTGGGTACGTTTTTTTCAAAAAAACAGTAATACCTATTATCGATTCTAATAATATTGGTCAAATTGATCGCTGCAGCAGATTCTGTCATATTCCAGACATTCATATATAAAGTCTTTACGGAGACTTTAAATCTAATATCCTTTCCATTGCCTCTATTCGACCCACAACTACATAAGACACAGAGCATCAGAAAAGATATAAATATTGATATCGACCTTTGCTTTGTCATTATATATCAAAATAGTTATGATTTAAGATAGCAAAAATTATGCTCATTCATAGCTATATATAAAATAGGCGCTTAATAAAATAAGCGCCATATTTTAATAATATCGGAAATTTTAATTCTATTTCTACAACTCAACCGCCGATAGCTCTGCGAGCGAGAGTTCGTAATCTCTTTCGGCCTCGAGCATATTGTTTACGGCATCGTAGTAGAATTCGAGTTCTAACAGATATTCGAGCAGCGAGATCTCTCCGCTGTCGAGGGCTTTTTTCAGAAGGGAGTCGTTACCGTACGACGAGAGAGCATCTCTATACTCCATTGCATTCCGATTGAGTTCGGAGGCTTTTTTGTAGAGGTTCTGCACCCTGCTGTAGAATCCTATTCTGCTATCCTGCACCATCATTTCGGAGGCTTTGACTCTGGCTTGAGCCTCTTTTACGGTGTTCTTGTTCTCCCATAGGGGAATGGTAATGCCCATCGTAATTCCGGAAAACTTCTCTCCTACAACGCTCTCGCTCATATATCCTGCATGCAATTTAGGTAACGACAACGCTCTGTTTAACGCAGCTTCTCTGCGGTTTACCTCCACCTCTCCCTTTACATAACTGAGTATTGGGTTCTTCTGCTCTGCTAAACTATACCAAGATTCAAAATCCATCGGGAGTGCATTACCCGGATATTTGCTATGAGAGAAGTTCAGCTCCTTACCACCGTTCAGATGTTTAAGCTCCGAGAGTAGCGCCGCCCGCTCTATATTTATACGGGCAATCTCGTTTCGGGCGGTGATCAGGTTCAATTTAGCTTTATTGCTCTCCAATATGTTCGCATCTCCAGCGGCAAGCCGCCTCTCGTAGGAGTTTGCTATAGCCTCAGCGTTTTTCAGCCTTACATCGTACTCGACCGAGAGGGCATTGTAATAGACCAGCTCTACACATATCTGCTTTGCAGCAAGTAGCAGTTCCATCCGCTCCGATTTGTAATTGAGTTCAGCGTTTTCGTTCTTTAACTTTGACACTCTACTCCTATGGCCGTATGCCGTTGGAAAGTCAAACGATTGCGAGACGCTGAAGTCGGTACGTTTACCCATCGATACAGGGTCCCCCCACAGATAGGCAAACTCAACTTCGGGGTTTGCAAGGAATATGCCCGTCCTATTGCCGAGTTTCTGCGCCTCCATCTCTTCGCGCAACGCTCCGAGTGTGGTACTGTTCGCCTCTACCTCCCTTAAAACGGTAGAGTATATATCGGGGCTGATAGATTCGTATTGCTGCCCGAACGTACTCTCCATAGAGAGCAGAGCAAGGANTAGCGTTGCAAATGCAATCTGAAATATATTATGCTGTAATTTTNTCATTCTTCATCCTCCTCTTTTGAAATAGTTCATATACAATAGGTACTATGTAGATATTCAACAATGTAGATGTCAATAATCCGCCTAACACCACCACTGCCATAGGGCTCTGTATCTCGTTTCCCGATTTGTCGCCGTTGAAGACGAGCGGGATGAGGGCAAGAGCTGCCGTAAGGGCCGTCATAAGGATAGGCACAAGCCTATCTATCGAGCCTTTTAGGACAGTCTCGTGAAGTTGAATTCCATCTGCTTTCATGTGTTCATATCGCGATATAAGTAGTATCCCGTTACGGGTAGCTATCCCGAAGAGCGTTATAAAACCGATAATAGAAGGAATGCTCACTACTGCAGATGTAAAGAAGACCGCCAGAACTCCTCCGATAAGGGCTAAAGGCAAATTCAGCAAGATTATGGAAGCCAAAGCTGTATTCCGGAACTCTCCATAGAGCAATAGGAATATTATAAATATTGCCAGAACCGAGGCAAGGATAAGGGTTCTGGTTGCTCTGGCTGCACTCTCGAATTGACCGCCATACTCTATCCAATACCCTTCCGGAAGTGTTATACTACTGCCGATATTTCTCTTTATCGACTCAACTATCCCTTTAAGGTCTCCCCCCGATATGTTGGCGGAAATCACTATCTTCCGCTGCACATTTTCGCGGCTTATGGAATTAGGACCTCCNACCGATACTACCTCTGCCACCTCTTCAAGCGGGATTTTCTTTCCGTCTCCGGTATCTATCAGCGCCGATTTTACCCCATCTATCGTTTCGGTATAGTTGGGGTTGAGTTTAAGGACAAGATCGAAGCTACGCTGCTCCTCATATATCTCCGAGAGCTTCTCTCCCGAAAAGGCGAGCCCCACAAAGTGGTTGAATTCCTGCATCGATATCCCGTATCGCGCCAACATGCCCCTATTTGCACGTATCTGCAATTCTGGCGTCTCTGTCTGCTGCTCTACACTCACATCCACAAGCCCCTCTATACCCTCGATGGCGCCTTTTATCTTGTTTCCAAGTAAAAAGAGTTGGCCGATATCGGTACCGAAGAGTTTTATTGCAATACTGGCTCTCGTTCCCGTGAGCATATGGTCGATTCTATGTTCGAGCGGCTGCCCCACCGTAGAGACAACGCCTGGTATTCCGGCCAGCCTCTCGCGTACATCGGCTAAAAATGCATCTTGTTTTCTATCTTTAAGGGTAAAGTTAACGTCTATCTCGGCGCTGTTGGTCATTTGGGAATGTTCATCGAGCTCTCCGCGCCCCGTGCGTCTTGCCGTACTCGTAACTTCCGGAATTGCGAGCAACTCCTGTTCTAACATATATCCTAAACGATTATTCTCATCTAAAGATATCCCCGGTTTAGCTATCGCTCCTATCGTCAGAGAGCCTTCGTTGAAGGCCGGCAAAAAGCTCTGCCCCATTGTAAAAAAGATGCCCAAAGATATTAAAAACATCGCTATAGTCGGGTAGAGCACTATACCCTTATGGCTCAACACCCACTGCAGGGAGCGTCTGTATCCGGTAGAAAGTTTAGCTACTAACCAGCTATCTTTTTCCCTTTTAACCAGATATTTCTCTCCCGAAAGCATCATCTTACAAAGCAGCGGAGTCACCGTCATTGCCACTATAAGCGACATAAAGAGCGATACTATATAGGCAACACCTAACGGTTTAAGCATGCGCCCCTCCATTCCCGAAAGGAAAAAGAGAGGAACAAAGGCAACCATTATTATAAAAGTTGCATTGAGTATCGAAGCCCTAATCTCCTTTGATGCCTCAAATACCACATTAAAGATCGAATCTCTCTCCTCTTTGGGCTTCGCATGATTCTGTCGCAACCGTTTATAGACATTCTCCACATCGATAATGGCATCGTCTACCAACGACCCTATCGCAATACACATCCCTCCCAATGTCATTGTATTTATATTCATCCCGAGCAGATACAAGACTATCATCGAACCCAGAAGCGAAAGAGGTATCGCAAGCACCGAAATTACCGTTGTCCGGAAACTTCCCAAAAAGATAAAGAGTATGATTATCACAAAGAGCGCCCCTTCCAATAAGGCCCTCCCCACATTGCTAACGGAAGCCTCTATGAAGTCGGCCTGACGAAATATTTTGGTGTCCATTATAACATCGTCGGGTAATGATCTCTTTATCTCTGCAAGGTTTCGCTCTATATTTTCCGTTACATTGAGCGTATTGATATTCGGTTGTTTGGAGATTGCCATTATAACGGCCGGAGAGGCGTTTCTTGAGGCATAGCCCATCTTCTTTGCACTCCCGATAACCATATCGGCAACATCCGAAACGACCACCGGTTTTCCGTTAACGCTCTTTATAAACGTATTCCCAAGCTCTTCGAGGTCATTGGTACGAGCTATTCCACGCAGTGCATATTCGTTCCCGTAATCGCGTACCACGCCTCCCGACGAGTTTACGCTTATCGTACTTCCCACCTCGGCAAGTTCGTCCATCGTCACGCCATAAGCATTCATCCTTTGAGGGTCGGCAAGTATCTGATACTGCTTGTAATCTCCTCCTATTATGGTTACTTGTGAGACTCCGCCCGTGGCGAGTATCGCCGGTTTTACAATCCATTCGGCAAGGGTCCTCAACTCCATAAGGGAAGTTGAGTCGGCCTGCAAACCTATAAAGAGTATCTCTCCCATAACGCTAGATTGCGGAGCAAGTACCGGAACGATCCCCTCCGGAAGTGTCCCGCTTAGCGTAACCATCTTTTCGCTCACAACCTGGCGCGCCTTAAAAATATCGGCGCCCCAATCGAATTCAACCCATACAAAAGAGGAACCCTGCAAAGAGGTTGACCGGACACGCCGTACATTGGTAGCTCCGTTAACGGCAGTCTCTATAGGAAAAGTTACTAAACGCTCTATCTCCTCCGTTGCCATCCCCTCCGCATCGGTCATCACTACTACTGTAGGAGCCGTCAAATCGGGAAAGACATCGATATCCATCCGGTCTGCAGAGTATATTCCGCCCACAGTCAGCAAAACCGCCCCAAGCAATATGAATAACTTATTACTAAGGGAAAATTTTATTATTTTGTTAAGCATAACATTCCCTTTTTAATGCATATGTCCGGCGTGCGGATCGAGACCTTCCGAAGATTGCGCCAATTTCACAAGTATAGCGCCTCTGCTCACTACACGCTCACCGTCGGATAACCCCGAGATTATCTCGCTCCTCAATCCGTCGGTAGATCCCTTAACCACCACTCGCTTCTCAAATAGCTCGGGCGTAATCTGCACAAATACGAAGTAGCTACCCAACTCCTCTATTAAAGCCTCATTAGGAATAGTAAGCGCTTGGTTATTCGTGCGTGTCTTTATAAAGAGTTCGACAAAACCTCCCGGTAAAAACAGGCCGCTGTTCCTAATCTGAAACACTACCGGAATCAATGGGTTGTTAACATCTGCCGATCGACCGAACGAAACAAGCTTCCCTCCCAACTCTTCTATCGAATATACCTCATTACTATTGAGCAGTTTCACATTAGCAGAAAAAATGCTGCTCAATACTGAGTAGTATTTAGGCTGCAGGTCGGCCTGCATAAGAAGTTCCCTATTCTGCGAAACGACCATAACGGGTGTTCCGGCAGCTACATATTCGCCGTTCCTTACAAGAACCTCCTTTATAAATCCGCCGATAGGTGAACTGACCGACTGCTTTCCCGAAGAGAAGTTTTTGCGCAGGTTATTGTAGTTGATCTCGGCGTTTTTGAATTCGGTCTCGGCAATTATAAGGTCCCTCTCCGATACTATCTTATCTTTGGCTAGTTCTCTCTTCCTCTCATACTCTGCCTTCGCTCTGTTATATTCCGCTTCGGCCTCAGTATAGCGAATGCTCATATTATTATCGGCAAGAGAGCTACTCTCTATTGAGAACAGCGCCTCGCCCATATTTACCGCCTTTCCTGCCAAAACATTACCTGCAGGGAAGCTGACCAAACCATCAGCCAAAGCAGTTACCATTCTCTCGTCACCCTGCGAAGGGATTATCTGGGCAGTTGTCCGTATTATCTCTCCGAAAGCTCCCCTTACAACCTCTTCTGTCGCAAAATCTACCCGCCAGCTCTGAGCCTTGGTAAACGAGATACTATTGGCTGCATCGGGGGCGGCATTCTCGGCTCCGTGAAATGCCGAATGGCCGTCGCTATACACCTCTACAGGAATAGTAATCTGAGATTTACCGTCAGTACTCTCGATATCGAAAATAAGACTACCTTTCCCTGCCGCAACGGGCTTTAAGGTAAAAACGTAATTTCCCGCTTTAACGGGCCGCTCTGCAACCTGCCGGATACCATCGCTGCCCACTATCAGACTTGCCGTAATTTTCCCCGACTCTAACGGTTTAAAATTATCTGTCATGGAGACCAAGGCCATAATGTTACTCGATTCTCCGACCGCAAACGGCGCCATTTCGACAAAGACTTCAAATTTATCGCCATATCCCGTTAACATAAGCATATCGGCATGGCTATGGTCGTGCGCTCCATGGTCGTCACTCTGCGCTCCATGATCGTGGTCATTTGCTCCTCCATGGTCATGGCCATCGTGAGCGTCCCCCGAACGGGAACCACATCCATAGAGAGCCATTGCAGCGATTATTACCGCTGCAACAGCATAAGAACTTTTTATCATAATGTCAGCAATTAATGTTTATGCCCCTCTTCTTTCTTGGCTGTGGAATCAACTTTAAAGCCCTCCTGTTCGTTTGTATTCGGCTGAACCGTCCCATGATCGTGAGCCGGTCCGGCGTGAACCGAGCCATCTGCATGAGTGTGAGTCTCTCCCGTATTGCCATGCGCCGGTCCGGCGTGTACCGAGCCATCTGCATGAGTATGCGTATCTCCGCCTTGGTCATGTGCCGGTCCGGCATGTACCGTTCCGTCTGCGTGAGTGTGTGTCTCACCGTTATTATTGTTCGTGTTTCTGTTTCCGCAGGATGAAATGGCAAATAGTATTGCTGCGAATAGTACTATTAAATATTTTGTCTGTTTCATATGATTATAATTTATTTTCAGTGGCCATATGTCGCTCGCATGATTTTTTCCATCATTCGCTTTGGTGATTTTGTAAAAATCATGCTCGGTTCATAATGATGTATTTTTTAATGGTATTATGTAGCTCGATCTGCTAAAGCAAGTATTCGATTCATAATACTAAACTGTTTAATTAAATATTGTTTTTAATCTGATTCAATTTGTATTGGTGAACTATTTTGATCCGTCTTTGCGAATAACTCAATTCGTCATAGCTATTGATGTGAAGCTATTTTAAGTCTCAATGGTCATATGTCGCTCGCATGATTTTTATTATCATTTGCTTTGGTGATTTTGTAAAAATCATGCTCGGTTCACCTTTACAGTTATCTATATTACAAATATCGCCGGTTTTGTTCTAATCCAAATGACAATACATTTGTGTATTAAAGCGATACCTACGACCGCTATTCGCATAGATAACCTAGACGGTTAGATAGTTGGCGGAGGCCCCCTCAGCCCGAATGAGCCGATTATATATTTTGAAAAATATGATGGGAAATATGGCATCTGCCTGAACGGCAAACCATAAATGCCCGACAAGAGTGAATTATCGAAATTTTCGCTTGAAAAATAGTAAATAAGGTCAACACCCCTATCCGACCAGCTAAACAGATTAAGCAACGAAAAGATCTCGTCGTCTTCTAAAATCCGAGCATAAACATCTTTAGAGATATTGCAGCAGTCGGAAGGGCAACCGTCACCATCCTTGTGATTATGGCCGCAAGCGGGGCTATGTTCGTGGTGAGACGGATGGGTACAATCATCTATATTGTGATTACGATTCTGATCATAGTCGTGTTTATGGGATAAAAAACAGATAGCCGCCCCTTCGTGATGGTGGTGCGGCACAAACGCATGAGCCAACAAAATCATATTGGCAAGCAACAAAAACGATATTGCAACTGCTTTTCTCATACATTTGGGACAAGCCGTCTCTTATCACATCAAGAATCTTATCTAAGAGCCAACATTGTTGGCTCAAAGATACGATTTTTATCTAATTATCGATACAGATGCTGTTTTAGTATTATCTATAGGCTGAGACTACCGTACGATTTCATACCACCGATTAAAGCACCCATTATAACTGAAAGCAGCACTCCAACGACAATCATACATAACAGCGACACAATAAAATAACCTGTAGCTTTATCATCGGTCACCTTCATCATCGGTTTTAACCCTACATACAGCAAATAGAGCGAATAGAGACCACCAAGTGTTGCCAGCCATCTTAATCCCGGGATCATCGTTAAAATACCTGCAACACAGACAGCAGTATAACAATAGGCCGCCAGTTGGAATGCTTTGTTAAAGTTCTTTTGAGCACCAAAGTTAGGAGCAAGTGCATTGATGACAAACGCTATAGTATAGGCTCCAGCGATTATCGACACGAACTGAATTATGGCCTGGCGGACACCAAGTTCTATACCAACTACACGAACGAAGAGAATTTTCTGCCCTATGAGTCCCCAGCTTATAAAGGCCGCAATTGTAGGAATCAGAACAAGAATAAGCAAGTAAGATGTGAATACTTTTACATGTGGCTCCTCTTTAGAGGCGATAACTTCCCACTCCTGTTTAGGAGTTACCAAGATGTTTTTTACACGTTCAATCAAATTCATAATTTTTAGGTTTTAAGTATTAATATGTAATGTTCAATGATTTCTCTTTATAATTTCAAGAACTAAAGGTAATAAAAAATAAAACAATAAAAAAAACATCTAAAATTTGGTGCTAAATCTTTCGGCCAAAATTATAACCTGTTTATCAGTTCTTTATCTCATTTTTATGCGCGTATTATCCTAATCGCACATTTTCCGATTGCGCAGTACATCCTAAAAGATGCGCAAATTATCCTAACTTTTGATTGCCTTAAAGTGTAATTTTGTATCCGAAATAGATCTATTCGCTGCAGTATTTTATAGGGAATCGAGTAATTATGGAAAATAGTCAACAGGAGAAACCCAAACTTACCTACGAGCAGGTTCAGAAGATTATCCAGGAACGCATAAGCCTAATGGATGCAAAAATGGCTAATACTTCTGCTAAGGGACCGTACAAGAAGAAGAAAAATTCTCTTTGGCAACGGATAAGGAGATATTTCGTAATGTAACACCTATTTCTTAGGTCGCTTTCGGTATTGCGAAGGTGTTATTCCTATCATCTGTCTAAAGGCTCGTGTAAAGTGACTCTGGTCATCAAACCCACATTTATCGGCTATCTCTCCTATAGACTCCTCTGTAGAGGCGAGCAGGCGTTGAGCCTGTTCCATTCGTATCTGAAGCACATAAGACGATGTATTATATCCTGTAATGCTCTTTACTTTCCTATTTAACTGAGATTGGCTCATGCATATTCTGTCGGTCAACACGGATGTAAGGCTGTTAACCGAGATATTTGAACAGATAATATCTGTCAATCTATTAAGAAAATCTCTATCTGAAGAGAGAAGTTCTACACCCTGTTCGGCACCACTTCTTAATGCATTAGAGTATTTCTCCCTAAGTAAACGGCGCTGTTCTAATAGTTTAGAGACACGAATATTTAGTTCCGCAGCATTGAATGGTTTAAGAAGATAAGCGTCGGCTCCCACCTCTAGACCTTGAATCTTATCGCTATCCTCACTCCTGGCAGTAATGATGATGATCGGAATATGGTTAATTATGTCAGATTTACGTATTCTATGACACATCTCATATCCATCCATCTCCGGCATCATAAGGTCTGTTAATATTATATCCGGCATATACTCCAATGCCTTATCAAAACCTTCTTTCCCATTACGGGCAAAGATAAGACGATGACGATCTTTCAAAAGAGAACCTATATATCCGGCAACATCGGTATTATCCTCCACTATAAGTAAGATTGGGCTATCATTCTCTTCGTCCAACATAACCGACTCTCTAATTCCTAGCTCGTCGAAAGAACTCTCTTTTTCAGTCGGCTGCGGCAGCCAGTAATCGAGAACTCGTTCTCCATGTTTGAGCGGAATCGTTAATGTAAAGACAGTGCCACTCCCTTCGGCACTCTTTACCTCAATCGTACCTCCCATAGCCTCAGTCATTTGATGAACAAGCGACAGCCCTACCCCTGTGCCCGTATTGAAACTACTGTTAGCCCCCTGATAGAACGAGTCGAAAATATAAGGTATATCTTTAGCCGATATGCCCATTCCGGTATCGGCAACCCTAATTATGGAACAATCTTTCTCCTGGGCAACAGTCAAATAGATCTGCCCGCCTCGAGGGGTAAACTTAATAGCATTGGAAAGAAGGTTACGAATTATCTTATCTATATAAGATGGGGCAAAGTCCATATCAATACTAACCTCGGAAGATAAAAATTCCAGATCGATCAACTGTTGACGGGCATAGAGTCGATAGTTTTCAACTATCATATCGATATAGGCTACAATATCACCTCTCTTCCAATCAGGATTATCTACCTCAGATCGTATCTTGGATATATCCAGAAGTTGATTAATCAATTCTAATAGGCTGTTACCATGCTTCGATATTGTATCTAATTTTTCACGGAACTCATTCTTTTCGGATTGAAGCTTCATTTGCTCAGTAAGACCAAGTATCACCGTCATTGGGGTACGGAACTCATGCGTAATGTTGGTAAAAAAGCTTTGCCGAACCTGCTCTATTTTATGCATCGCCCGTTGAGTCTTCGATTTCATTCGCAGCGCATAAAGTAAAAATCCGAATGCTATAGCGGCTAACGAAAATATAGAAATCCCCGCAACAAGAATTATACGCTTATTCCGCTGCTCGATCTTATAATTTTCCTGAACAAGAGCGAGCTCTCGCAACCCCTTTTCCCGCTCATAGTTCACCCGCATGTTCTGCATATGGTTGATATTCTCTTCATTTCGCACGCTATCGCTGTAAGCTTTACTGTATATATAGTGCTCAAGCGCACCAGAGTAATCTCTCTTCTCTTTACTCAATAAGTATTGTAGCCTATGTACCTCCGAAAGGTGTTCCCATGAGTTAATCTCCGATGCAGTCTTTTGGGCCAGGGCAAGATACCTTTCCGCCGAATAGATATCCCCTTTTGAAATATTAACCCGAGCCAAAGAGATGCACGATTCGAGCCAGTGCCAGCGGTCCCCGCTGCTCTCCATAATATCATACGCATTCTGATACTCCCGTATTGCGGCATTCCATGCTCCGCGCTGCTCGGCAAGCCGTCCGAAATGGTTATGACAAAGCGATATTCCAAGATCCGATTTGGCAAGACGGTTATGCTCCATCGACTTCTGATAGTAATAGTATGCCGAGTCTATCATCCCTTTCGATTCAAAGATAGAGCCTATATTGGCATAATTGATCGCCATACCTAAATCGCTTTTTAACTCTCTCTCCCCGGCCAAAGCCTGCCTGAATATGCTTTCGGCCAACTCCCGGTTATTAAGCGTCAAATGTATGTTGCCAATCCCATTTAGTGATACGAGGCGGTTCTTCTTTGCTTCGGAAGATTCTTTATCGCTATATAGTTCCGAATATGTGAGCGCTCTGTAATGATATGTAGAGGCCTCGTTGAGAACTCCCATCCGGCGATAATTGGTAGCAATATTATTCAAAGCTTGCACTATCTCCAAAGTGTCGCCCAACTGTTGCGCAGACTCAAGACCAGCCCTATGGACAGCCAAAGCCTCATTAAACATTGAGTTTTCGCGATATCTCCGACCCAATTCCTTATTGACAAGCACATTGCCAAAAAGATTGTTTTGCGTAATATAATTTGTAAGTAAAATTTCTAAAGAATCGGTATTGTTCCGATTAGCTCGCACTGCATCACTAATATTTTGACGCTCTTGAATAGAGTAGGTCGGCTTTGCCCCTTTGTCACATCCAAATACCACACAAAGAGTAAAAGATATGGCAATTATCTTAACACAAGAATCTGAAAAATATCTATGAACATGAGAAGTACACCTGCGCAAAAAAACAGTATACTTATCTATACATAAGCATAGGAATATTTCCTGTATTAACATATATCGTATCTCTTTGGTATATACTTACCCTAGCATCGGCAACTTTCTCATACTACCTCTAATTAAAGGCAATAACAAAAATAGTAATTCTAAATCATATTTCAATAATAATGTAACATCTATACAATAATCCCTATTAAAAATGAGGTAAAGAGCCCCATAAGGGCAATGGCAACTCCTCCCGCAGCTCCCTCTACTGCTCCTATTTCCAATGCTTTAGACGTTCCCATAGCGTGAGACGCCGACCCCATTGCGATTCCTCTTGCCACACGTGACTCTATTCCTATTATGTTGAGAAACCATGGCCCGGCAACAGCACCCAAGATACCTCCCAATATCACCATTATGGC
>JGI994J12354_10003476_pt1 | contig 14668 bp, 15 predicted proteins | sample IntmicLarv3ML3BL_FD_12354 | JGI IMG/M metagenome (IMG submission 12354)
TTCTTTGAAAATATAATGCTTATTTGGTGGGGGCTTGAAACCCCGCCAAATAAATTGTTCACCCGCCACCTTCGATTCAAGTCTGCGACTTAAATCTTAGAAGTGGGGGATTTCTGTCTTGAGTTAAAATTGTTTAAAACCGCGGACGCTCTCCACATGGGAGCGAAAACTTTTGATGAAAATCCTTTAAATTTTCTAAATTTTCAAGTATAAAAATTTGAGTTGTAAAAATATTTAAAATTGAATTGCTTTTTCGTCGTGCTCACGGTTTTAAAATCAAAACAAACCATTCCTCTTTTCATAATCTTCCAGTTTCTGATTAATAAAAAATATGAGAGTATAGAGCGGAACACACAAAACCACATTATAGATGGTTTCCGGCAAAATAATTTTGTACAAATAATAAACATAATCCAATTCGCCTTTGAAAAAATAATTTATAAAATAAAAGGCGAAATTATATAAAAGTGTTGCAACCGCCACAGAAACGACGGGCAAAATATAATTTTCATAATTAAAATCTCTGAAAGGTTTACCGCAAAAATATCCGACTAACATTCCGAGCAGAGCATTCAGCCCGATATATTTCGCAAAGAAAACATCTACCAATAAACCGCTGAAAAATCCGAAAATGCCGCCCTCAACGTCGCCGCGCAAAATGCCGTATATCACAACGATAATGAGCATTGAATTAGGCTGAATATCATATATTCTTATGTAAGGAAAAATTGTGGATTGAATAACAATGTTGACAAGTACAATAAGTGATGAAATAACTATTCTCTTCAATCAGTTTCCCTCCACATCTTCAAACCCCTCAAAGTCTTTTATAAACGATTCCGTAATTATTGAAACCGTTTTCAAATTTTTAAAATCCACGGCGAGTTCTATCACTGCGTTTTTTGATAAACCTTTTGCGTCTGTCGTAACTTCTCGCACATATCCGATAGTTATTCCCGGCGGATAAATTCCGCTCAGATTAGAAGTTAAAATCTCGTCATTTTCAACGATAGATGCATTTATATTTATATTTTCCATAATACACATGCCTTCGGAAATTAAATTTGTGTCACCTCTGACAAGCCCGTTGTCTCCGGTACGCAAAACAGTTCCTGCGACAAGACTTGTGTCATCTATGATAGGGAGAACTTTTGAATAATTCGCGCCTGCTTCTAAAATTTTTCCTGCCAGTCCGTCCTCCGTCAACACAACCATATTTTTAGATATTCCGTCGTTAGTACCTTTGTTAATCAGAAAAATTTCATACCAATTACTTAAATCACCGCCGATTACATAAGCGCCCGTTTTTTTATACTGCGGATATCTTTGCTCCAATTCCAGTAATTCCGTCAGCGTTTTATTTTCCTCGTCCACAAGCCTAAGCCGTTTATTCTCTTCTTCCAGCTCCGCGACGCGCCTATTAAGCTCGTAATTGTCATCTTCGATTTTATTTATATTTGTATAAAACGAAACCTTGTTTACAACATAGTCTGATGCCGTTGCGAACGCCGAATTTATCGGTATCACAACAAAAGCTATCGCATTTTCTATAACAGTAGGTTTTTCTCTGTACAAAACAGTAATAATCATTGTCGTGATGCACAAAAAGGAGAGCGTCATTACAAAAAATTTTTTATGTTTTTCTATAAATTCCAAATCAAAAATCTCCTTAAAGTTGATTGAAACAGAAACGCGCAGTCGTCGGGTAAAGGTCGAAAAATTTTAAAACCGTGAGTTGCCGCACCTGCGAAAATTCAACGAAAAGAAATTATTTTCCGACCATTCAATAATGAAAAACGTTTCAAGGTTAATCAAATATATTTTTTAATAATATTAATTTTAAATTGATGAAATTTTTTTATTTTCGCGATGGCAATGAGTCAAGCGAGAGAGCTTGCTCTCTCATTTGCGAATGCCCGCGAGTGAACAGGTTTAATACCTCGCGGCTTGCCGCGTGCATATTAAACCGATACCTCGTCCGCTTGCGGCGAGGTGGTTCACTTTAATAAGACGTTCTTCTTCTTATGGAAAACGTATCATTAATTTTGTCGATGCTGTCGAGTGCCGAGCCTGTTCCGATAGCAACACAGTTTAACGGTTCTTCCGCGATATGAACGGGGATTAATGTTTCGTGACAAATAAGAGTGTCCAGATTTTTAAGCAACGCGCCGCCGCCCGTAAGCATTATTCCGGAGCTCATGATATCTGCCGAAAGTTCCGGCGGTGTTTGTTCCAATGTAAATTTTATCGCGTCCACGATAGAATTAATCGGTTCTTCGATGGCATCTCTCACTTGATTTGAATATAACGTTATAACTTTCGGTAATCCCGTTACCAAATCGCGCCCTCTGACTTCCATTTCTTGGACAGTTCCGTCATCATAAGCGTTACCGATTGTGGTTTTTATTTCTTCCGCGGTTCTTTCGCCGATAGCCACATTAAATTCTTTTCTTATATAACTCGAAATATATTCATCCAATCTATCGCCCGCAACTCGCAATGATTTGCATGTAACGATACCGTGCAAACTGATAACCGCGACTTCCGTGGTTCCGCCGCCGATATCGACAACCATACTTCCCGTCGGCTCGGAAACAGGCAAGCCCGCGCCAATCGCCGCCGCCATCGGTTCTTCAATCAGTTTTATATCTTTTTCACGCGCGCTTGTTGCCGCCGCCGCACTGATAACCGCTTTTCTTTCAACTTCCGTAACGCTTGACGGTATACAAATAACAATTCTCGGTCTGCTTCCGAAAAAACCTAAGTTTAAAGTTTTCTTAATGAAATATTTAAGCATCGCCTGCGTTATCTCGAAATCTGCGATAACGCCGTCTTTAAGCGGTCGTATCGCTTTAATATTATCGGGAGTTCGTCCAATCATTTCCTTTGCTTCCGAGCCGACAGCCATAACTTTATTTGTCGCAACGTTTATCGCAACAACAGACGGCTCGCTCAAAATAATCCCTTTACCTTTTTCAAACACAATCACATTTGCCGTACCCAAATCTATTCCTATATCTCTCGTAAACATTTTTCTCCTCCTAAATAAACAAACAAAATACATCTTCTATATTTAATAACTCAATCTCGATAAAATCGTCGGTCAATCTAATATATTACTGACTTTTACTTTAACACATGACCCATTTATTAACAACTGTCATTGCGAAAAAATGTATGAAAATCAGCCGTTTTATTTCCCGTTAATTTCTTGAACGATTTCCCATACTTTAGCGATGGGCAAACCCACGACGGTATAAAAATCCCCGTTAATTTCTTTAACCAAAGTTGCGCCTCTTCCTTGAATCGCATACGCGCCCGCTTTTCCGAAAGGCTCTTCGCTTTCGATATAAGAAATAATTTCCGATTCTTTATAATTTCTCATAGTCACATAAGTTTTTTCGTGCAATGTTTTTTCATCAAAGCTGTTTGGAAACTTCAACGGGTCGATACAGTTTTTGTCAACTCCGTCAATATAATTATCGCCAACATTCAAAATACTTAGCCCCGTACAAACATAGTGCATGTCATTTTTAAGCTCGTTCAACATTAAAAAAGCATCATCCGCAGAAACGGGTTTCCCCAAAATCTTATTATTATGTACCACAACTGTATCAGCTGAAATAATTATACACTGCTCATTTACTTTATTTTTTATGCTGAACGCCTTTTTTCTCGCTAAATCCATGACATATTCAATCGGCGATAAATTATCATAATTCGTTTCATCAACGTCCGGAATCATAATTGTATGTTCCAAACCTATTTGATTAAGTAAATCTTTGCGCCTCGGAGAACCGGAAGCTAATATTATTTTTTTCACAACATCCCCCTACTTATAGATTAAAAAGTATGTCCAAAACTTTATTATGCTTTACATAAAACGCATGAAAAATTTTCATTTTCGCAGAAATGTAAAACCGTCTTGATTGACATGTGTTATTATAACATTACATGAGGATTTTAAAACATATTTTTTTATTTTTTGAGAAATATTTTTTTGAATCAAATATTGTATTACCTTTTATATGAATGAAAAAATTCCTAAAGTTCTGTACATTTAATTTAAAATACTTTAGAATTGTGTTTGAAGATTTTTAATCAAGGCTGAAACTTACCACCGAGGAGCCGAGTCACGGAAACAAAAGTTGAGTTGCAAAGTTTGTAAACTGCGATATAAAAAATAAGTAGCAGAAATATTTTTAGAATTAGGAAAGGAGAGTCACTTTTAAAAAGTTATGCTCGCAAGGTGCGGGCAGTGTCCACGGTTTTTAAATTCTTTTAATAACTTTTTAAGTGACAAATAAAAAAAATGAGTAGACCAATTGTAGCAATTGTCGGGCGTCCGAATGTCGGGAAGTCCACGCTGTTTAATAAATTAGTCGGCAAGCGAGTATCAATCGTCGAGGATTCACCGGGCGTTACGCGTGACAGAATTTACGCGGACGCGGACTGGGCAGGACATGATTTTATTCTGGTGGATACCGGAGGATTAGAACCAAACACGGACGATTTAATAATGAAAAAAATGTTTGAGCAAGCGAATCTCGCCATCGAAACCGCGTAATAATGTTTATTACGGATTTGCAAACAGGACCGATTGACGAGGACAGCAAAGTCGCGAATATTTTAAGAAAATCAAAAAAACCGATTGTGTTAGTTGTAAACAAAGTTGATAACATGCGCGAATTGCCGCTTGAAATTTATGATTTTTATGCGTTGGGAATCGGCGACCCCGTTCCCGTTTCCGCGTCGCAAGGCTTAGGCACGGGCGATTTATTGGACGAAGTCGTTAAACATTTCGGAAAAAGAGGCGAATATGAAGCAGAAAGTGATGACGACACCATAAAAGTTGCCATCATAGGAAAACCAAACGTAGGAAAATCTTCCTTGATAAACAGAATTTTAGGCGAGGAAAGATTGATTGTAAGTAATATCCCGGGGACAACGCGCGATTCGGTCGATACGGAATATGTGCGAGAAGGGCAAAAGTATATTTTTATCGATACAGCCGGAATGCGAAGAAAAAGCAAAGTCAAAGAAGATTTGGAAAAATACAGTTTGGTGCGCACGGTTGCCGCAATCGAAAAAGCGGATGTTTGTGTATTATTAATTGATGCGACCGACGGCGTTACAGACCAAGATACAAAAATTGCGGGCATCGCACACGAGCGCGGTAAAGCAATGATTATCGTAACCAACAAATGGGATTTAATCGAAAAAGACAACAAGACAATGAATAAATTTTTAAAAGATATCGAAAATGAATTTGCATATATGGCGTATTCCGAAAAAATGTTTATAAGCGTTTTGACGGGACAAAGGGTGAGCAATCTTTTTAACACGATAATTATGGTAAACGAAAACCGAAATTTGAGAATCAAAACAGGTATGCTTAACGAAGTTTTGACAGAAGCACTCGCAATGAATGCACCGCCGCAGGACAAAGGGCGCGCGTTAAGAATTTATTATGCGACGCAGGTTTCCGTGAGACCGCCGACGTTTATTTTATTTGTGAATGATACCGAATTGATGCATTTTTCTTATCGGAGATATTTAGAAAATCAATTTAGATTAGCTTTCGGATTTAAGGGAACACCTATTCATTTTATCGTAAGAAACAGAAAAGATTAGTTTAAAGATTAATTTTAAAGATTAATTTCTCGGAGGATATATTTTGCATGTTTAAATTTATTTGTTTAGGAATCGGATATTTAATCGGCTGTTTTCAAACAGCATATTTTATTGGAAAAACTTTTTTTAAAATTGATATAAGAGAGCACGGGAGCAAAAATTCCGGCTCTACAAACGCCGCGCGTGTGCTCGGCAAAAAAGCCGGGTTGATTGTTTTCTTTTGCGATATCTTCAAGGCGATTTTGGCGTATGTTATTTGTTCCGCAATATTTAACGGCAACGGCGTTTTTTATAATGCGTTTGGTGAGTTTGGAAATCTCCCGGGATTATACGCGGGCGTCGGCGTTATTTTGGGTCATAACTTTCCCGTGTTTTTGAAATTTAAAGGCGGTAAAGGAAGTGCGTCCGGAATCGGATTGATTCTGGCTTTTGATTTTAGAATTACGATTTTATGCGCCGTGGGCGGCATTGCGGTAGTTTATTTCACAAAATATGTTTCGCTCGCGTCGATGGTGATAACTTTATTTTTGGTTATCGGAACTTTTATTTTTAATTTCTCTTCGGAAGTTAAGATGATTACTATATTTTTATTGCTGTTGTCCGTTTTTCAGCACAGAGAAAATATTAAACGTTTGCTGAAAGGTGAGGAAAATAAATTTAAATTTAAATCTTTGAAATAATATTGGTTTATTAAATTAATAAGATACATATTATGTGAGTAAAATATTGATTTTGTGCATAATTATAGGGGAGTGAACCAAGTTCGCTCCCCTATAATTTTTACTCTGACGAAAAATTTACCTGTTGTTTCTGCGCCCCGACATCACAGAAACTTGTCTTTGTACGGGAATCGGCGCAATATTTAAAACTTGTGTTCTTAAAATATTTACGATTTTTATTGTTTCGTCCCGTCCTTCGGAAATAAAAATATCTTTAGGTTTTTTTAAATATTCAAACTCAACTCTCACAAAATTTTCTGTTCCGAGTTCGCTTGATTTTGTGTAATAAGAAACATCTAACAAATCTTCGCAAGCCATAAAGTAAACGGGAACTTTTGTTATTATAAATTCTTTTGATATAAAAATTTTTTTGTCCTCATAAATATGTTCCGCTTGATTTTCCGAATAATCATACTCAACTTCTTCTTCCGCATCTTCCAATGTTTCATAATTAAGATTTTCCAAAGAGCGATACGCCTTAGTTTTTCTGTAATCTATAAAAGATATAATGCTTGTTACAATATTAACAGGTCCGATGATGGCGAAAGTAAGCGGTACACAAATTATATACTGCTCAAGACCGAATATCATTCTGCTGTCCGTAAAAAAACTCCGAATGTAATTCCTTAACAGATATAAAACAGAAAACGAAATTACTGTAAAAACTATACCTGCGATAAACTTTATTTTTGCATCTTTTTTTATCCACTCTTCCACGATATACATATTTTTTCCCCCATAAAAAACTTATTTTACCGATTGCTTTTATCGCTTTTGTTGATTGATATGCTGAAATCGGCTCTCGGCATTTCCGGCGGTGCGCTTCCCAAAACTTTTTTGTGCAAAATATTTATAATTTGTTCCGCTTCTTGGTTTCCGGAAACTTGAACATCTACATATTCACCCAAATAATCGCTTCCGATACGCACATGATAATGAGTAATAAAACCAATTGTTCGCGTAAAACATCTCACATCTGAAACATCTTCGGTATTCATAAAAAAAATAGGTTGTTTTGAAACTATAAATTCACGAGATATGAAAATGTGTTTATTTTCAAAAATGTGATTTTCTTGATTGTGTTCATATTCGTATGAAACTTCTTCTTCCGCGTCTTGCATCGTTTCATAATTAAGATTTTCCAAAGAGCGATAACCCTTTGTTTTTTCATAATTCAAAAGTATTATAAAATTTTTTATCACCATTCCCACGGCGATTACCATGAGCATAAGAAAAAGTGCCGAGTCCGACGTAAAAATTTCCTTTTCAAAAACGAATAAATATGCAGCGCAGGCTATTATGACGATTATACACGCTCGCATTTCTTTAAGCGCGGCTTTTTTTATCCACTCTTCCACAATATTATTAAACATACTTCCCCCATAATAATAAATTTACCTCTCCGACTTTTAAAAATTGTTATCATTCTCATTTGCGGCAGACGCATTCGCACACAACACATTCGTCCGCAAAATATTTATGACTTGTTTCATTTCATTTTCATTTTTTGTTTCAAAATTTACGGGCGCTTCATCATCATCAAAATAAGCTTTTATATTATAAAGTTTTCCGTTGCGTCCGCGCGTCATCAGTTCTTCAACTTTATTTAATTTTTTGGTATATCGAAACGCCGCGGGATATTTCATTATCATAAATTTTTTTGAAACGAAAACCTTTTATTTTCAAAAATATGCTCGTTTTTATTTTCGTTATAATCATAATTAATATCGTCCCGTGCGTCCTCGGGTCTTTCATAATTTATATATTTCAAAGATTTATATGCTTTAGTTCCCTTATAAAATACGCAATCGAAAACACATTTTAATATTCCGACAATCAAAATAAAAACGAAAACACCGTAAAATATGACTGAACTTATCGGCGATTCTTCAAAAACACATTCGGGCATAAAAAGCCCAGTAGCCGAGTTAATTTCCGCAGTCCATTCGCGGATATCTTCGCTTAATTTCGCTCGTCTTATTATCCCCTTGAGCCGAATATTTTCACCATCGAAATCCCCTCTTTCATATTTGCTGTTCAGCGTTTGAAAAAACACCGCGCCGTCGGGAAAAATCGCACAAAGATAAACTTCGTCACCCGAATATGCAACGAGTACAATTTTGTTTGCCGTAAATTCAATATGATTATCGCCGTTTTCAAAAGCTTCACTGATTTCATGAGCGGAATTTACCGTTTTGCATTTATTTGTGAGCATCAAAATCACATCTTGCTGCATAAACATAACTACCGTTGTCGCCAGAATATAAGGCAATAAAATTTTCGCGCCTTGTTTGATAATCGCATCTCTTATTATTTTTGCCACAATATCATTTTCCATATTTTCCCCTCGGCTTTAAATTTTATTAAAGTTGTTCGGGTTTCCGAACAGGTCTATTGCGAATTATAATTATTAAAATTGTTATTATTCGCATTCGCATACAACACATTCGTCCGCAAAACATTTATGATTTGATTCATTTCATATTCGCTGCGCGCTTGGAATCTGACGGGTTTTATTTCGTCATCAAAATAAGCTTCTATATAATGAGTTGAACCGTATTTGGTTCGTTTCATAAAACAGTCGATATCGTTTAAGTCTTCCGTATTCCGAAACGCCGCGGGATATTTCATTATTATAAAATTTTTTGAAATGAAAATGCTTTTGTTTTCAAAAATATGTTCGTCTTGCTCTTCGCCGTAATCATAATTAACTTCCTCTTCCGCATCGTCCAAACTTTCATAATAAAGATATTCCAAAGAGCGATAAGATTTAGTTTTTTTATAAAACACAAAGTTCAAAGCATATTTTAATATAAACAAGCCGCCGACAATAAACGTCGCACTGACCAGATAAACCAACGGATACGGCGCTTCTTCAAAAATGCTCGTCGCTATAAGTTCGTCGTTGATTTCGGTCACTTGCACACCGATTAACTCCGCCGCACCCGTCAAAAACATTTCGCGAACATTTTCATTCTCTTTCGGTTTTCTTATTATTCCTTTAAGCTGAATATTCTCTCCGTCGAATCTTCCTTTTCTGTATTGGTGTTTCGGCGTTTTAAAAAATAATGCGCCATCCTCGAATAACGCACACAAATAAATTGCGGCTGTGTCGCCCTCTTCCATAATTCCCGATTCAAGTATCTCAAGCGCGGTAAATTTAACGTGATTATTTCCGTTTTCAAAAGCTTGATTAATTTCATAAACAGAATTTACAGGTTTGCACTTGTTTGATATCGTCAAAAATATATCTTGGTCTAAAAACATAACCAACGATACTCCGAGCATATATGCAAAAACATCTATGCTTTTTTTGACAGCTGTACTTCTTATCACTTTTGCCACGATATTATCCATACTTCCCCCCTGATTAATGAATAAAAATTTTGTTTGGTAAAATTTAATTTCTTCGTTTATAAAGTTCTTCCGCATCGTATTCCGAAAGATGCAAAACATCTTCACGCACGATATGCGCAAGTTTTATAACTTCTCTGTAATTCAAATGAAATTCCACGTAATCGTTATCAAAGAAAAATCTTATCAAAGATAAATCTTCCTTTATTGTTTCCACGATATTTTTTAATTTTTTTGTTTCTCGAAACTCCGCCGTCCTTTTAAATATTATGAAATTTTTTGATATGAATATTTTTTGATTTTCAAAAATATGCTCGTCTTTATTTATGTTGTAATCATATATAATCGCATCTTCCGCATCTTCGGGAGTTTCGTAATCAAAGTTTTTGAAATAATAATAAGATTTTGAAAATTTATAATTTATGATTTGCTGAAATCTGTATAACAAATTTACCAATCCCAAAACAAATGCGGGAACGAATAAAAACATTAATTCGGAATTTATGGACCCGAGCATCAAAAGTGTAATAAATGCCTGTATGCGAGCGGGAGTTTTAATCTTTCTTATTTCAGATTGTTTTATAAATGTTTCTACGATATTTTCAAATGCTTGCGGTAATAAAATTTCATCTCGCAAAAAAATTACTAAAGCTTTCATGGTTTCTTTTTCAAAAAATCGAACTTTTACAGGTTTTTTTATATTTCGGAATTTAAAAGTTACATGGTATAATTCTCTGTATTTGGTCGGGCGTATTTCTTCTTTGACATATGTCAAATCACTTGTTTTTCCGAACAAAGCATGTTTTTTTATAATTATATATCTTTCGGATATATAAAGCTCGCTGTTATCAAAAATGCATTTTGTTTGAGTTTGGTTATAGTCATGAATTATTGAATTTTCGGCATCTTCCAATGTTTTGTGATTAAGGTGTTTTAATGCGCGATAGTCTTTTGATAATTTATAATTGTAAGCTAACAAAATATTTTTTATCATGCACATAATTAAAAACACAACTGATATAATAATCATAAAATTTCCATCGGAAAGACGTATTCCTTTTTGTGAATCCAAAACAAAAACATTATTATTTTGTTTCGCAAAAATCTCGGCGAAATCTCTCTCGTCTAAAGCTTTGAAAAGTTCTGTTAACTCTTCGTCGATAACAGTTATATGCCCTTTAAGTTTAAGTGTCTTTCCTCTAAAATTCAACTTTTCATAATCCGAATACGGATATTCTATAATTACTATTCCGTCGGAAAACTCCGCCCAAAGATAATTATCAATAATTTTACCCGTGTATTCGTGATTACGTATTCTCGTGGGATTTAAACTATCCGCGAGCAATTTAATGTATATGGTTTCTCTTTGCCGTAATTGATTCAACTCGGCTAAATCAGCCAAACTTCTTACTTCGTTATATTTAATTTGACTTAACGATAAAGCTTCGCTGAATGCATTGCTGATGTCCCACACAAAAATAAATGAACAGAAAAAAACAATCATCCATACCACCAGTTTCCGCAGTGCTTTTTTTCTTATTAATGTTTTTATAAAATCATTCGGCATAATTTCCCCCCAAAAATAACTTTGATTTTTAGTCTTTTAATCTTTTGTTTTATAACTTAGCGGATAAATTTTTTCGATTTGAATTTTGATTGGATTTTTATTTCTTTGATTAAATTTTTTTTTATTAAATTTCTTCGGTATCGTATTCCGCTCTGTGAACTGATATTTTTTTCACGATATTAGCGATTTCACTGACCGATTTTTTGCTTGCGTGATAATCCGCGACGCCGTCATTAAAATAAAATCTTAAATAATAAATCGTACGTTCCGTATCTCTAATCTTACATTCTTGAACATTCTTTAATTTTTTCATTTCTCTAAACTCGGCTTTCCATTTAAATATTATAAAATTCGCTGATATAAAAATTTTTTCGTTTTCAAAAATATGTTCTTTAAAATTTATATTATAGTCGCGTATAATTGCCGTTTCCGCGTCCTCGATTGTTTGATAATCGAAATTTTTCAAATAGAGATAAGCTTTTGAATTTTTATAATTTATGGGGTGTAACTCTTTTAAACCGTTATAAAGTATAACAAGCACGATTATTACACCCAATAATATCACGAATAGCGAGTGTGACGTTACATAGAGAAGTATGCAAAAAAGCACATTCACCACTAAAGCAAGTACAAATTCCGCGAGATTTCTAATCATTTTTGCGTTTAATAAAGACTTTACAATATTTTTCGCTTCCGTGGGCTGCAATATTTCCGCTTGCAAGATGAGCACGATTTCTTCCATTACCGCTTTTGTGGGGATTTCAATTCGCATATGCTTTTTTGTGTTGTTGAATCTGAGTTTTACATAATAAATTTCCTCAGCTTTAAGATTAACACAAATCTCTTTTTTCGCATATAGCAAATCGCTTGTATTTTTAAACACCGCCGAATTTTTTAATATTATATATTTTTTACATATGAAAATTCTTCTGTCATCAAAAAGACATGCGCTTTGAGTTTCGTTATAGGCATGAATAATTGAATTTTCAGCGTATTCCAAAGTTTCATATCCGAGAAGTTTTAAGGCGAGATATTCTTTTGAAAGTTTATAATTCCAAACGGCTGTGATGTTTTTAATCAATATTGCCGTTAAAAACGCAAATGCTCCGACAATGAAAAGAACGGTTAAAATATTTTTTAAAGAAATACCTTCAATTCCCGCATCTAAAATAAAAGTCTGCCCCTGTTCCGCAAAAAGTTCTTCATAATTTTTTACTTCTAAATCATTAAAAAAAGTTTTCATTTGACTGCGAATTAATTGAGCATGATGCAGACTTATCAAGCCCCTTATTTTGTTTTTCCCGTTGAAATCAAGTTTAGCAAACTTCTTCGTAGGATATTTTATAATTATTATACCATCGGAAAACTCAACCCAAATATAATTTACGACGGCTTTTCCGCCGTCACGCGCGACAATTCCCGTATCGTGCAGTTTATCCGTTTCGATTTTAATATGTTTTTTACCGCTGTTTAAATGCTCCGAAAACTCGGCAACAGAGTTTACGGTTTCATGTTTTCCCGTTATTAACGAAAAAAAATCTTCAATTTGATTTTGGAACATTCCGACGTTTGTAAACATAAACAACAAAACACTCAAACATACATACATTTGAATTTTCGCTTTTTCTTTTATTAATTTTTTTACGATGTTAACAGGCATAAATATCACCTCGAAAATATTTATTTGATTTATAAAGTAACGGATAATTTTCTGATTTGAATTTTGATTAGATTTCTTGATTAAATTTTTTTTTATTAAAATTTTTTTATTAAATTTCTTCCGTATCATATTCGGGTCTGTGAATTAATACAATTTTCAGAACTTTTTTAATCTTCTCGGCTTCTGCTGAGTGCGTACAATATTCCACACGACCGTCATTAAAATAAAAGTCTAAATAATAACATTGGTCACCCCAATGCCCTTGAACAGCTTTCAATTTTTTAGTTTCTCTAAACTTGGTGTTCCCTTTAAATATTATAAAATTCTTTGATATAAAAATTTTTCTGTTTTCAAAAAGATGTTCGTTAAAATTTATATTGTAATCGCGTATGATTGCCATTTCCGCATGTTCGATAGTTTGATAATCGAAATTTTCCAAATAGAGATATGATTGCGAATTTTTATAATTTATGGGTTGCCATTCTTTTATATAATTGAAGAGTACAAAAAACATGCACATTATAATAATTATTACTATGGGATAAACGCTATAAAAAATTTTAACTAAAAACACAATAAATATTAAGGTGATTAAGATTTCTGAGATATTCTTGAATGTTTTTCCGTTTATCAAGGATTTTACAATGTTTTCCGCTTCGGTCGGCTGATATATTTCGGCACGCAAAATAAATACAATTTCTTTCATCACTGATTTTTTCGGGATTTTAATTTTCATAGGTTTTTTTATATTATTGAATTTGAGTTTTACGGAATAGCGTTCTTTATTTTTGAGATTATAATCAACTTCTTCTTTGACATAAGCCAAATCGCTTGTATTTTTAAATATCGCCGAACTTTTTAATATTATATATTTTTTGCATATGAAAATTCTTCTGTCATCAAAAAGACACGCACTTTGAGTTTCGTTATAAGCATGAAGAATTGAATTTTCCGCGTCTTCTAAAGTTTCATACCCGAGAAATTTTAAAGCGCGATATTCTTTTGAAAGTTTATAATTTAAAATTATCACAATATTTTTTATTACGATTACGCTAAAAAACAGAAATACCAAAGCGGTAAAAACAATAGTAAAAATATCTTTTGAAGAAATCGCTTCAACTCCCGCATCTAAAATAAAAATTTCTGCATATTCCGTAAAAAATTCAGGATACTTTCTTGCTAAAAAATTATCCGTCTCTACCGTTAAATCAAAATTATACGGACTTACCGAACCTTTTATTTCGTTTTTTCCGTTAAAATCAAGTTTGTTATAAGCAGAAATCGGATATTTTATAATTAATATTCCGTCGGGGATTTTTACCCAAATATAATCCAGAAATCTTGTCGGATATAATTTATCCGTCTCAATTTTAATATATCTTTCCCCGTTGTTTAAATGCTCCGTACACTCAAAAGCGGAAGTTACCGTTTTATATTTGTCCGTGACTAACGCAAAACACTCATCGTAATAATTTTCAAATATTCTTGCGTCTGTAAAAATAAGCAACAAAACACTCAAACATATACACATTTGAATTACGGCTTTTCGTTTTATTAATTTTTTTACGATGTTAACAGGCATAAATATCACCTCGAAAATATTTATTTGATTTATAAAGTAACGGATAATTTTCTGATTTGAATTTTGATTAATTAATTTTTATTAAAGCCGTTCGGAAACCTGAACAGCTCTATTGATTAAATTTTTTAATATAGATTTAACATTTCTCTCAA
>JGI994J12354_10003477_pt1 | contig 14668 bp, 10 predicted proteins | sample IntmicLarv3ML3BL_FD_12354 | JGI IMG/M metagenome (IMG submission 12354)
GCAGCTTATAATAATGAAGCCAGCGTGGGTGAGGGTATCAGGCAGTCGGGTGTAGACCGCAAAGAATTGTTTATTACCACGAAACTATGGAATTCCGAACGAGGTTACGAAACTACCCTCAAAGCTTTTGATAAAAGCATGAAAGAGCTTGGACTCGATTACCTCGACCTGTACCTTATACATTGGCCGTCGAATAAACCGGATGGAGCGCAGGTAAATGCGGAAACATGGCGCGCTTTCGAAAAATTATATAGCGTACCCTCAAAGCTTTTGATAAAAGCATGAAAGAGCTTGGACTCGATTACCTAGATCTGTACCTTATACATTGGCCGTCGAATAAACCGGATGGAGCGCAGGTAAATGCGGAAACATGGCGCGCTTTCGAAAAATTATATAGCGAGGGGCTTATCAAGTCCATCGGCCTTAGCAATTTCCTTGTGCATTACCTGGAACCATTGATGAGCAAGGCGAAAGTGATGCCCATGGTAAACCAGATAGAGTTTCACCCGGGATATATGCAATCGGATACCGTGTCTTTCTGCAAATCGAACGACATAGTGGTGGAAGCATGGAGTCCTCTGGGAACAGGCAAAATGCTCACCAATCCCGACCTTGTCGCGATTGCCGCAAAATACGGAAAATCGGTGGCCCAGCTGTGTATACGCTGGTGCCTGCAGAACGGAACGCTGCCGCTTCCAAAATCGGTGACTCCTTCGCGGATTGCCGAAAATGCGGATGTGTTCGGGTTCGATATTTCGGAGGATGATATGAAATTTATAAATGCTATGCCCTTTATCGGCGGTTCGGGTTTTCATCCTGATACGCTTGAATTCTAAATATTCGGGGATTGGGATAATAAAAAAGGGGCTTGGATGCTCCTTTTATTTATATAGACTACTGTAAAGGCGTTTTAATAAAAATTCAGGTTCAATTCCTCGAAGTTCTGCTGTGAGGTAGTTTATTACATCGTAATGACTATTTTACTTCCGACATCCGGCTAGCTCTGCCCTCAGTACTCAGATTATATGTATAATCTCTGATGGTTCGCGGATCGGATTCTTCCCCCGCCCAAGATGGTTTAAATTCTCTTCCGGCTTCAGTAAATTGTCGAAATTTTCGCCTAGTATTCCGCTATGTTTCACATCACCACACGGACTGATTGCCGGGTCGAATGGCCCTGCGAAATAATAGTATTGATTCAGGCAAATAGTTCATTACAAACTCAAGCATAAATGTGCCTTTATAAAATTAAAGAAGTATAGTATGATGTTAATAAAGTGAACTCGGCAGAATAAAGCAAACAGAAAGAGGTTACGAAATTATAGTAACCTCTTGGATTCATTGTCGGGGTACCAGAAAGCGCACCCGCTTTTTTTACTCTTATCAAATCCGTATCTAAAACCGCTATTTTACAGGCACTTATCCAATAATCAGCTATCTGACAGCGAAAAGACGTTGCACGGCTTTATAGTCGGGTATCTGGAACGGAATAAAACCCGCATCAATCCCAACACTGGCAAACTCATACCTATAAAGTCAAACGCGAACACGAGCGCACCTATGAATTGTTGAGGCAATTCGAGGACGAAAAGCGCAAAGGTATTAGATTGGATTTCTATGCGGATTTTACGCTATATCTGCAAAGCCTTAAACTATCCGTAAACACCATAGGTCACAAAATCCAGACCCTCAAAACGTGGTTGAACGAAGCCACTGAAAAGGGCCTTAATAAGAGCCATAGATTTAAGGCTATCACCGAGGAGACGGAAAACATATATCTGTCAAACAAGGAACTGGAATTGCTGTACCGCGCGGAACTGCCTAACGAACGACTAACCCGTGTGCGTGGTTTGTTACTGATAGGCGCATATACAGGGTTGAGGTTTTCAGACTTTACGAGCATCACCGCCGAGAATATCCGCTTCAATACGTTGCATATAGAGCAGCAAAAGACCGGTAAAAAGGTCTCCATCCCCCTGCATCCTATCGTATTGGAGATATGGAAAAAGTACGGCGAACAACTGCCAGAATATCAGCAACCAGAAATTTAATGAGTATATCAAAGAGGCTTGTAGACTGGCAGGCATCAACGGGCCGGAACAAAAGAGCATCACTAGAGGCGGATTGCGTATGAAAAATACATATAAAAAATACGAATTAGTAAGCAGTCACACCGCCCGGCGTTCCTTTGCGACAAATCTTTATCTAAGCGGGTTTCCGACGCTCTCTATAATGCAGATCACCGGACACCGGACGGAAACCGCCTTTATGAAATATATCAAAGTAACGACCAACCAACACGCAACACTATTGCGCCAACATTGGAAGACTAAAGCCCTCTAAAGATATGGACTATAAGAAACTGGATATATGGGAGGCGTCTGTATTTGATTTTACTGACGACGCGGCGATATTACAGCAGATAACAAGCTACACCAGAAAAGCGGATTATATCGAGGCTTGTAATTTCCTTTGTCGGATGCAACACATCGAGGCGTATGCCAGATTAGAGGCATTAGCGACTATTGCGACGGCCAAAGCGTGGAAAGAATGGGATGCAATGGCAGACGAGGCCCAACGCCATGGACTTATTATTGACTGACTTTTAAATAGCCTTTAAACCGGATTTAAATAGTGGATTTATGAGAGAACTACACATACAAGATATAGACGTCGATAGGTATTTGGAAAATTATCTTAACCCTACCTGGACGAGCCGGGAACTCGAATTAGCAAAAGAGGAAAAATATCACAAGGAGCGTATTGAGTATATAAAAAACAATTCGCTATTATCCGATGCTGAAAAGCAAAGTAGCTTGGAATATGCCGAAAATCAGTACAAGGGAGTAATTAGCTGCATATATAAAACACGCTACTGGATACCGCCAACGGAACGGGAAAAAGAGACAATGCAGAACTTTATGACAAGCGAGATAGATTGGCGTACCCGGCATTATGAAAATGAGTTGGAGCGTAAACCGTTACCCAAAGCCGAAATCACTTACCAGGACTGCAAAGCCTACTCCGGGAAGCTATCCGAGTTTATCAGAGGGGCAAGTAGCCTCTAACATGCAAGAATGCGAAATACCTCTCAATGCGGTATTTGCAGACCTTTGGGAGCAACCAATTCTGCACGATAGTGCCAACCTCCTTATGATAACCTGATGAATGTCTTAAAACAGTTCGCAAATATCGCAAGCGGGGCTCAGGTCGAAGAGTGTTGCCAGGATATAAGGGCGATTCTTGACAGGTGCAGGGGGTAATAGAAAAAGATACCCTCGGCTAAAGATATTTAGGCAGTATTTCAATTAATTACATTGAGATATTGTCTTTTTTAGTATGATTTTTGGCTAGTGGCACTGGGGCGAGATATCTTTACATTAGTTGACAAATAACCCTTAAGTAAGGTTTTATCTTTCCATCGACCAACTAATGCGAGAATTTTAACAATCGCAAGACATTAAAGAAAAGGAAAGCCTAGACCCTAGCTTAGAAATTTTCAAATAATCCGTTATTGGACCTTTGAGTTATGAATAAAAAATATTATACTTGTACCATACAATTGTAATAAAATGAATCGTATAATTTCCAAACTGCTTTATATCTTATTAGCGATCATATCTGTGACGAATATCTCTGCCCAAGAGAGGGGGGTGACTATTTCTTTGAACGAAGTGATAGAACAGGCTCAGCAAAAATCGGTGCAGGCTCTGATGGCAAAAAATACTTATCTGAGCAAATACTGGCAATTTAGATATTACAAGGCTCAACTGAGTCCCTCTTTATGGTTGAGCGGAAAGTTACCCGATTTCGGACGCAGCCTCAGCCGGACACAGGATTGGCAATCTGGTGAATATAATTACATCAATGATTACCAGATGACCAATTATCTCAATCTTTATCTAAAGCAAAATATAGCCGCCACAGGAGGAGCTATCTCTCTAAATACATCTCTTGAGCGGCAGGATCAGTATTCGCCAGACAGAAAGATAAACTATATTTCCCAGCCCATCTATCTGCGAATAGATCAACCCATAGGTAGATTCAATCAATTGAAATGGGACAAAAGGATAGAACCGGTCAAATACGAACAGGCTAAATTCGAATATCTCGAAACCATGGGAAAGGTATCCGAAACAGCACTGAGTTATTTTTTCCAGCAACTGACCGCCGAGCAGATTCTTGAAATGGCCCGGAAGAACCATACGAATACCAAGTCGCAATATAATACTGCCCAGGAACGGTTTAAAATAGGCGCTATCAGCCGTAACGATCTATTGCAGCTCGAACTCAACATGTTGAATACAGACCTGGAGATTACCAATAACGAAATTCAGCTGAACCTTGCCCGTGCAAGATTACGGACCTTTCTGGGGTACGAGAACGAAGAGACGCTAGAACTGGTTATACCGGCAACTGTCCCAGGAATAAAAATCCCCCTGGACAGCGCTTATAATCTTTCGGTAAACAATACCTCTTTCATGTATTCATACAGAGTGAGTCAACTGGAAGCCGAGCGTGAAGTAGCCAGGGCTAAAGCCGAACAGGGACTCCAGGTAGACCTGAGCGCTGAATTCGGACTTAACCAATATGGATCCAAAATAGGAGATACCTACAAGCGCCCTACCGATCAGGAAAGAGTGAGTTTATCCCTGGCCATTCCTATACTCGACGGAGGGATGAGAAGGGGAAAAGTTAAAACCGCACTTTCGAAACAGGAAGTTACGGATGCCGCCCTTAAAAATGATTTGATCGACCGGCGCGAGGATATTTTTGTTACGGTATTGCAATTCAATAACCAGAACAACCAATGCAAAATATCGTACAAGGCAGACTCTATAGCCCAAGAAAGGTATGAATTGGCTAACCGTCAATTTGCAATAGGGAATCTTACGGTGTTGGAACTAAACGCTGCACAGACCGACAAAGACAATGCCCGTCAGCAATATGTCAATTCATTAAAGGATTATTGGGATTATTATTACAAGATTCAACGTATAACCCTCTATGATTTTATCACAGGGCAAAATATATCGGAAGTATTTGATCGGACCGACCTTGAAAAATAAAGACTATGAAAATAATTCTACCTTTGTTACTCTTATCTATTTTCTTATTTTTTGCCTGCGGCGACGGTAAGCCTAAAAAGGCCGAAGAGATCGACCCGAATAGAAAGGAATTTTCGAAGACCGTTAATTTAGTGGATACCATTAATCTTCGCAAAGGAGAATTTCTTAGCCAATTGATAAGTAATGGGAAATTACGCGCTTTCCAGAAAAGCGACCTGAGTTTTAACGGCTCACCCGGACCTATACACACACTTAATGTAGTAAACGGGCAAGCGGTGGCGGCCGGTGCGGTCATTGCCCAGGTCGATACAAGGAATGCCGAGGATGCCATACATTCGGCCCGTCTTGAAATACAGAAAACCTATCTTGAATTGCAGAATAAACTGCTCGATTTCGGATACCATATAGAGGACAGCTTGTCGATACCTGCTGAGGTATTTCGTGTTGCCAAGCTCCGCTCGGGGTATGACGGCGCTTTGGTAGCATTGGAAAAAGCGCAGTACGGTCTGGATAATTGTTTCATAAAAGCCCCATTTTCGGGAAAAATCGCCAACCTTAAAACAAAACTTCATGAAAATACCAAAGGCGATGCCTTTTGCACGCTCATAAACGACGCCTCGTTCGATGTAGAATTTAACGTTCTGGAAACTGAACTGCAGAATGTCAAACAAGGACAGATGGTCAAGGTAGCTACTTTTACCGACCCCGATATGCGTTATACGGGCCGGATCACAAATATAAACCCTTCGGTGGATGAAAAAGGCCAGATAATGGTCACGGCGAATATTCCCAATTCCAGCCACCTGATCGATGGCATGAACGTAAAGATCTATGTCGAGAATTCGATTCCCGGAAAACTGGTCGTCCCTAAAAATGCCGTTCTGGTGCGGGATAACCGCGAAATGCTTTTCCGCATGAGTCCCGAAGGGAAAGCCATGTGGACATATGTGGTAATAGAGGGTTCTAATAGCACCTCACATGCGGTTCATGCCAATATAGACCGCGGAGCGGAGCTTAACCAAGGAGATGTCGTGATAGTATCAGGAAACCTTAATCTAGCTGATGGTTCCGAGGTTGAGATCGTGAAGTAAGCAAGTTTCCTGTTATCCACAAATTCTCCCCCAAAAAATGATATATTATATTTTCAAAACATATATGCTATGTTGCGCCGTATGATAGACCGCCCTATTGCCGTGACTATGATTATGATTGCGGTGATAGTTTTGGGGCTGGTGGCTATGGGCAAACTGCCCATTTCCCTTATGCCCGCAGTAGACATACCCCAGGTTACCATCAGGGTGAACGCGCCCGATAAATCGGCGCGCGAGCTGCAACTTTCTATTTCCGGCATGATGCAGGAACTCAGGCAGACCAATCACCTTATCGACATACGGGCTGAAACGAAAGATGGCGCAGGATTGATCTATATGCAGTTCGAATATGGTAAAAATATAGATTATATATTTATAGATGTAAACGAAAGGGTCGATCGCTCCCGTAGTTATATTGATAAAGGTATAGAATCTGTAACCATTGTAAAGGCGAGCGCTACCGATATTCCAGTTTTTTACCTTAACCTAACTTTGGATAAAAAACTAGCAGACGGACTAACTCCTACCGCTATGGAAAACCGTCTTATCGAACTGAGTGATTTTGCCGCCACTGTCGTATCCAAACGCCTCGAACAACTTCAACAGATCGCCTTTGTAGATATGACGGGTCGATTATATCCTGAAATAGTAATCGAACCCTATGCGGACAAGCTTGAAGCGATTGGGGTTGGGATGCAGGCCATCTCGGATGCCATCAAAAATAGCAATGTCGACTTCGGCAACCTCACCGTGCGCGATGGACAGTATGAATATAACATACGTTTTAATGCAAATATAACGGGCAAGTCGGATATCGAGAATATTCCTGTGAATATCCAAGAAAGGATATATATGCTTAAAGACCTTGCTCAAATAAGCATTCGACCCCAATCACGCCAGGAGTATGTTCGTTCTGACGGTGCGCATGCAATTTCGCTGGCTGTAATCAAACAATCGGACGCACGTATGGATGACTTGCGCAAAGCGGTCACAGAACTTATAGATGTAATGGAGCAGGACTATATTGACATAGATTTTACCGTTACCCGAGACCAGACCGAACTGCTTGATTATTCTATCGATAACATGAAGGATAATCTTCTGATAGGCGCGATACTGGCATGCCTGATGATATTCCTGTTCATGCATGATTTCCGCTCGCCGCTGCTGATCACGATTACGATTCCGCTTTCGTTGCTGGTGTCGTTACTTTTCTTTTTCGTTGTGGGTATCTCCATAAACATCATTTCCCTATCGGGGCTTATGTTAGGGCTCGGAATGATGGTAGATAATTCCATTATAGTTATCGATAATATATCCCAGCGATGGGACAGGGGAGACTCACTGCGGGATGCTGTTGCTACCGGGGCCGGAGAGGTTTTCTCTGCAATGCTTAGTTCTGTACTTACTACTTGCTCGATATTCGTACCGCTTATTTTTATGAGCGGTATAGCAGGAGCGATGTTCTACGACCAGGCGATGGCCGTGTCGATAGGATTGATTTCTTCGCTTATCGTCGCAATAACTGTTATACCGGTATATTACCATCTGTTCTACAGAAATAAAGACAAGCGGAGCCGTAACCGTATAATTCAAAAGATAGGGGTTGGTGATATGAGTCGTCCGTACGAGAAAAGCCTTAAATGGGTATTCCGCCACCAGCTGATAGTGTGGACTATCGTGGTTCTGGTCACCATAGGAGGATTCCTGACTTTCGGTTTGCTAGAAAAACGGATGTTACCTGAGATGGAAAAGAGTGATGCGATACTATATGTCAATTGGAACGCAAGAATAACCCCTTCTGAAAATGACTCTCGTGTGGGATTGATGATAGACCAGATCGGAAGTCAGATTGACCAATATATTTCCATGGCTGGCCGACACCGGTTTATCCTACCGCATACCTCGAATATATCCGGCAATGAATCTTTGGTCTACATAAAAACAGACGGAAGCGCGAACCTGCAGAAAGCTATCGCTACGGCCACCGGATTTATCCGTGGTAATTATCCAGATGCTGTGATGGAAAGCCGGGATGCCGGAAATATTTTCGAAATGATATTCGCCGACGATAAGCCGATGTTGGTCGCACGGCTGAGGACCCGTGATAAAAAAGCAGTGGAACCCGATAAACTTAATCCGCTGCTTGGCTCAATAAATACCCGCTTGCCTGAAATTTATATAGAACCTGTAGTATGGCAGGAGAATATTGCGCTTTACGCCAACCGAGAGCGTATGGCGCTTTACAAGGTTCCTTTTGAGAATCTCAAGACTGCCATAAAGACGGCTCTTAATGAGAATAAGATACACTCCATAAACACAGGACAGTATTCCCTTCCTGTGATTATAGGGGAAGAGCCCGCTACGATAGAAGATATACTTAGTATTAAAACCGTGAAGTCGACCGATGGCCTCGATGTTCCGCTCAACGTAATAATAGTCGAGAGTCAGGATAGGGACCTTCGGAGTATCGTATCGGGCCAGGAAGGGGATTATTATCCACTGAACTTGCATATAGAATCTGCACAAGTACCGAAAGTACGCGAACAGATCATTGATGTGGTCGCTGAGAATCCGGATTTCGAAGTTTCGTTTAGCGGGGGATATTTCGATAATATAGACACTATGAAGCAATTGGCCCTTATACTGACCATAGGGTTGTTACTGCTCTACTTTATTCTTGCTTCCCAATTCGAATCATTGGTTCAACCGTTTATTATACTTTCCGAGATAGTAGTTGACCTTGCGGGGGCATTGTTATTCTTGTGGATATTCGGATCGAGCCTTAACCTTATGTCGATGATAGGTCTTGTGATAATGTGCGGGATAGTTATCAATGACTCCATACTGAAGGTAGATACTTTTAACCGTCTGCGCAAAGAAGGATACAGTACGATCCGTACAATAATCACCGGAGGCGATCGGAGGTTGAAACCAATCATAATGACCTCTCTGACTACTATTCTGGCTATTGTCCCGTTTCTTTTCTCAGGCGGGATGGGTAACGACCTCCAACGGCCCCTGTCGCTATCTATTATTGGAGGAATGACCATAGGAACCATAGTGAGTATCTACTGTATTCCACTACTCTATTACTATATATACAGAAACAAATAATGACTGGGCAGAAGGAGGAAACTAAAGATGGAAGACACCTGTCGAGTTTCACCGTGATCCTTATCATGGTCACTCTTATGGTGATAGGTACGGCCACGATTCCTCTTCTGAGTATACAATATTCCCCGTCACGAAGCACCCGGGACATATATATCAATTATAGTTGGCAGGGGGCATCAGCCCGTCTGATCGAACAGGAACTCACTAACAAGATCGAGGGTGCGCTTGCGCCTATGTCGGGAATACAGAGCATAAGCTCTCAGTCTCGTCAAGGTAACGGTACGGTCAGTGTCTCTTTCAAAAAGAAGCTAAATATGGATGCTGTCCGCTTCGAGATATCCAGCCGACTTAAACAAATCTATCCATCTTTTCCCGCAGAGGTCGGCTATCCTTATATTTCCAATGTATCCAAAGGAGGACATAAAGATGCCGTACTGACATATGCAATAAAAGCTGATCTGCCTACGGGGCAGATACAGGATTATGCACAAGCCTATATCCAGTCGGAACTGGTGAAAATAGAAGGTGTCGATAATGTAAATGTGAACGGAGGCGCCCGGGACGAGTGGGTTGTGAGGTTCGACCCGGAAATATGTTCGATTTTGGGTATACAAGCATCTCAGATAAATACTGCACTTTCGGAATCCGACGCAATGGATCCTCTGGGATTCGCTTACCGATATGCCTCTGACGGTAGTATAGAGAGTATACTTGTTTCTATGTACCAAAGAGGGGCTAGTGTTGGGGATTGGGAGGATATTCAGATAGCCGCCAGCCAGGGCCGCATGGTGCGGTTGGCCGACATTGCCACCATGCGTAAGCAGCCTAAACAACCATCGAGCTACTATCGTATAAACGGCCTTAACAATGTAAATATAACCGTTTATGGCCAGTCTTTGGTAAATACTTTGAATTTGGTGAAAGATGTCGATAATGTCATAGACGACCTTCAAGGACGGTTGCCACAGGGATTTTCGATATCCAAAGAATACGACGCTTCGGTATTTATACGCGACGAATTGACCAAAATATATTGGCGGACAGGATTATCGGTACTGGTGCTGTTGCTGTTCGTATTTCTGGTAAGCCGTAGCCTGCGATACCTGCTTCTTATCATTATAACGATGGCGGCCAATGTATTGATCGCATTTATTTTTTATAATCTTTTTGATATAGAAATTCACATATATTCCCTGGCAGGCATAACGGTCTCGTTGGGAATGATCATAGACACCAGCATTATCATGATCGACCATTACGGCCGTTTTTATGATCGCAAGGTCTTTTTGGCCATATCGGGAGCGCTTCTTACGACCATAGGCGCCCTGCTGGTTGTCCGACTGATACCCGCTTTTGGGCAGATCGCCGATTTTGCCAATGTCATAATTATAAATCTGACGATATCGATGGTGATATCGGCGCTATTCATTCCAGCTCTTCTTGAAAAAATACCTATAAGGAAAAGACTTGCAAAACACTCTAAACGTTCCCANGGTTTGCGGCGTGCGGCTAGGCTTACCTATGTGTACCGACGATTCATTACATGGAGTCGACGACATAGATGGGTATGTATTGTTGCTGCGATACTGGCATTCGGACTTCCGGTTGACAAACTCCCTGCCAAGATCGAGGACGAATATAATCGCGATGCAAAAGATAGTGTTTCTTCGGTTTGGGTTAATCTCTATAACAAAACTATTGGGAGTACTTTCTACCAGGATAAAATGAAAACCTATACAGAATATTCGTTGGGAGGAACTTTACGTCTTTTCTCCAAAAACTTTTCCGGAGCTAATTTCCGGCCGGCTCCTGTAAGAACTTCTGTATGCATCAGAGCTTCTCTTCCTGAAGGATGCACCGTTCATCAACTCAATGAGGTTATGGTGGATATGGAAAACTTTCTCTCTGGATTCGATCAGATAGAGACATTTATTACCAATATCACTAGTTATGATAACGGTATTATCGATGTGAAATTCACACCGGAAGCAGAGAAAAGCGGATTTCCATTTCGACTGTATAGCGCAGCCCAATCCAAGGCGATCAGCCTGGGTGGGGCTAATTGGGTGGTTACAGGAATTGGACAATCATTTAATAATAACGTATCAACAGATTTCAAGAATAACTGGATAACTCTTCAAGGCTATAATTACGACCATCTGTACAGAATAGCCCAGGAGGTTCTCGACTCGATATCAAATAATGCGAGAGTACAGGATCCCGAGATCATGGGAGACAAATCTTGGGGGGGGAATACCAATAAGACGGAGTATTTCCTTGATATGGATTTCGAAAAATTTGCATTGTACAATATTTATCCCGCCGACTATTACTCCGTTCTGAACGAACGGCTTTACCGTCGGTCTGCAGGCCGAATACTTAATTACGGAAAACTTGAAGAGATAGTCCTGGTATCTTCTGAAGCTGAAACATTTGATGCATGGCATGTGGCCAACGATATTATTACAATGGGCGAACAAAGTGTTAAACTTTCGGAATTCGGTTCATTTGAGCAAAGACGCACGGGAAATAATATCGGAAAGTATAATCAGCAATACCGGCTATACGTAGGTTTTAACTTTATCGGTAGTCACCAGCTGGTAGAGCGGTTCGTAAAGAACCACACGGAAAGGCTTTTGAAAGAGCTTCCTATCGGGTACAGTGTTGAGTCGGAAAATTTCCACTGGTGGAGAGGTGATAAGGGCGATGGACGTTATTGGATGCTGGCTCTGATAATAGTAATTATTTATTTTATTTGCGCGGTGCTTTTCGAATCGCTACGCCAACCTTTAGTTGTCATTAGCATGATACCCATATCTTATATAGGTGTCTTTCTTACATTTTATCTTTTTAATATAAATTTCGACGACGGAGGATTCGCCTCATTTGTCCTATTGAGTGGATTGGTAGTTAATGCAGGGATATATATCATAAACGAATATAATATTATGCGCTGCAAATCAGCTATGGAGACCAAGCAGGTAGCATTAACGGTATATCTCAGGGCCTACAACCGGAAGATCGTTCCCATCACACTCACGGTACTCTCGACCGTACTGGGCCTCATCCCGTTCGTTATAATCAGCCGCGAACCGTTTTGGTTTACATTTGCCGCCGGGGCGATGGGGGGGATGATATTCTCGCTGATATCAATATTTGTTTTCCTGCCGGTGTTTATACCGCTGAATTGGAGAATGAGGCGATATACCTAGATTGTTCAGGCGAAAGGTGCTGAAAGCTTAATAATGAACTACCCTGGGGCAAGCCCGAGGAATTCTTTTGATTAAATTAATATCAAGCTTGAAAAACTTGTGTGGTATCCACGTCGCCCGCACGGCCGGAATGCCCTCCTCGGTCGTCGACCGGGCCAATCAGGTGCTCGAAGAGCTTGAGCGCCAGCGAGGCACCGTCTCGGACAGTCCCGCAAGAAAGGGCAAAGCCGTAGCGCCGTCAGTCAAACCGATGCAACTCAGCTTCTTCCAGCTCGATGACCCGACCCTGATAGAGATCCGCGATCAGATCAAATGCCTCGACCTCAATAACCTTACTCATCTGGAAGCCCTCAACAAACTCAACGAGATCAAAAAGCTCACAGGATTGTAATATACCAACTCATCTCGTCCAGCATTAAACCACCCTGTTAGTTTGATAAAATATTGATCCGTTCTTTGTAAAGTTCCCATAGTTTTTCATTACCAATGGGATTTCCGACCATAACAATCTTATTATTCTGATCTAACAAAAAAGTCTTGAACGTTTCCTTTTGCGGCAATCTGTGGTTGTTAATTATGAAATCGGTCTTCTTATCTATGTAGACGGGATAATTAAATGAAATCAGTGATTTTGCAATATCTTCTCCTTGGCGAGGGGTAAAAATAAAGATCACTCTAAATTTCTGCTCCGATTCTTTTGCATAATCAATTATTTCATACCATTTATACATTTGTTGAATCCTACATGGTGAACAGCCCGTAGAATCATACCACACTACTAATTTCAGCGGAGTATTCATCAAATCCATATTAGGGATCTTCTTACCCATAAGGGTAGGTTCTAAATCCGTAGGAAGAGCAATTTCTGCATTCATCAGAGCCTCGATCTCTTCTTTCAATTCTCCTTTTGCTGATACGCAGGAATTAAGAAAGAACACTATTCCACAACAAAAAAGCAATATATTTTTCATGTTCTATCGAATAATATATAATAACATCAAAATCATTGTTTCACATGCAGAAATTGTAGCACCGGATTCATATTGAGAATCTCATCTTCGCTCATACCCGAGGTAACGTTTCTGATCTTTTCCTGTAGTTTCGGCGAACCCTCATTATATAGTTTCTCTAACCAGCTCCCATCAGTAGTTAAACAAAGCACTTCCGGATCGTTAAATTCGACAAAACCACCATTGATAAATTCATCGTCAGACCAAAAATCATTAATTCTTGTTAAAGTATGGCGATCTTCGGCTATCGAATATATAGCACAGAAATTTTTAAAATCTTCTCCTGCCACCCATTGAGATATTATTTTATCGCCTTTGGGATAAACCCCCGCGCACCATGTGAATGCTACTTCCGGGTTATAACTCTGCCCTTTGTATTTAGTGAGTACTTCGTTACCTTTTATACGGTACGAGATAAATTTTTCGAGAGTCCCCTCTTTGTAATACGACAGATCCCCTGTCATAGCGTCCCTCAGCATAACCCTGCCGTCGGACAGAGGCGTGAAGTAGCCCGACCCGTGTACTAACGGATATATTTCGTCACAATTAAAAATGGTACGCAGATACTTCCCCGATCCGTCCACTTCCCATAAACCGGAGCCCTCTACACCCGTCTCCTTGGTAGGAAGATCAAAACTATAGCACAGAAAATTACCGTCGGGTAAGTTAAACACCTCCCTTTTTATTTTTCCCTCCTGAAATCCGGTTACTTCTTTTTTGAGTTCTCCGTCAAGGGAATAGAACAGCATTTTGAAAGCTGCCCCATCATAGACAATAATCGTTTGATTAGCACTATCGAACATCATGCTGTTAATTACAACATATTCTCCGGGACCCCGGCCGATCTTGGATATTTTATTGAGGTATTTACCTGTGGTATCGAATATAAAGATCTGATTTGATTTACTGTCATAAACAATATACTTATCGTCGATCCGGTAAATTTTTTCTATCCGGCTAATCAGGTTATCTTCCGTTGTCTCCAGTTTCACCAAGTACGAAGAGTCGATGATCGAAGACAGGAGTACCTTTTCTTGTTTACTGGGATCCAGGGTGATATAAATAGAGGCTTCGGCTTCATTCCGGGTAGGAGTGGACGTGCAACTGACAGCCACGGCAAAAACCAATAAAGATAAAGCTACGGTAATTCTTTTCATTTTAGGAGGGAG
>JGI994J12354_10003478_pt1 | contig 14666 bp, 13 predicted proteins | sample IntmicLarv3ML3BL_FD_12354 | JGI IMG/M metagenome (IMG submission 12354)
AGTGCAAAAATGCGTTTCGCAAAAATTCCTCCGGATGATTTATTTTGAGAGCTTATTTTTTTATCCTACAGGAATTTTCAGCAAATAGGAAGGGGTTTAGGGTTTGATTTGGAAGGTTGCAGTTTCTGTGGTTTGGTTAGTTTGCAGATTTATATTTTTTGAGTGATGTGAATTGTGCATAGCTGTGGCATTTTAAAATTGGTGGACTCTATGTATTTTTTATGTCCCGGTTTGAAAACAGGCTAACATGAAACTGCAAGCTGTTTCATAGCGCAATTGTTTTCATAACTCGGGACATCGGATTCAATTTTGGCTTAGAATAGCTAGCGCATAAGCCTATTTTCAAGTCGGGACATCAAAAAAAGCATAGAACCTGCAGGCTAGAATCAGGGCGGCTATGCACGATATTTCTTCGACAGTCAATCCAGCCGCTTTTTAAATTTGGCGACGCTGATGGTGAGGACGATGGTGGTGAAGGCGGTGAGGGCGGCGATTTGTGGCCAGAGGTAGCTGATGCCGAGGCCTTTGAGGAGGATGCCTCGGATGATTTCGAGGTAGTAGGTAAGGGGGATGAAGGTGCCGAGGTAGTAGAAGATTTTGGGCATGGAATCTCTGGGGAAGATGAAGCCTGAGAGCATGATGCTGGGGAGCAGGATGAAAAAGGACATGAGCATTCCTTGCATTTGATTTTTGGCGATATTGGAAATCAGAAGCCCCAGACCGAGGGATGCGGTGATGAAAAGTCCGGTCAGGAGATAGAGAAGTAGGATACTGCCTTGGGTGGGGATGTCGAAAATGGCGATTCCCGTGACTAGAAGGATGGTCAGTTGGACGTAGCCAACCAGTACATAGGGCAGGATTTTTCCGACCATGAGTTCTCCGGATTTGAGGGGGGTTACGATGAGCTGTTCGAGGGTGCCTCGTTCTCGCTCCCGAACGATGGCGAGAGAAGTCAGGAGAATCATGGTCAAGGAGAGGATTGTGCCACTGATGCCGGGTACCATGAAGAAGGCAGTCACGAAGTCGGGGTTGTACCAGGGGCGGATTCGGACGTCAATGGCTTGGGTATTGGCAATTGGTAGTCCGTTGGCGGCGAGCTTTTGAATGAGAATTTCTTGGGATTTTCGCTGTCCTACCAGTTGGGCGGCGCTGATGGCTGAGGCGGCAGAGGTGGAGTCGGAAGCATCGACGATGACTTGGATTTGAGCACTTCGACCATGTTTGATGCGGTTGGCATAGTCGGCGGGCAGGATGACCCCGACTTTGGCTTGACCTTGTTGGATTCGGTCGTTGACCTCTTGATAGCTATCGGCGATGTAATGAATATCATAGTATTCGGTGGCGGTGAGAGAGTCGAGGAATTCCCGACTTTCCTGAGAGAGGGATTGGTCGTAGACTACCGCCGGCAGGTGTTTTACGTCGGTGTTGATGGCGAAGCCGAAAATGAGAAGCTGAATAAAGGGCATGACTGTCATAATTGAGATGGTCAGCCGATCTCGGCGCATTTGAATAAATTCTTTTTTGAGGATTGCCCAAAATCGTGTCATGATGGCTCTCCTTTCGGTTCATTGTATTCTTGGCGGCCTTTTTCGACCAGATGAATAAAGACATCTTCAAGGGATGGCGAGGCGGCTTTGGGCTGCCATTTTTCAAATTTTGGTAGTGATTGCGGAGCAATTCTAAGCCGGACACTTTGTCCGTGAATATAGGAATCCAAAAGTGGGAGATTATCGCCCCGGATTTCATCTAAGAGGGCGATGGGATTTTGAGCGGAGATGGCAAAGAGTTTTCCGGGTAATTCACTTTTTAATTTTTTTGGCGCATCTTGGGCGACTAGGACGCCATTATGAATAAAGGCGATGCTGTCGCAGTGCTCCGCTTCGTCGAGAAAGTGGGTGGTTACTAGAATCGTGGTGCCTTGGGAGGCGAATTGGTAAATCAGTTGCCAAAAGAGGCGGCGGGTATTGGGGTCAGCACCGCTGGTGGCTTCATCGAGAAAGAGGAGTTTGGGTCGGTGGAGAACTGCGCAGGCGAGAGCGAGCCTCTGTTTCCAGCCGCCGGAAAGGTTGCTGACTAAATGGCTCATTTTATCAGTTAGTCCGACGAATTGGCTGATTTCTCGGATTCGTTCCTGCCGCTCTATGGGTTTCAGGCTGTAAAGCCCGCCGTAAAAGTCAAGATTTTCTTGCACTGTGAGGTCGGTATACAGGCTGAATTTTTGGGACATATAGCCGATTTGATTTTTGATGGCATCGCTTTCGGTTAGAATATCGCGTCCGAGGATTTGTCCGCTGCCGCTGGTCGGCAGGAGAAGCCCGGCGAGCATACGAATGGTGGTGGATTTGCCGGAGCCATTGGGCCCTAAAAATCCATAGATGCCGCCGATTTTGAGGGTAAGGCTTACGTTATTAACTGCGGTAAAATCGCCGAATTTACGGGTCAGATTGTGGGTTTCAATAGCAATCATCCGGGCACCTCCACTCTGGCGCTGAGGACGCTGAATAAATCCTCTAAAGTCGGGCTAAGGGGGGCAAGTTGGTAGTCCGTTAGCCCCAGTGCTTGAATCGCCGCCTTGATAGGCTCAAGGGAGTCTTGGTCGGATTTGAGGACGATATGTAGGGTTTCGCCTTGCAGATAGACATCTTGAGCCGGCAATTTCTGCAAATCTGTCAGATAATGGCGGAGATTTTCCGCGTGAAGACCAAAGAGCCGGTAGGGATATTGAGCGAGTAGTGCTGCAGGAGCGCCGACAATTTTGATTTGCCCTTGATGAAAAAAGGCCAGACGATGGCAAAGCTCAACTTCGTCCATATAGGGAGTGGATACAATGAGGGTCAAGCCTCTTTGATTGAGCCGATAGAGGAGCTGCCAAAATTCCCGTCGGGAAACCGGATCAACCCCGGTGGTGGGTTCATCAAGAATCAGAAGTTCCGGTCGGTGGAGAAGCCCTGCCGCCAGTGCGAGCTTTTGTTTCATGCCCCCGGAGAGGTCGCCGGCGAAGCGGTCTTTGAATTTTTCCATCCAGACCATTTGAAGGAGCTCTTGAGCTCGCTCGGCGAAAAGATTGCCGGAGATGCCGTAGAGAGAGCCGAAAAGGCGGAGATTTTCCCAGACTGTCAAATCTTGGCTGAGGCTGAATTGCTGGGGCACATAGCCGATTCTATCCTTGACACTTTCCGGTCGGGCTTGCCCGAAAAGCCGGGAAGAGCCGCTATCGGCTTCATAAAGCCCCAGTAGAGTGCGGATAAAGGTGGTTTTTCCGGCGCCATCGGGGCCGACTAAGCCGAAAATCTCGCCTTGCCGTATTTCCAGAGAGATCCCATTTAGGGCAGCAGTTTTTCCGAAGCGTTTAATCAGTGAATTTGCCGAAACAATCATGGTATCCGAATTTCCGCCGGCATTCCGGGCTTGAAGATGCCTTCGGAATTGTCCATGGTAATTTTGACTGCGAAGACCAGATTGGCTCGCTCATTTTTGGTAATGGTCTGGCGAGGGGTAAATTCCGCTTCGGTGGCGATTTCTTTGATTTTTCCCTGAAATACTTTATCCGGGTAGGAATCAATGCGGATTTCCGCTTCTTGATTGATGAAAATTTTACCGAGTAGAGGAGAGGGAATGTAGATTTTTACCCAGCAATCGGATAAGTCTCCCAAGGTGGCAATCGGTGAACCGGCGGCAATAAATTCGCCGACTTCATAATTTTTACTGAGTACTTTGCCGCTAATCGGGCTTTTGACTTCGGTATCTTTGAGGAGCGAGTGAGCCGCTTCGGTAGCGGCTCGGCTTTGTTCGACCAGATATTTTTGCGATTCGATTGTATCGGTGCGGTTTCCCTCTAGGGCAAGTCGGTAGGCGGCCTCGGCTTGCTTATAATTTCCTTCGGCACTGGCGAGGGCGACTCGGTAATTATCCAGACTTTGAGCTGAAATAGCGCCGCTTTGATGGAGCTTTTCGAATCTAGCGTAGTCGGAAGCAGCTTTATTGCGATTCTCTCCGGCGGCAGTCATTGCGGCGTCAAATGAGACGATTTCCGCGCCTCGGGCACCTGCCAAAAGGTCATTGAGCTTGGCTTGTGCGCTCTGCTGAGCCGCAACGGTTTGAAGATATTGAAGGGAAAGGTCGGTCTTATCAAGCTTGGCGAGAATGTCGCCTTTTTCTACCCGGTCTCCTTCTTTAAAATTCCGCTCTACCAGATAGCCGCTGACTTTTGGAGTGAGGTTGGCTTGGGTGATTTCTACCATGCCGGTGGCGGTGATGGCTTCATCGGTGGGTGATTTCAAAAAGAAGTAGCTGCCGATGAGGATGAGGAGAGTCAGAGCGGCGATAGGCAGGATGATTTGTTTCTTATTCATGGCATTGTACCTCCGTAGTTGCCGAAGTTTCCGGGAAAAGGATATCCAGATGGACTGTAAGCATTTTTTCCATGTCCAGCTTCTTTTGAGCCGAAAAGAGAAGCGTCCAGATGGTACCGGTCAGAACCGGGGCGATAAGTAAGTGAGGAAATTCTGCGATAGCGCGGCTGGCCGGGGTTGGCGGTTCTTGGGTCATTAAGTCGCGAATGAGGGCAATACTGCGCTCAATAACCAGTTGGTAGTAAATCTCGGCAAGTTTTGGAAACCGAGGCATCTCGGTAATGACTAATGTGAGGATTTGTATAAATTTTGGATTATCGAAAGATTTGAGGAAAGAGCGGAAGATTTTTTCAAAGCGGACTCGAGGGGCGAGATGAGGTGCGGGCGCTTTTTCAGGGTTTAGAAAGACGGGGACGAGATGAGCTTTGATGATTTCTTCAAAAAGGGTTTCTTTATCAGAAAAATGAAGGTAGACGGTGCCTTTGCCGACTCCGGCTTTGGCGGCGATGTCTTCCATGCGGGTCATTGCAAAGCCTTTGAGACCGAATTCTTCTAAGGCTGCTTCGAGGATGGCTTTGCGGCGAGCTTCGGTCTGTTCGGCTCGGGAGCGGGGCTGTGCTTTTGAATTTTTCGTCATGGTTGTGGCTCCTTTTCATGCTTAGGCGTTGTAGATTTTTTATTGCAATTATATTTTGACTGACCAGTCGGTCAGTTGTTGTTTTCACTATATGTTGCCGAAAGGGCTAAGTCAAGAGAAAAAGCGAATTTTTCAGGATATTGCGGAAAAAGATTGTCCGTTTTTATTTGTTGTGGTATAATTTTTTAGTCTAGGCGACTAGATTCCTTTTCTGCTCTCATCAAAGGAATGAGGGCCAATTAGACCATAGAGGAGGTGAAGGAAAGACCATGCGGAAATATGAAATGATTTATATTTTGAAAACTCAAGAGCAAGAGGCTCTCGATGCTTTAGTGGCGAAATTTGATGCTGTAATTGTAGCTCAAGGCGGCACCATTGAGAAAGCTGACATCTGGGGCAAACGCCGTTTGGCCTATCCAATTCAGGACTTGACTGAGGGCTATTATGTGCTCCAACATATTGTTGGCGAGCCGACAGTGATTAATGAACTGGATCGGGTAATGAAGATCTCGGACGATCTTCTTCGACACATGATTGTTGTTATTGAAGAATAGTCGAAAAAAAAAAGGAAATCCCCAGTATTGGAGGGAAGATAAATGAACCGAATTCAATTGATGGGTCGCTTAACTCGTGATCCGGAAGTCAGGTATACACAGACCGGACGGGCTGTAGCTAGCTTTAGTGTGGCGGTACGTCGCTATACTGGGCCGAATAGCCAGAATCGGGAAGAGACGGACTTTATTGATATTGTTGCTTGGGGTGTGCTGGCTGAAAGCTGTGGGAACACTCTGCAAAAAGGGCAAATGGTATTGGTGGACGGACGACTTCAGATTCGGAGCTATGAAGCTAAAGACGGTCAAACACGGCGGGTGAGTGAGGTTGTCGCCAATTCGGTATCTCAACCGTTGGATTCTTGGGAACGTCGTGATGGTGGTTCGAGTGAGGGTGCAAGCGCGCCGGCTCGCCAAAGCCAGAGTGCGGTAAGTTCTTTTGGTTCAGAAGTGCTCCCAGATGAGGATATTCCCTTTTAAAAGAAGGAGGCCAAGCGAAAATGAGACGTGAACGTGGTGGTAGACGCCCAAAACGTAAAATCTGTTTGTTCTGCGTAGATAAAGTGGAATCGATTGATTATAAAGATGCTGCAAAATTGCGCCGCTATATTACGGAACGAGGAAAAATTCTTCCTCGCCGAATTTCCGGAAATTGTGCAAAGCATCAACGTCAAGTGACTGTAGCGATTAAACGGGCAAGAAATATTGCTCTGTTGCCGTTCAGCGCAGACTAAGATAAGAATAAAGACTACTGCCGATTGGCGGTAGTCTTTTTTTATATATGCACAGTTTAAAAAAGACGTTTTTCGATGAAAAGCAGTATGTTATGGGCTGTTTTTTAGTATCTGGTGGGAAGTTATTGGTGAAATATGTGGTATAATGAGGGGTAATTTAAGAGAACGGAACATTTTTCTTAGACTAGAATTGAAGATGGGGGATTCTTTGTGGTGAATTTTCAAGAACCTCGGCCGAATAAGACCCGCCCGATGGTGGAGGCCGGGATACTTGCGGCTTTGATGCTGATCTTGGTGCTGCTTCGGGCGATGGTGCCGGTTGTGGGTAATTTGGCGACTTTGCTTTTTCCTTGCTGTTTATGTGTGATTGCTCTTCGCAGTGGAGTTCGCTTTGCAGTGATGACGGTTTTTGTGACGGTCATGCTGGGAATAGTTATGGTTGGGCCGCTGATGATCGGGGTGATTGCTCTTTTGGATTTGGCTCCGGCATTGGTTTTTATGGGGATGATGGTTTATCGAAAGCCGATTGGTCATATTTTCTTTTGGCCTACTTTAACCCAGGTTGTTGTGCAAGTATGCTTTATGTGGATTTTGGTGGGCTTTTTTGCGGATATTTCTTTTACACCGGAAGCTATTGCCGGGCAGATGCAGCAATTGTTGGAGAATGATTATATTCGCTCAACATTTTCGTCGGGGGAGCTAGAAGAGGTGCGCCGGAATATTCCTTTGGCGCTTCCGTATATTTATGGTACAGCCGCTGCTGTGATGTTCTTATTTTTCCTTGCAGGTACTTTTGTTAATTATAAGCTGGTATCATATTTTACCCGTCGTTTTGGTCAGACGGAGATGCCGGCTTTGCCGCCTTATGTTTTGTGGGATTTTCCTCGCTGGCTAGGGATGCCTTTGGTGATTGTCTTTATTTGTAATGCGTATGTTCAGTATCGGGGCTTAGTTGTGCCGATTTGGATGGTAAATTTGGGGATGTTTTTTCTTTTTACCAGTGGATTTTTTATGCTCTTTCAAGGGTTTGCAGTGATGAAATTTTTGTTGGCGCGACATGGGGTTCCGAGGTATGTATTTTATGTACTGTTGGTGCTGTCGTCTTTCTTATCTTTTATCGGTACAATGGCGGTATTCATCGGTGTGATTGACATTTTTCTGGATTACCGGCGGATTCGAAAGAAGCCTCAAGAGGGCTAAAATTTTCCGAACGAGGTGAGAAAATGGATTTATTTAAAGGGCCGACCCTCTTTTTACCCATTCGCCTTTGCGCGATTATCGGAGTACTTTTTGTGGTGGTTTTGGGCTATTATAATTGGCAAGTTGCGGTTTTGGCGGTAGTGCTGCTGGGTATAATTTATTTGTATTCTCTCAACCAAAAGCAGCAGCAGCAATCGGCGCTGGAAGATTATTTGATGGACTTAAAGCCGGTGATGGCTGATTCCTTTCGAATTGCGCTGAATGCTCAGCAAATTTTGATTGCTGACCGGGGTGGGAAACTTCATTGGTGGAATAAGATTATTGAAAGCTGGCAGGAAGAGTTGGCGGACTCCGAGCAGAATTTGTCGACTTTATTGCCGGGCTTTGAAATCACAGATTTTTGGCCTCAAGGTGGTACTTATCAATTTTCCAAGAATGAAAAATCCTATTGCGCAGATATTCGTTTGGTCGGATTGAGCGAGGGGAAAGAGTCTTTTTTGGCCTTTTATATTCAAGATATTACCGAGGTGGAGGAAGAGCGACAAAGGCTACAGGATAATCAGCCGGTGGTCGCTCAAATTCAGATTGATAATTATGTGGAAGTGCTTCAGGGAATGGTTGAAGAGGAAAAAAATGATATTTTGCTGGAGGCAAATCGTAAGCTGTCGGCTTGGGTGAGTAAATATCATGGGGTCTTGCGGCGAGTGAGTGAGGATTCTTATACCGCTTTTTTTACGGCGGAAAATTTGCAGGCTCTGAAGGATGAGAAGGTCAGTATTTTAGATGATATGCGAGAGTTGGAAGGGGAAAATAAGCTTCCGGTGACTCTGTCTTTGGGGATTGCCAGCGGCGAAAGCAGTCTTAATTTGTTGAATGAACGAAGCCAGAGCGCGCTGGACTTGGCTCTGGGGCGTGGTGGTGACCAAGCGGTATTGGTGTGCCAAGAGAGTACCCAGTTTTTTGGAGGCAAGAGCAAGGCGGTGGAAAAATTTACTCGGGTGAAGGCTCGGGTGGTTTCTCAAGCTTTGCGGGAGTTGATTCGCGAGTCGGATCGGGTATTGATTATGGGGCATAAGCAAGAGGATTTTGATTCTCTGGGAGCGGCTTTGGGGATGGCTCGGATGTCTTTTGCGTTGGGTACGCCGGCATCGGTATTGCTGAGTAGTAAGTCGCCGGATGTCAATCAATTGAGAAAGCAATTAAAGCTCCCGAAGGAAGGGATGCAGGATTATTTTATCGATTCCGATGATGCGCGCAATCTGCTGACCGAGCGGACTTTGCTGATTATTGTGGATACCCATCGGCCGGAGTCGGTAGCCGCGCCGGAGATTTTGGAGCTTGCGGAGCGGGTTGTGGTCATTGATCATCATCGACGAACGGAGAACATTATTGTGAATCCGCATCTGCTATACTTGGAGCCGTCCTCTTCGTCGACTAGTGAGTTGGTGAGCGAGCTCATGACTTATTTGGAAGAGCGGGTCAAGCTGACGCCGATGGAAGCCTGTATTCTTTATGCGGGAATCGTGTTGGATACCAAAAATTTCATTATTCAAACCGGTAGCCGAACCTTGGAGGCCGCGTCATTCTTGCGGCGAAATGGTGCCGATCCTCAGGCGATTCAGCGGCTTTTCTGGATGGATATTGAGGGGATGAAGGCAAAGGCGGAATTGATTCGGGAGATGAAAATTTTTGAAGAGGCTTATGCGATTACCCATTGCAGTGAGACCGAAAAAGATGCGACGGTTATTGCAGCTCAGGCGGCAGATATGATGTCTTCTCTTTTGGGGGTGCGAGCAAGCTTCGTACTGTATCCGATAGATGCAGATACGGTGGGCATTAGTGCTCGGTCGCAGGGAGATGTAAATGTTCAGCTGATTATGGAAGCTTTGGGCGGTGGCGGCCATCAGATGGCGGCGGCGACTCAGCTGGGAGAGCTGACGATGGAGGAAGCGGAAGAGCAACTGAAAGAGGCGATTAAGGCTTACGAAAAAGATCAATAATAAACCATAAGGAAAGGTGGTCATCATTATGAAAGTGATTTTGTTGCAAGATGTAAAAGGAAAAGGGAAGAAGGGGCAGATTGTCGATGTGGCTGAGGGGTATGGCCGAAATTTCCTGCTTCCGAAGAAATTGGCAGAAGTGGCTACCGAGAGCAGTATAAATCATGCGAAGCAGGCAGCGAGCTCTCAGGCGCATCATACTCAAAAAGAGTTGGATGAGGCAAGGCTTTTGGCGGCTCAGCTGAAAGGGTTGGTTGTAGTGATTCCGGCGAAAGTGGGAGATGGAAAATTATTTGGCACTGTGACGACTCAGGATGTGGCAGAACATCTTAAATCGGATCATGGCTTTGAGATTAAAAAACAAAAAATCGAGATGAAAGAACATATCAAGGCATTGGGCTCTTATGAGGCAACCCTTAAAATTCACAGTGAAGTCAGTACAAAAATAGAGGTGCAGGTCGTTTCGGAATGACCATAGGAAAGGATTTTTGATGAGAGAGTGGATAAAGCGCTTTTTGCCTCAGGGCAAGAAGATGGCTCCGGTTGGGCTCAAGGAAACCCCAAAGACCAAGCTCAATCGACATGTAGATTATTTATATGAACTTTACGGCCGCTTAATCGGTACTGACCAAGTGGTTTTGCGGGCTTCTAAAATGGAGGCTCTGAGCCTGATGAATTCCCCGGAAGCCGGAGATCGTCTGCACGGACTTTTGCGGATGATTCAGGGAAATCCCAATTATGATCGGGATTTTACCGAAGAAGAGGTGCCGGAGCTTTTAAAAGAAGCGGAGGATCATTTGGGCGACCTTTTGGCTCGCAAGGCAATTGAAGAGCGGATTGAACGAAAAGTCGGCGAAAAAATGGAGGAAAAGCATATTGAGTACCTAAGAGATATTCGGATGCAGGTACTCAAAGAGGAAGGGGATGCTGAAAGTCCTCAATCTCAAGCCAAGCTTGAAGCGCTGGATAAACTGGAAGAGCGGGTCACGATGCCCTCTGTGATGGAGCGGCTCCGACCGGAAAATCTGGGAGAAATCGTTGGGCAGAAGACCGCGATTGGCGCACTTAAAGCGAAGCTTTCCTCGCCTTATCCCCAGCATTTGATTTTATATGGCCCGCCGGGAGTAGGGAAAACCACAGCGGCCCGGCTAGTACTGGAAGCAGCGAAACAAATCGGCTATTCTACTTTTGGAGAAGAGGCGCCGTTTATTGAGGTCGATGGAACGACTTTGCGTTGGGATCCGCGGGATATTACAAATCCCTTGCTGGGCTCGGTGCATGATCCGATTTATCAGGGGGCACGGCGGGAATTGGCAGACGGCGGCGTGCCGGAGCCTAAGCCCGGTCTGGTGACTGAGGCTCATGGGGGCATCTTGTTTATTGATGAAATCGGCGAAATGGATGCGATGCTTCAAAATAAACTCCTCAAGGTACTGGAAGATAAGCGGGTCTTTTTTGAGTCCTCTTATTATGACCCGACCGACAGCAATATTCCTCTTTATGTGCGCCAACTTTTTGAAAAAGGAGCACCGGCGGATTTTGTACTGATTGGGGCGACGACCCGATTGCCGGAGGAAATTTCCCCGGCTCTTCGTTCTCGGAGTGCGGAGATTTTCTTTGATTCTTTGACTCCGGAGCAAATTGAAGAGATTATTCAGGGTGCGGCGGCGAAGCTGGATGTGAAAATTGAGCCGGAAGTGCCGAAAATTATCGGTGAATATACCATTGAAGGGCGAAAAGCCACTAATTTGTTGGCTGATGCTTATGGGCTTGCGGTAGAGCGAGCCGGCAATCCGGCTGAAATGGAAATCGGCAAAGAGGATTTATATCAGGCGGTGCGGGCGAGTCGGATGACTCCTTTTGTAACCCGCAAAGCCAGTCAGTCCACAGAGATTGGCAGGGTATTTGGCTTAGGTGTGGCGGGCTATTTGGGCTCGGTCATTGAAATCGAGGCAGTCGCCTTTCCTGCTAAAGAAAAAGGCAAAGGGAGCCTGCGCTTTAATGAGACTGCAGGCTCGATGGCGAAAGATTCGGTGTTTAATGCGGCTGCAGTAGTGCGGAAAATTACCGGTAGTGATTTGAGCGATTATGATATCCATGCCAATGTTATTGGCGGCGGTAGAATCGATGGGCCTTCTGCCGGTGTGGCTCTTGTGACCGCAGTGCTTTCGGCGATTACCGGAAAACCTGTACGACAGGATATCGCAATTACCGGCGAGATTTCCATTCAGGGGAAAATCAAAGCCGTCGGCGGAGTACTCGAAAAGGCTTATGGCGCTCGCCAAGCAGGAGTCAGGAGAATCATTATTCCTAAAGAAAACGAAAAAGACATCGAGCAGGACTACTTGGGGCTTGAGGTCTGTGCGGTAGCGGAGATGGATGAAGTTTTGCAACTCATTTTCTAGGGTCGCGCCTTGGCTTGACTACCATATTCCCGGGGCTGTAGGGACGTAAGAATATATGTAGGAAACCCATCGACCAGTTAACCGTAAGTGAAACTAGAGCCTAGCCAAGTCGATGAGGTGAAGCACGTTGTTAAAGCGGCATTTAGTATTCCTTATGTACTTGGTGTACACCTCGTTAGACCCCATTTACTTTGTTTGGCGTTTTATTTCAAATACTCGCTATAATGAATGCTAAATGAAGATATTTAATGCTGAGTAATTGATAAGTTACAAGTGCAATCAGAGTCTAGTCAGAGGGATATATTTTATCCTGAATACTTGTTATAGCAATGAATATCGAGCTAGTGAGTGGGATTTTCAGATTCAAGATAAATGGTAAAATTTTCCTCTATAAACAATATTCCCTTAAATAAAAGGCTCCGGCGATGATTCGTCGGAGTTTTTCTACGCTTTGCCGTAGTTTTATAGGGGTGCTTATTCGAGTTTTTTGTGTTATAGTAGGTGGGATAATGTGATTTAACTATGGGGGTGTCTTGGATGTTGTTGGAAAAAACTCCGCCTCAGGATTTAGAAGCTGAGCGGGCTGTTTTGGGTTCTCTTCTTTTGTCGCGGGATGCGTTGGAGCGAGCGGCAGAGCGGCTGACGGCGGACGATTTTTATAAAGAGGGGCATCAGATTATTTTTGGGGCGATGCAGGATTTATTCAGGGCTCGCGAGCCGGTGGATTTGGTGACTGTGGCGAGCAAAATTCGCGACCTTGGAAAACTTGATGAACCGGAAGTCGGCGGCGTGACTTATCTGACCCATCTTGCTAATGTGGTGCCTACTGCGGCCAATGCCGGTCATTATATCCAGATGGTGGAAGAAAAGGCGCACCTTAGAAAGCTGATCCATGCGGCGACCGAAGTGGCTCAGATGAGCTATGAACAAAAAGATGATATTGACCAGATTTTGGATCGGGCTCAGCAAAAGATTCTCGATGTGGCGGCAGATCGAACCAGCGGCGAGTTCAGCGAAATGAAGGATATTTTGGGGGAAACTTTTGAAAATATCAACAAATTGGCCGAAGCCGGTGGGGCAATAACCGGTCTGTCCAGTGGATTTCGGGATTTGGATAAAATGACTGCGGGGCTTCAAAAATCCGATCTTATACTCATTGCGGCTCGTCCTTCGATGGGTAAAACCGCTTTTGTGTTGAATATCGCTCGAGCTGTGGCGGCTCCTGTAAAGGATGATCCGGGGGCTGGTAAATCTGTAGCGATTTTTAGCTTGGAGATGTCCAAACAACAGCTTGTGCAGCGGCTTCTTTGCGCTGAATCATGGGTAGATGCTCAGAGGCTTCGAACCGGACAATTACGAAATCAAGACTGGGATAATTTGAAGGTCGGTATCAGTCGTCTGGAGAGGACGAAAATTTTCATTGATGATACTCCGGGAATTACAGTGGGCGAGCTTCGGAGTAAGGCACGACGGCTGAAAATGGAAAAAGATCTGGATTTGATCGTTATCGATTACCTCCAATTGATGTCCGGAAATTCCGGCAAAGGTGGCGACAATCGACAACAGGAAATCTCGGAAATTTCCCGATCCCTCAAAATTTTAGCAAGGGATCTCCAGGTACCAGTGATCGCCCTCTCTCAGCTTAGTCGTGGCGTTGAAGCCCGGCAATCCAAAAAGCCAATGCTCAGCGATTTAAGGGAGTCCGGCTCTCTTGAACAAGATGCGGATATCGTAATGTTTCTCTACCGTGATGACTACTACAATGAAGATTCTGAAGAACCGGGGCTGGCGGAGCTTATTATCGCCAAGCATCGGAATGGGCCGGTTGGCAGTATTAAATTGTTCTTCAAAAAAGAATATACGAGATTTACAGACCTTGATAAAACTTACCTCGAAAGCTAGCTTCGTATTGCCAGCGCTAACATCGTTAGAACTTCGACTCAGTGCTCCTCATGTACTCAAGTACATTTTGTCGCACTTCGCTTGTTCTGTCTTGTTATCATCTGACACTACTCGCTAGCTGTAGTTGGAGTTTTTATAAGCGAGCTTGATTGAGCGGTGTTGAAGTTGTGGCTTGTTTATTAGGCTGTGCTACTCCTCTTGTCAGCGCTAACATCGTTAGAACTTCGACTCAGTACTCCTCATGTACTCAAGTACATTTTGTCGCACTTCGCTTGCTCTGCCTTGTTATCACTTGACACTACTCGCTAGCTGTAGTTGGAGTTTTTGTAAGCGAGCTTGATTGAGTGGTGGCTTGTTTAGTGGGCTGTGCCTACTCCTCTTGTCAGCGCTAACATCGTTAGAACTTCGGCTCAATGCTCCTCATGTACTCAAGTACATTTTGTCGCACTTCGCTTGTTCTGTCTTGTTATCATCTGGCACTACTCGCTAGCTGTAGTTGGAGTTTTTATAAGCGAGCTTGATTGAGCGGTGTTGAAGTTGTGACTTGTTTAGTAGGCTGTGCCACTCCTCTTGTCAGTGCTAACATCGTTAGAACTTCGGCTCAATGCTCCTCATGTACTCAAGTACATTTTGTTGCACTTCGCTTGTTCTGCCTTGTTATCACTTGATACTACTCGCTAGCTGTAGTTGGAGTTTTTATAAGCGAGCTTGATTGAGTGGTGTTGAAGTTGTGAATGTGCCTACTCCCCGCTTGCTTCATTAGGCACATTATCCCAAATCCTTGCCAGTTACTATTTGTATTTACTGTGTGGCGGGTTTTTAAATTGGATGATGGAGATTTTCAGATGATGGTGGCAGTATATGGATGCGTTATCATTGAATGTT
>JGI994J12354_10003479_pt1 | contig 14662 bp, 5 predicted proteins | sample IntmicLarv3ML3BL_FD_12354 | JGI IMG/M metagenome (IMG submission 12354)
ATAGCTTGTTTTGTTATAAAGAACATCAATGCCGCCTGTGGCAACCGCGTTATTGTTGAGTTTTACATCATACTCAAAATAATCTCCCGCTGCAAAGGATACCGAACCGCCTTCATACACATCGGCAACAAATTTTTTATCGGCTGTTGAGATATTATTTTTATATGCAATATTAACCGCCGAAAAAACAGGCTCCTCCTCTACAGGAAAAAGAAGACGTTTTTTGAATTCAATAAGGTCTTTGGAATTAACATAGCCGTCATTATTAAGGTCGGCCGCTATTTTTTGCTCTGCCGTAAGCGTCTGTGCACTGCTTAAATATCTTTGAACAACTGTAAGGTCAAGCGCCTGTGTTCCCGCGTCTCCGCCGACGTCGCCCAAAACAGCCGCTTTATATGTTTTGCCTACGCTGTCATAGGGAGTTGTAATTACAAAAGCGTCGCCTGTCTTTATTTTTCCCGATGCCGTTGTTGTAACTGTTGCTTCACCTTTAACCGAGCTTACAACATTTTCGGCTGTCATTGACGGAGGGATAATAAATGTGTCCGAATCTGAAGCAATAGGCAGATCGGTTGCGTAGTTTACCGTGCCCTTTGGGATAATAACAAGGTCGTCTATGTAGAAATGTGTATTCGTCCCCGGAGTAAGCGTTACCTGAAAACGTAATAGGTTAATTTTTTCAGGGTTGAAATTTCCATCATCGTTTGAAATCCCTGTCGAGTCATAGTCAATATAAACATATCTCCACTCGCCGTTTGTGCCGCTATAATCAGTTGGAGAAAGATAAAATGCCTTAAGATCTTTCCACCAATCGGCACCGCTGTTAGTGCCAACGTTTGTGCCCATCATAAATACAAGGCTTGATATTCTGGCAAAATCATCAGCTTTAATCGCAAATCTGATCATTGCCCCGTTTTTAACTGTATCCGCGATGTTAATTCCTGTTGCTCCGGGCATATACAAATGAGCCCAGAAATCATTTGACCCAACCGGGTCATCTACAATATTACCGCTTGAATCGTTGGTTATTGAGCCTAAACCCTCAACATAATTAGCACGGTCGGGGCGTGTAGAGAACCCTCCCGGTGCATATGGAGGCAATCCCAGACCCGTCTGGTGCTCCATATTCCAAAGCTTAACAGCTTCATAGGGTGCCTGATAATAACCGTTAGGCTCTGAAACTATTTTTAAATCGTCAATTTTAAATATAATACCTGCCGGAAGGTCAAGCTGATAAAATCTTATAAACTTAACCGTCTTTGGATTAACCTCTACAGGGTAGGAAAAAACGCCTCTTTTAACCGGCCACCTGAGCTTGTTCCAACCGTCCTGCAGCGCTTCTGAGCCTGAGCTTAGACTAAACTCAATCTCGCCTGAATCATAAGTTCCCGTGGTGTTTATTTCAAACTGTAAATTTGTTGTTTGCGCGGCGTTACTTGTGTAAAACCACATCTCAACATAATTCTCATATCCCGGCTGTGCTAAAATGGATAAATCAAGCGCGGGACTAAAATCCTGCCGCAAAAATTCCGATGTTTCGCCCGGTGTGGTATAGCTTGCACAGCCTGTGCCTTCCTTTTGGTTTACCGTGTCTACGCCTGCAACATTATCATAATTATTAATAACGGTCATTACAGGCATATCGGCAAACTTAATTTCATCGTCTCTTTCCATTTCGATTCTGAAATTATCAAAAACAATATCCTTAAACTCGCCCGGTTTTTTTCCTATTTGAATTTGCATACTTCCGAGGGTTTCGGGATTAAAGTTTGCTGTGATGAGAGCCGACATGCTAACCTCAAGCGTTGTCCATGCATTGTTGACAATACCCGAGGTTGGGAAATTGTACATTGCAAGGTTATCCCATCCGCCCGCGTCCATATTCGGTGTACCCCAAAGTATAATCCTTATGTTTATTCCCGTACCTGCATCACCTAACATTGCCGCATCCACCACATAAACATCAAGCTTAAGTGTTCCTGTCATATACTTTGTTATATCACGGTTGCTCGGATAGCTGCGGTTGTAAGTTGACGCTCCTCCCGGACCGGTCGGGTTCCATTCACTGTACATTAGCCCGTATGTACCCTCTGTGTTTGGATGCCCAAGTGCAGGATTTGTGTAATTAAATCCCGATCCGGTATTAATGTCGCTGTTAAAGCCGTCAATCATAAAGGTGTCTGTGACAATCTTGGCCGAAGCCGTGAGCGGCTGTACTGCGCCTAACGCAAGCATTGACATTAAAACCGCAAGAACAAGGATTCCCGAAATTAGCTTTTTACCTGTTTTCATTTGTTTCCCTCCGTTAATTTTTTTAAGCCGCAATCAAAACTCTTATTAAAGCAATATGCAAAAATTTCGTCACGGCAAAATTTTAAGCCAATAAATTTTCAAAAGAGAAATTTATCTTTTTTGAAAATTTATCGTAGGGGCAGACCTTGTGTCTGCCCTATGCCTGTATTTTATTTAACGCATTAACTCAAATTGATATTCTCGTTCGGGCAGACACAAGGTCTGCCCCTACGATGTGAATTTGTGCTTTCAAACACTATATACATCAACAGCTCTAAGAAATTTTTCGAAAAATTCGCGGTAGCCCTACTATCAAAAGGTACACCTTTTGATAGTTTCTTTTTTTGCTGTAAAACAGAATGTTTTACAGCTTTTTTGCGCGGTTTTTGCTATAAAACCCAAGGTCTCAAAAGGTGTACTTTTTGATAGCAGTAATATTCAAATAGCAAGCAATTTTTAGCAGTTAAAAGTAAAAATATGCCTGCAACCTCGTAGGGCAAGGGCTTTGCTCTTGCTGTTTTCCACACTGCACATTTTTTATTTGTGGCGGAAGTCTTTAAGGACTTTTCGCGAACGGTTCGCGAAGTCCCCTTAAAGGGACCCGCGGTTAGCTAATTATAAGGCTTTATTTGTCTTGCTGTTTTTTTGATTAAATTCGAAATTTTCGGCAAGAGCAGAGCCCTTGCTCTACGAGCGAACGGGGCTACCGGTTCCAGTCAAGCGCGGCGTACTCGTTAAATTTGCTGTTTGCTCCGCTTATTGATTTAAGGTAAGGAGTTCCCATTACAATGAATCCTCTAAGCGTAAGGTCGGCAGTGCCTGATACTCCAATATCAATAGGTGCCGCAACAGGTCCCCACACCTGTGTGGGCAGCTGAACCCAAAGGGAATCTATAACGCTCTTGCCTCCGCTAAACTTAAAGTTATAGGCTTCGGAGCCTGATGAAAGACTTCCCTGCTGCATATTAAGCATTCCGTCCTTAACATGAAACGCTTCTGTGGGCAGTGTGTTATATCCTCCCATAACATTCCACATGTTAACTGTGGCGCCGCAGCCCTCGTTCATAATTACATACTCGCGCTCAGGATGATTTGCTCTGTGATGCGCGTAAAAATACGGTGTTACAAAATTAAGGGTTTTAGCTTTATCTACAATAATATTGTGCATAGAACCGTCAATAATGTTTAAGTTAAAGTTACCAGACGTTCCGCCCTTGCCCTGATCAATAAATTTCATACCTGTTTTGGTTGTCCATGTAAAGAATGAGAAAACTTTTTCGTTTGCGCAGTCACCGAAAACAGCCGCGGTTGCGTTGTCAACCTGCTGCAAATAAGTCAAATCGGCAAAAACATCAGGTGTTTGAGGTAGCGTGCCGTAGGCTCTGAAATTATACCAGAAGTGAGGATTAAAATGTATGTTTTCAATCGTTCCGGAGGTTGGCGAATCGCCTATAAACATACCCTCCTTAAGAATTACGCCCCACAGCCTTGAAATATAGTGATTGTCGCAGTTTTTACTAAAATCTATACCCTTGTACACATTTATAAAGGATACATTTTTAACATAAACGCCCTTGCCGTCACCCTTTACAAGATAAGGAAAAGGTACTATCTTAAAGGAAAGCTGCTCGGGATAGTGGAAATCTATTCCGTTAATTCCCGCGCCTTCTTTAAGCGTTATAAACGGTGCTCCGTTTTCATTGTTATAGCCCTCGTATACCTGTAAAACACTTCCGGCCGCTATTGTGTGGTGAGATGTTGTATATATACCTCTAAGCTCAACGCCTGCCGGAACGGTAAGCGTACCCAAAACCTTATAGCGCCCGCCCGGCAGATAAACCGTTCCTCCGCCTGCCGCAGCCGCATCACTGAGAGCTTTTCTTATTGCCGGACCGTCATCTGACACACTGTCGCCCTTTGCGTTGTACGGCGCCTTTTTAACATCAAAAACCTTTGTGGTTTTTGGTTTGGGATTAACGTTAAGTGCAGATGTTGCTAAATTGCCAAAATCGGTATAGGGAATAGCTTCGGTTTTTACCGTAACATTGGCTTTTGCGCTTCCGACAGTATTGTCAATAACTGCGCCCGACGGCTTTGCGTAAGTGTTTGAAAGTATGGTAGCACCCTTTGCATCTTTGCTCAAGGCAATTGCCGTTGCTGATTTTTTAAAATTATTTCCGTTTGCCATAAGCGAGCCCTTGTTAACGGCTATAGCCATATTGCCCCAACTGTTAAATGTGGAGTTTTGAATTGAAACCCTTCCCGCTCCGTTCATTTCGACCNCGTTGCCTGTACTCGAAAGAGTTACCTTGTTAAACGCCGCATATTCTGTAAAGCTTTCGGTTGTTCTTATGGCAACAGGATTACTTCCGCCCGAAGCGCTTATAACCGCGTCCGAAACGGCAAAGCCTATTCCGCTTACCACCTCTATATTTATGCCTGTCTGCGCGTTATCAATATAAAGCTTGTTAACTGTTGAAAATGCGCCGCCCTCTGTAATTGAATCGGGGATAAGAGTTTTTGCTTCGGTAAGGCGTATACCTGTTTTCATGTAGCTTAAATGAATATCGTACATATTCATCATGTCAATACGCCCTATGCCTATTCCTACGCAGTTGTTGTTCATATACGTGCGAAGTGATGCAAGATTTACACTTTGAAGGCCGCTTTGTGCCCATATATCAGGAGTAAAATGAACCGTAAAGGCACGCGGAATATCAAAGTTACAGTCACCCTCGATGCCTCTTGAAAGAGGTGTTGCGAATATATTTTGCATGGTTTCGAGTTGGTTTATGTACGGCCCGAGCTTAATTGCCCTGAAGGGATTATAAATTGTAAGATTTTCCATTGCCGCGCCGTTGCCCTCTATGCACTGTACTGTCCAGGGATAGGCAATTACATTAGTCGAGCTTTGCTCGGGATAGTGAACGCTTATATTAGTAACTGCTCCCGAGGCTCCCAAGGCTATAAATGGGGTTCCGATTTCCTGTCCCTTGCCTGCGTATGCAAGCAAAACCGTGCCCTCGCCTTTGCCTCCGCCAGACAGCGGACTGCGCCAGTCTCCGCGAAGCGTAACCTTACCCGGAATAAAAAGATTACCGTTTATTCTGTATTTTCCTGACGGTACAAAAACTGTTCCGCCGCCGATATCCTGCGCTTTGAAAATAGCCGACTGAAAGGCAACTGTATCATCTGTTTTGCCGTCACCCTTAGCGCCGAAGTCCTTAACATTGTATGAAATAACCGGAAAATCGGTTGTTGCAAAATTTGTGCTTACCACCTGATTTATAGGATCCTTGTTAAGCGGGACAACACCCAAAGCTTCTGTTGATGTGTTGAGCTTTTTAACAACCTGCGTGTTTTTAACCGGGCCGTCCGTATAAACATTCTTAACCGTTTTGCCTAAATTGGTTATTTTAACGTTATCAATATAACCCTCGGCATATCTTGAGGCTGCTTTGGTTTCGACCCCCAGGATATACTCCTTAATGGTTTCGCCCTGAAGGTTTGAGAGCGATATTTTTCTGTGATACCAGGTGTTGGCCGAATAAACCGACACATCTGAACCCACGGTTCCCGCAATTCCGTTTTGGTCCTGCCAACCTGAATATGAAGGGTTTAAATCTCCCAGGTAAAGGTCAATACCAAAGCCGGAAAAGTTTTCAAAATCGGAGCTTTTGACGTCATATTCAAGAAAATCGCCCTTGTTTATAACATAATTATCATCTGCGAATTTTGTGTATGAACGTCCGCTTGTACTCGGAAAAGCCGCAACGTATTTAATAACGTCTCCCGAAGGTTTTCCCACATTAGACGCGCTGTGATGACGCAGCAGGTCGGCAGATGCGTTTTCGCCTTTTACAAGCTCAGCATTTGCAATCGAACCTCCGCCATATGCCAAAACCTTTGTTTTTTCGTTGTTTATAATTTTTATATCGGCAAAATAAACGGTAAAGCTTTGTTCGCTTAAAACATTTTCGGTTTTTACTGACCAATAGTCTATGGTTTTGCCGACAGCAGCACCCTTAATATCAATTTTCCTGTAGTACCAACCCGAAAGCGATACTCCGCTTATGTCGTTTTCGGGGCGTATGCTGTAGCCCGAAGCGTCAAGCAGCGAATAATCGGTAAGACTTGAGCCGTCTGTAAATTTAATATCCACAGCTCCCGTTCCGGATAAAAATCCCTGTCCGTTTCTTACCTTATATACAATTGAGTCTCCTGCTTTGAGCTTGTATTTTTTTGAGCCCTCTGTTGAAAATTTATAATCAATCTTTGCCTTTTGCGAGGACGAAAGACTATTGTTTGTAACCATAAGCTTAAAGCCGTCGCCCTTGGGCATAACGTTTGCATTATAATAATATTCGGGGTCAAGTGAAAAGCTTTCTATACCGGTTTTGGTCATTGTTTTTTGGAATGAAAGCTTTCCGCCCGAATACGCTACATATTTAATGTTTCCGTTGCCGTCGGTCAAGCGTATGTTATCATAATAAAGACTGTATTCTACGCCTATTGCCGCGTGTCTTGACAATATATCCCAACGGTAAAGCTGCTTGCCTATAAGATCCTGCGGAATTTTAATTTTTCTGTGATACCATCTGTTGCCTGCGAACATTGAAAGATTGTTTTCATCCGGAGTTCCCCAAAAATTGCTTGTTGCCGACGGAATTGCTTTAATTCCGTTCATATCATATGCCGTTTTTGAGGTTGACAGCATTTTTGATCCGCCCGAAGCTATCAAATCTATACCTCCGCAGCCGTTTGGCAAACCGTTTAACATCACATCATATTCAAGGCAGTCGCCCTCTTTAAAGGTATATCCCTTTCCTTCGTCCGAAATACCTATACGAAGATCCTTGCTTTCGGACTCCTTGTTTTTAACTGTGAGCTTGAGCATTTCGTTGCCCTTTACGATATCCTTATAGTCGTTTGTATCAACTATTATGTATTTTTCATCGTCAATGTAACCGTCGTCATCATATGAAATATCATCCTCGGGAATAATATCGCTGTCAGGATCATTCCCTCCCGGCAGGTCTTCAATATTTTGCTGAGGCTCAATAACTCTGGGAATCCTGTTTTTTATCACAGTTATGCCTCCCCCGAAAATAATTGCCAAAACAATGCTTGCAGCAGTAACTACCGCAACAACAGAACTTACAGGTATCCACACCTTAGGTTTTTTAAATTTCTCCCAAAAACGTTTAAAGAAATCTTTCATTGCTTTTCTCCCTTCCGGCTCTTATGTCAAGCACAGATTCTCTTTCTATAAGTTTTGTCGGCACATTTATTACCGTATTTTCAGAATCCCCGCTGTCCGAAACGATTTTGCTTATAAGCAGTTCCATGGCCTTGTATCCGATTTCGTACATGTTCTGTTCAACCGTGGTAAGCGGCGGAGAGAGATATCCGGCAAATGAGAGATTGTCAAAGCCTATAACCGACACAGTTTCGGGAATTGAAACCCCTATATTCTTTGCTGTTTTGTAAAGGTCAACAGCGATATAATCATTTATACAAAACGCCGCGGTTATCGGATTTGCCCTGTTTAAAAACATATCGAATATGGTCTTGTAAAAAAGGAAAAAACTGTCTACCAGAGTTTCCTTTTGCATAAGTTCTTTGTATGCGGGACGGCAATGCTCCTTGGCGATTCTTACATAATCGGCAAAAACATTTTCAGACCTCAGTTCTATACCGTTGTCATTAAGTGCGTTGCAGTACCCTAAAAAACGGTCAACCACTGAAGATGATTCCGAAACAGGTGCGTTGCAAACAAACGCTATGTTTCTGTGTCCGTTATCTATAAGATATTTTGTAGCAGCATAAGCGCCGGCCCTGTTATCCGATTGAACGCTTAAAACCGGAACGTTTCCGTAATTTTTATCTATTGAAACCATAGGATATCCCGACGCCAGAAGCTCGCATATCAGGTCAAGGTTCTCTTCTCCCAATGAGGGCGCAGAATAAAGCACAATGCCCGACGATATTCTTTCGGCTTTTTTTATTATTTCACGTTCGCATTCCCTGCTGTTGTGCGAATTTACAATATTAAGCAAATAATTTGTGCCGCTGTCCTGTAAGTAGTCCGACATTCCGGCAACAGCATTCTGAGCTCCGCCCTTTGAGGGGTCATAAGGCATTATCACCGTTATTACCTTTGGACGAACATGCTCTTTTTTGCTTTTTTCGTAATAGTCCTTGTTTATATATGTACCTTTTCCTTTAATTCTGTATACTACGCCTTCGGCAGAAAGCTCTTTAAGCGCCCGCCTTACCGTAATGTTGCTTACTTGATACTCACGCTCAAGCTCTGCTTCTGAGCTTATTACCTCGTCAACAATCCAGAATCCGCTGTCGATTTTTTCTTTAATTTTTATCATCAGCTTGGCGTAAAGCGTATCCTTTATCAAAAAAGCCCCTCCTGACTATTAGTATACATACTATACCATGTCGGTTTTCGCTTGTCAACATTTATGTTAAAATATCGCAATTATTTTTAATTATACTATGCATATTGCACAATCGGGTGCATCTTAGTATATCAAAAAGATTGTTTTTCATACCAAATTTATCTTTTTTAGGAAATATCATGTGTTTTTTATACTATTTGCAAATAAACCTCTTGATAAATAAAATAAAACCCGTATAATGAACGCATGAAACTTTTGCCGGACAAAAATTCTGTCTTTCTGAAACAGGCAGAAGCTGCGTTAAAAACAGGTAAAAGAATTCTTAAACTATCCAAAAATATCGGAGGGAAAATATGAACACACAATTGCTCACTCAAGTAAATGAAAAATTAAACCGAATTTATCTTTCGCTTCATTCAACACGCTTCATTCCGGGCGGCTTTCACTACCTACAAAACTCAAATCCCGGCGAACATACGGAAAACGGTGACACAACCGGTTTTAAATTTTCTCAGCACGCATTTCATTTTGGAAGAGAAGGCAGCGAGCTGTGGGCAAAATTTAAAGTAACGGTCCCTGTTTCATGCAAGGATATATCAAATCTAGGCAGCACCGCGCGTCTGATCACCTGTTTTCAGGCTCCGACCGAGGTTTATGTTGACCAAAAGCTTGTTTTAAAAGAAAAAACATGGGTTGATTTTAAAAATCCCGAGGTAGTGCTTTGTGAAAAAATCGAAGCAGAACAAACCTACGACATAGCCATAAAAATATCAGTTAAAGACTCTGTTTTTTCCGACCTTGTTTTTTGGTGCGAGCTTGTTATAGACTCTGTTGACGATATTCAGTACGATATTCAGTCATTTATAAGCGAACTGAGCTTTATAGAGAATTTTGAGTCGGCCCGAAATGCCCTTCCGTGCGTTTTAGAAAATCTTTTTGAAAAATGCGACATGGTTTTGTCAGAAAAGCTTGATATCCCCTCATTTTACAAAGAAATAAAATCGGCGCGCGCAGCGCTTGAATGTGTGCGCGAAGAGGCAAAGAGCAAAACCGTGCATCTTATAGGCCACGCCCATCTTGATATGAACTGGTTTTGGGAAATGGATGAAACCGCCGATCTTATTAAAAGAGATTTTACATCCATGTGCAATGTTATGGACGAAAATCCCGAGTTTAAATTTTCACAAAGCCAGTGTGCGGTTTATGATATTGCTCAAAAACAGCATCAAAAGCTTTTTGAAAGGGTAAGTGAAAAAATCAAAAGCGGACAGTGGGATGTTACCGCCGCCGCCTGGGTTGAGGGCGATCTTGATATGTCGTCGGGCGAAAGCCTTTGCCGTCATATTCTGTATTCAAAAAAATATCTTGACAAACAGTTTGGTGTTGACCCGAAAATTATGTGGTGTCCCGATACCTTTGGGCATACCTCAAATCTTCCGCAAATTTTGCGTGACGGGGGTATTGAGCATTATTACGGTATGCGTGTGGGCATAGAGCATGGGGATAACCCTTCAGACAACTACTATTACGGCACTCAGGTTTCTGACGAACCGTTTTTTATCTGGCGCGGCGCGGACGGCTCTGAGGTTTATACATATAACGCCGCTTATAATTTTGATATGTACATGAGCGGCATTGTAAACAATTCACAATTGCTTGACAAGCTTAAACTTAACAACTCCATGTTTGTGTACGGAACAGGCGACCATGGAGGCGGCCCGACAAAACGCGATGTCAAAAGGGCTAAGCAAGCTATGAGCTATCCTACAACCCCCAATATCGTTTTTTCACGCACCGATGAGTTTTTTGACAGTGTTCGTAAAGAGGATTTGTCAAATGTTCCCGTTTTTGAGGGTGAACGCAACCTGTTTATGGAGGGCTGTTATACAAGTCACGCCGACATAAAAAAATGTATGCGCGACAGCGAAAACGCACTCTATACAACTGAATTTCTTGCCTCAAGAGCAGCCATGCTCGGTTATAAATATCCTTATGAAAAGCTCACGGAATGCTGGAAAACCACACTTTTCAATCAGTTTCACGACATTTACTGCGGCTGTGCTTTTGCTCCAACCTACGCCTACGCGCGTGAACAGTTTGCCTGTGTTATGAAAACTCTTGAGCAAATTAAGGCTGATGCCGCCGCGTTTTTATCAAAGCATATGGAAAATAAAAAGCTTGGTACTCCGGTTTTTGTCTGCAATCCTCTTTTCACTAAAAGAGACGATACCGTTTTGCTGAACCTGAGTGAATACGGCTTAAACAGCGAAGAGCGCTTTAAGGTTCTTGACAGTGACGGCACAGAGCTTTTATCACAGCAAAAGGATGGTATTCTGACGGTTAGAGCAAATCTTAAACCGTGCGAAATCAAATTTATTTACTGTGTAAAAGACGATGAGAACAAAGATGATTTTGCCCCTATAATGCTTGCCGATAATATTTATACAGTTGAAACCGACTGTTTTTACGCTAAAATTAAGGCTGACAGCGGAGAAATTATAACGCTGTTTGATAAATTAAGCAAATATTTTGTTTGCCGGGAACAAAAACCAAGTTGGCGTGCAAAACGCGGACGTCTTAATCAGCTTGTTTATTATACCGAGCAGCCGCGCACGTATTCCGCGTGGGAAATTGACGAGAGCCTGACCGAAAAGCCCCTCATTAACGGAGCCAAAAGTGAAATTATCAAGGACGGCTTACTACAGAAGATCATTCGTTTTACTCATACTATAGATGCTTCGGTTCTCACGCAGGACATTATTTTCACCCAAGGCAGCCCGGTTATTAAATTTAAAACATCAGCGGATTGGAAAGAAACCGGAAACGAAAAAAAAGGCACTCCGTCATTAAGAGTGCGCTTTACTCCCGCGGTTGCAGCCGACAAGGGACTTTATGAAATTCCATTCGGAACAATAAACCGCCCCAATAATGACGATGTTGTTCCGGCTCTTATGTTTTCAGCTGTTTCGGACGGCTTGCACGGCTGTGCGCTGCTTAACAACTGCAAATACGGCCACAAAATTGCCGGCAACTGCATGGAACTCTTTTTAATAAGAAGCTCGTGGGAGCCCGATTTATATGCAGCTGTCGGACAGCACGAGTTTACATATGCGTTTTATTCCTATGACGGAGACAGCGAAGAAAGCAGTGTGTTTTCACATGCCCGCCAGCTTAATATTCCTGCGTTTGTGAGCCCTGCTGCATCAGCCGGCACGGGAAATGAGAATATAGCTTCCTTGCCATTTATTGAAATAACATCAGACAGCGGAGAAAATATTGCAGTATCCTCCATTAAATCTGCCGAAGAGAAAAACGGTTATATTCTTAGGTTTTTTGAGACCTTCGGTAAAAAGTGCGGCGTGACAATAACTTTACCGAAAAATATAAGCTGTGCGGCATACAGCAATATTCTTGAAGGTGATAAAGGCAACCTCAATATACACAACAACAAAATTAATATTTCCGTTGAGCCGTATCGGTTTTTTTCAATCTTTTTATCAGAGGGGGATATATAAAGACCGCAAAGGTTTTATCCGCGCGCTTTCAACAACTTTAGAAGCCTCAAAGCCCTTTGTGTGAAGAGATGACGGGTTACCGTATGTGCTTTTCGGCACTTCATATATTTTGTCGGACAACGAAGAATTAATCTCGGTGGTCGCGCTGTTGTCAAAATATATATCAGGCAAGGCTGTCATCTCCTCTTATGCTTAAATTAAGGGAAAGATAGATTAATAAATAAGTTTAATATATGCTTTATTATAGTTATTTATCTTTCCGGAAATTATACCATATGACAAAACGATTTGCATACAAAAATATTCACGTATATATTGCCTCTTCTCCATTTCTATGATATACTGGCTGAAAACTGTTTTGAAGCAGTCCCACAAAATCAGAAAATAAGGAACTGTAAGCACTTTAGTTAAGATTTTTATACTGAAAATGCAAAAAATCATAGTTTCTTTCAAAGGCGTTTCAGGTTCAAATAAGCGCAAAAAAACCGTAAAACACATGGTTTTACAGTAGAAAAACAGTTTGCAATATAGTATGCTTTTTTGCAAAAGTATTTTCAGACAGGAAGGCACACAAAGAAGTTTTGCACATAACTTCTTTGTGTAAATTTATAGGGGGATATAAAAATGCAAAAAAGAGACGGTGTAGTTTCGATCGTTAGAGTTATGGGCATGTTTTTTATTATTCTTTGCCATTTGGCAGCATGGTTGGACTTTCCCAGTGTTGTCAGCCAATTATTTAATGTTGGGGTTCCTTTGTTTTTATTTATTTCAGGATATTTATATGGAAATAAAACAATTTCACATTATTGGTCTTGGATAAAATCAAGATTTTTTAAAATTTGCATTCCATCATATTTATTTATTGCATTTATAATGGTGTATTTTTCAGTTTTTTTAAACCAAAAAATATCTTTCAGCTGTATTGCTATGTATCTTTTTAATCTTCAAGGACTGTCTTCACTTAATTTAGAAAGACTGAAAGAAGTAGAACATCTGTGGTTTTTGACACCGCTTATGTTTTGCTATTTGATGACGATAGGGATTAAAGCATTAGAAAAAAAGAAGGTTTTCTCAGGGCGAAAAGTAGCGGCAATATTGATTGCTGCTTCTATACTTGTTGTTTTGTTTGGATTAATGGGTATTCGAATATATTATTTTTCAACGTACCTATTTGGATATTTTACTTCAAGATATCTTAAAAAAATGTCTTTGAAAACATTTGTAATTTTTACTGCTACTATGATTTTGTTTATGGGACTGCGCATAGGGTTCAAAAGGATTATGGATGGAACGAATTTTTATGATTGTGTTATTGTGTCGTTTGCGCATCAGGTATTGGCAATATGGATATTTTCTGTAGTTTATTTTGCAAATCAAGTAAATAGCAAGCTTGTTTCGAAAATAGCGGACAGTTTTTTATGCGGCTTCATAGATAAAATATCTTATTTTGTTTATATTACACATTATATGTTTTTGGAAGAAACGTTCGACATTGCTAAAATTACAAACAATTTGTATCTGAATCTGAGCCTTTTCTTTGTATTGACATTTTTGTCTGCGCTATTGTTGCAGTTTATATGTGCCAAAATTATGCTTTTAGTAAATAGACATGCTTGATACTAACAACGTATAAACAAGTGGAACACAATTTCGTAAAGAGGCTGTTGCAAAACGGCTTCGCGGAAAAAATCCTACAAAAAAACACCTTGAAAATGAAGGCCGAAAAGCCTTTTTCAAGGTGTTTTTTATTGATTTATCGCTGTTTTATTGTGTAATTTGCTGTTGCAAATTTGTTTTAAAACAGTCCCCTTACGAAATTGTGCCGCTTTTGGCTTGACTATATGCTGAATTGCAATTTATCCTCCGTCAGGTGCAGGTGTGATATTTTTTGTTGACATTTGTTCTTTTTTAGTGTATATTATTACCAAAGAAAACGTTTACTTGAATTGGGGTGAGCAATTGAGCAGTCAGGTTACAATGCATGATGTCGCAGACTTTTGCGGAGTTTCTATTGCAACAGTTTCAAGAATTATCAATAATATCGACTATCCCGTGAGCGACGAATTGCGTGCCCGTGTGCTTAATGCTGTTAAAGAACTCGGATATACTCCAAATCTTATAGGCAAATTTCTTAAGACAAGCAAAACAAACGATATCGGCGTAATTATTCCGACAATATCAAATTTTTATTATTCTATATTGCTTTCGGGGATAAGCGAATCGCTTCTTAAAATAGGGTTCAATATGCTTTTGTGCAGCTCAAACCGTAACCCTGCCGATGAAAAAAATGCTTTTATATCTCTTCTTCAAAAACAGGTAAGGGGAATTATTATAGCCTCGGTAAATATTGATACGCGATTTATAAAAGACCTTATAGCCAATGATGTTACAATAGCGGCGGTTGAACAGCCTGTTGACACTCCGAGCCATTTTGTGGGGTTT
>JGI994J12354_10003480_pt1 | contig 14660 bp, 17 predicted proteins | sample IntmicLarv3ML3BL_FD_12354 | JGI IMG/M metagenome (IMG submission 12354)
ATAGATCCAGATACATTGATAATTACAAATAGTTATATACAGGAAACGGAAGTCGAAACAGAAACAGAGACTGAGACGGAAATAGAAACGGAAACAGAAATAGAAACAGAAACAGAGACAGAAACAGAGACAGAAACGGAAACAGAAACGGAGACAGAAATAGAAACAGAAACGGAGACCGAAACAGAAACAGAAACAGAAACAGAAACGGAGACCGAAACAGAAACAGAAACCGAGACAGAAACCGAGACGGAAACAGAAACCGAAACGGAGACAGAAACCGAGACGGAAACAGAAACGGAGACCGAAACCGAGACGGAGACAGAAACCGAGACGGAAACAGAAACGGAGACCGAAACCGAGACGGAAACAGAAACGGAGACAGAAACCGAGACAGAAACGGAGACAGAAACGGAAACGGAAACAGAAACCGAGACGGAAACAGAAACGGAGACAGAAACCGAGACGGAAACAGAAACGGAGACAGAAACGGAGATAGAAACAGAAACGGAGACAGAAACCGAGACGGAAACAGAAACGGAGACAGAAACCGAGACAGAAACAGAAACGGAGACAGAAACCGAGACAGAAACAGAAACGGAGACAGAAACGGAGACAGAAACCGAGACAGAAACAGAAACGGAGACAGAAACGGAAACAGAAACCGAGACAGAAACAGAAACGGAGACAGAAACGGAAACAGAAACAGAAACCGAAACAGAAACGAAAATAAAAATAAAAACAAATAGCAATACACCAAAAACAGGCGATAATACCGCCGTTGCTTTATACATGTTGTTATTATTAGTCGCTGCTAGTCTAATGTTAGTGACAGCAACACAGTATAAAAAAATGAAGAAATAAAAATAAAAATTACATAAAGAGAATAGTTTAGAATTAGCACTTCTTATTAAATAGGGATAGAATAACTCGCAAAAGTTATCCTATCCTTATTTGTGCGATTATATATATGCTGATGAGAGAATGGTGAGAACTTTATTTTGTGAATAGATACCATTAATATATTCACAAAAATCGTTATTTTTCCAATACCCAAAAATCAAAAAATAAGTTGCAGAATTCCTTGATTAATGCTTTAATAAAAAGGAATTAATTCATTTTTATTAATAAACTTCTTTTAATAAAAAACAATGAAGAATGATAGAGGACAGTATAATTTGGAGTGAAGTTATACTGTATTTTCATATTTAGATTTAGCTTCCTCTTTTTTTATTGTGTATCTTCTTAATAATATATAGCCCGAGAAGTAGTATACCATATTTTATTTGGCATAGAATTTTAAAATGTTTTGAGATATATTATCAAATCTCACTTAGGCATATGACAGCATGGTAATATTGATGAGGTATACATGAACATGAAAATAGAATGAAAAAGTTATAGGAGAACGAGAATTATGATTTCCAGAAAAGAAGCAATTAATTTTTGTAAGAACTTAGAGAATGTCTATGAAGATTATCCTTTTCGAGATCCAAACTGGACAACAATGCGTCATGTGGGGAATAGGAAAGTATTTGCATGGATATATGAAAGAGAAGAATATATTTGGATAAATGTCAAATGTGATTCAGAATGGCGTGACTTTTGGCGTGACGCATATGAAGCAGTGATACCTGGATATCATTTGAATAAAGAACACTGGAATTCTATTATTTTAGACGGAACAGTGAAGCCGCAGGATATTCAAAGAATGATTAAAGAGAGTTATTATTTGACCCAGCCTAAAAAGAGAAAAGGAAAAAGTAAAGCATGATACAGGATATTGGCATACATCAGTTTATGAATGGCTATAAAAAAGAAAAACCAGATAGTCAAAGTATTATTTTATACTATCAAGATAGAAATGTTTTAATAAGAAAAATCGGAGAGCAGATTTCTTTTCCGAGATTTAAAGATTTAGAGGAATATGGAAAAGAAATATATGAGAGTGCGGTTTTTTTATTTAAAATAGATGAAGAAAAGTTTTATTTGGTAAAAAGTTTATGTTTAGAGGTGGAAAAATCTCTTTTCATATGGGAAAGTATCAATATTTTTCGTACCGCAAGTCCACAGTATGCAGGATTTGCTGAAATTTTGGGCTATCAACTACAGCAGTGGTATGAAAGCCATCGGTTTTGTGGTAAATGTGGTCAGGAGATGGTTCATAGTGACAAAGAGCGAATGATGTATTGTGAAAGTTGTAATATCATGGAGTATCCGAAAATTGCTCCGGCAGTTATTGTGGGCGTTATCAATAAAAATAAGATTTTAATGTCAAAGTATGCTGGCAGAGAGTATGCGAACTATGCGTTACTGGCAGGTTTTATAGAAGTCGGAGAAACGGCGGAAGAAGCGGTTAAAAGAGAGGTTATGGAAGAGGTCGGATTAAGCGTTAAAAACCTTATTTATTATAAGAGTCAGCCGTGGCCGGTATCAGGCAGTCTGTTATTGGGCTTTTTTGCTCAGTTAGATGGTGAGGATAAGATTACGCTAGATGAAGAGGAATTATCCATGGCAGATTGGTTTGCGGCAGATGAGATAACGATGAAAAGGGATAATATTAGTTTGACGAATGAGATGATTATGAGATTTAAAGATGGTAAAGTGAAGTGGTAGCTGATAAATTATATAGTTAAAGAAAAGGAGACTTGATTATGGCACAATATGAAAAACATTTGAGAGGGGATTTTAATCAACTATTGAGGTTATGTGAGAATGCGATTATGCAAAATAGCAGCACATCCTCATATGAGGGGGGAAGTAGCTGGTATAGTGGAGAGGTAAGCATGGCTGTGAGAGTGTATGAGCGTTACAGTATGTTTGGTAAAAATCGAGTGAGTTTAAATTTGACTTTAGTGGGAAATAAAGAGGAATTGTTTCTTACGGCGATAACATCCGGCGGCAGTCAAGCGGTGTTTTTCAAGATAAATACCTTTGGAGAAGATGCATTTTTAAATACCTTAATACCGGCGATAGAGGATTATGCACGCAGATAAAGGAGTAGACAGTTGATATGTACTATCCGATACAAATACCATATATTTTGCATAAAGGTTTCTCAGATAATGTTTTATATGCGGAAAGAACGATAGAATCTCTTTCGGCGTTTATAATTTGCGTTTGGGAAATACGGGCGAAATCATCGGAACAGGTAATGATAGAAAATATTATTGTTGCTGATGGCTGTATTGATTTGGTCGTCGATTTTTCAAAAAAGATGATTGGCTTTACCGGAATGAGTCAAACCGAGTTTCAATTTAAAATAAATACACCATGCGAATTTTTAGGGGCACGGTTAGTGCCGGGGGCATTTTATCAGTTGACGGGCAGAAGTGCCAAAGAAGCAATGGATACTTTTTTGCCGTTGTCGGTTGTCGATAGGAATTTTAATCATGATTTATTTTTTTCGTCGACATTTGAACAGGCAAAAGAATATTTTTTAGAATATTTGCATTTATTTTCAGAGGGAAAAAAATCAGATGTTTGGATGGGTCTATTTCATGAATTGACAGAAAATCCTTTAATAACAGCAACGAAGTTATATACACAATTACATTATAGTCCTAGACAGTGCCAGAGATATTTTGAAAAACATTTTGGTTTGTCGCCTAAGCTGGTGTTGTCAATTATACGTTTTCAAAGAAGCCTACAAATTTTAATAGCAGATGAAGCGAATGCAAACGATATTTTAACGATGCTGCAATATTATGATCAACCGCATTGGATAAGGGATTTTAAGCGAAATATCGGCTTGACTCCGCAGGAGTTACTAAATAGATATAAAGATTAAAGTGACGCATTTATACAAGACATATGTTATTCCTAGTAGTTATAATAAAGAAAAAATTAGGAGGAATGTAATATGTATTTAAGTATGACAACAAATTTGATGGTTGAAAATGTGGAGGTATCGTTAAGGTTTTATCAGGAAATTTTGGGATTTTCGATTGGAGTGACGGTGCCAAAAGAGAGCGGTGGTTTACAATTTGCTATTTTAGAAAAGGACGGCATAAGTCTGATGATACAGGATAGAGAAAATTTTATTGAAGAATATCCTATTTTAGATACACAGAAAGTACAGCCCTCCATTAGTCTTTATATTTCAGTGGATAATTTAGAGGAGCTTTATCAGAATTTACAAGAGAAATATGAAATTTTAAAAGAGATGTATACGACATTTTATGGCTCAAAAGAATTTGCGGTGGCTGATGCTGATGGGTATGTGCTTACCTTTACAGAGGCGAAGTAGGCTGATAAAAAATAAAGGGAAGTGTTCTAATAGAAAAAATGAGTTGCGAAATTTCATAATCAATGCTTTAATAAAAGTAAGAAGGAGGTGTTGAATATGCACTATGAATATAAAACAAAACATACTTGTGCGACAAAAATTACGTTTGATATAGAGGATGCAAACATTCATAATGTGAAATTTACAGGCGGTTGTGATGGTAATTTAAAAGCTGTTCCTCTGTTAATTGAAGGATGGAAAGCTGAAGATGTGGTGAAGAAGCTAAGAGGTTTGAAATGCGGCGGCAGACAGACATCTTGTACGGATCAGTTATCAGTGGCAATTATGCAGGCATTAGAAGAGGGAGATAAGGATAATTAATAATTTTAAGAAGAATTATCTTCTAGGTGAAAATAATGAAAAGCGAAATGGGACGATATAACTCGTGTAAAGTTATATCGTCTCTTTTATTGCTTGGAATTAGATATTGATATTTCCAATATTTGATAAAAGATAAAAAATGGGTATTGACAACCGAATATATCAATGATAAAGTATAAACACATTAAACAGATAAAAATAGTATGTTATAAAAAGGAGAGAAGTATATGAAAACATTAGATACAGTATTACGAAAAAAAGATATGGATAATATGATGTGTTGCTGTATGCCGATGTATACGGTTTGTTTTCGTGTATGTAATTATCCTTGATATGAATTACTTTCATTGAAAAAACGAGGGTGCATGACATACATGTACTCTCATTTTTTGCGTAGAAGTATTGAATTTAACACGAGAATTTGGCGGAGGATATATATGAAAAAGGAAGAATTACAGAAAGAACTAAAAGAACAATTTCAATGGTTTCATGCGCACCCAGAGCTTTCATATGAGGAATATGAAACAACAAAGCGAATCAGACAACTATTAGAAGCAAGGGGAATTGAAATACTGGAGCTTCCTTTGGAAACAGGACTTGTGGCCATTATCAAAGGGAAAAAGAAAGGGCCGGTAATTGCCCTGCGTGCTGATATTGATGCGCTTCCGGTTCAAGAGGATACTTCTTTAGAGTGGAAATCAACGATACAAGGAAAAATGCATGCATGCGGACATGATTTTCATTTGACAGCTCTTTATGGTGCAGCAGTTTTATTAAAGGAAGTGGAAGAGGAACTTTGCGGTTCTATTAAGCTGATATTCCAACCAGCGGAAGAAGCTTCATTAGGAGCATTAAAGATTATTGAAACAGGGGTGTTGGAAGATGTGAGTGCAATATTTGGAATACATAGCTCTTCCGCATTTCCGGTGGGAACATTAGGAATAAAGAGCGGCAGTGTAACCGCAGCAGTAGATAGATTTCAAATTAATTTAAAAGGCTTTGGAACACATGCGGCTGGTCCTCATTTGGGAAAAGATCCAATTATAGCCGCCGCCGCGTTAATAAATGCCGCTCAGACTATAGTTAGTAGAAATTTGAATCCCTTTTCGGCGGGTTTATTAAGCATTACCCATGTTATGGCAGGAAATACTTGGAATGTGATACCAGAAAACGCATTTTTAGAGGGAACTATTCGCACCCTAGGAAAAGAAGAAAGGGCATTTTTTGAACAACGTTTAAAAGAGATAGCGAAATATATAGGAAAGGCTTATGAAGTTGCGGTTGAAGTAAAATGGATTGTTGGTCCGCCGGCCACAAATAATGACCAAGAGTGGGCAGATTTTGCGAACAGTGTGGCAAAAAAAGAGGGAATAGAAGTGGCGAGTCCCAAGCCATCCCTTGGCGGAGAAGATTTTGCCTTTTATCAAGAATTTATAAGAGGAGCATTTATTCAGATAGGCACGGGAGAAACTTATCCCAATCATCACCCTAAGTTTCAAGTGGATCCAGAAGCGTTATCAATAGGGGCCAAATATCTGAGTGTTCTTGGGCGAAAAGTGTTATTGGAACTAAAGGAAAGGAATGAGAGTGATGATACAAATAGAAGCAGTAAATAAGGTATTTCATACGAAAGCCGGAGAGGTACAGGCACTAAAAAATGTTTCCTTACATGTAAAAAAAGGCGATATTTTTGGAGTTATTGGTTATTCAGGAGCGGGAAAGTCAACGCTTATCAGACTTGTTAATCTATTAGAAAAACCAGATAGCGGCAAGGTGAGGATTGAGGGGCGAGAGATTACGGGCTTATCACAAAAGGAATTGAATAGACAAAGAAAAGAAATAGGGATGATATTTCAGCAGTTTAATCTATTAGAATCACAGACTGTGTATCAAAATATTGCAATTCCCTTAATTATGTCCAAGATGAAAAAGGAAAAAATTCAAGCAAGGGTAAAAAAATTATTATCTTTTGTGGAATTGGAACATAAAAGCAAAACCTATGTATCACAGCTATCAGGAGGCCAAAAACAAAGAATAGGCATCGCTCGTGCATTGGCGACAGATCCCAAAATCTTATTGTGTGATGAGGCAACAAGCGCCTTAGACCCCCAGACAACAGAGTCGATTTTGCAGTTGCTGCAAAGGATTAATAGGGAGCTTAACATTACTATTTTGTTAATCACCCATGAAATGAATGTCATTAAAAAAATCTGTAATAAGGTTGCGGTTATGAAAGAGGGGAAGATATGTGAGCAGGGAGAAACATTGCAGGTATTTGGAAGCCCCAAGGAGGAGATTACCAAGAGTTTTGTAGGGACGGTAATTAATAGCTCTATTCCAGAGCTTTTAAGAAAGGATTTGGAAAAAAATAATGCGATTATCCGAATTACGTTTTTAGGAGAAGCATCTAAACAATCTTTAATATCTGTTATTAATAAGCAGTTTGAAATAGAAACAACCATTTTATCAGCATCTGTTAATGAGTTGCAAGGCAAGATATTAGGTATTTTGATATTGCAGATAAAAGGGGAAGCAAAAGAGGTTCAAAAAGCAGAACAATATATACGCAGTCAAAATGTCAAAATAGAAAGGGTGAGTTTTTAAGATGATTGAAAAAATATTGCATATTACACCAGATAAGTTGATAGAAACCGCAATTCAAACATTTTATATGCTTGGTTGGTCAATGTTTATCGGGACATTAATCGGCATTCCATTAGGTTTGATTCTTGTGCTGACGAGAAAAGACGGTATTCGCAGTAATCAGGTGGTATATCTTATCATAAATGGAGTGGTCAACATAGTTCGTTCAGTGCCGTTTATCATTCTTCTGGTTTTTATCGCTCCATTTACGAAAGCGGTCACTGGCACTAGAATTGGTACAAAAGCGGCTATCGTACCATTGGTATTTTACATAGCCCCTTATTTGTCAAGGTTAATTGAAAATTCCTTGTTGGAAGTGAAGACAAATATTTTAGAAGCAGGATCGGCAATGGGAGCAAATACTTATCAGATTATTCGCTATTTTTTGTTGCCAGAAGCAAAGGCCTCCTTGGTATTGGCTTTGACAACCGGAACGATTGGACTTTTAGGAGCAACCGCTATGGCGGGAACGATAGGTGGTGGCGGTATTGGTGATTTAGCTCTGACCTATGGGTATCAGCGTTTCAATAATGAATTGATGCTTGCAACGGTTATTATATTGATTTTATTTGTACAATTTATACAGATGTTTGGCAATTATTTAGCGAAAAAAATTCGCACACATGAATAAAAATTAGGAGGAGAAGAAAATGAAGAAGATTATTTCAATGGTTACATTAGGAGCGGTGATGTTAGCAGGTCTTACAGGGTGTGGGGCAGCGGAGAAAAAAGTGGGTGCACAGGATGCAAAAGTTATTACTTATGGTAAGGCAGCAGGACCATATACAATATTATTTGAGGAAGCAATTATTCCCATTTTAGAAAGAGAGGGGTATAGTTTTAAATGTGTAGAGTTCTCAGACTTACTTCAAAGCGATACAGCATTAAATGAAGGTGAAATAGATGTAAATGTAGAGCAGCATACCGCTTATATGGAGAATTTTAATCAATCACAGAATGGAAACTTAACAGCATTAACACCAATCCCAACAATTCCGGCGGGAATTTATTCCAGTGTTCATGATAGCCTACAAGCGATAGAAGAGGGCGCCAAAATAGCGCTTCCAAGTGACGCATCAAACGCATCAAGAGCATATGCGGCATTACAAAAAGCTGGATGGATTGCTTTAGATGAAAATGTGGATATTGCAAGGGTTACAGAGAATGATATTATAGAAAATTTTTATAATTTGAGCTTAATAGAAATGGACTCGGCGAATATCCCGCGTTCTCTTGATGAATTTGACTATGCGATTATACCGGGAAGCATTGCCTATAGTGCCGGAATTGATATGTCTTCGGCATTGTTATATGAAGATATCTTAGAACATTTATTGCTTCAAGTGGTTATCAACAAGGATAATGAAGAAAGTGAATGGGCAAAGGCGATTGCGGCAGCATATAATTCGGATGAATTTTTGCAGTATATGGAAGAAAATAATGATGGCTTGTGGTATGTACCTAATAGCAATTAGATAAAATATTTGGAGGATAGAATATGGAGTATAATATAGAAACACGATGTATACATTCAGATGATATAAATTATAAAAAGCATTCTTTTGGGGCGGTTGCGGTTCCGATTTATCAAACAGCGATGTTTTCGCATCCGGGAATTGGTGAAAGCAACGGATATGACTATTCACGAGAGAGCAATCCGACGAGAGCTTATTTGGAAGAAATCGTGAGTAAATTGGAACAGGCGGAGGATACTGTGGCGTGTGCGAGCGGGATGGCGGCGATTTCCATATGCCTTGCACTATTTCAAACAGGGGACCATATCATTTGTTCAGAAGATTTGTATGGTGGTTCGGTACGAATGTTTCAAATGTATGCGGAAAAAGGCTTGAATTTTTCCTATGTTGATACATCAGATTTGGAAAAAATAGAAAAATTAATCACTTCTCAAACCAAGGCTTTTTATATTGAAACGCCAAGTAATCCGACAATGCAGATTACTGATATACGGGCGATTAAAAAGATAGCGGATAAGTATAATTTATTGGTCATCGTGGATAATACATTTTTATCTCCATATTTTCAAACTCCGATTGAGTTGGGAGCAGATTTGGTAGTGCATAGCGGCACGAAGTTTTTAAGCGGTCATAATGATGTGATTGCCGGACTTTTGTCAACTGGGAGTCAGAAGCTGGCGCAGCAGATAAGGTACATTTATAAAACAGTAGGGTGTTGTTTATCTCCTTTTGACAGTTATTTATTAATTCGAGGAATTAAAACATTGGCAATCAGACAGGAAAGACAGCAGGAGAATGCACAAAAGATGATTGCGTGGCTCAAAGAGCAAAGCCAGATAACGAAGATTTATTATCCGGGATTGCCGGAACACTCAGGATATGAGGTACATAAAGGGCAGTCAAGAGGATTTGGAAGCATGATTTCTGTTCATGTGGAGTCAGAGGAAACAGCAAGAAGAATATTGGAGAATGTTCGGTTAATTACTTATGCGGAAAGCTTGGGCGGAACAGAATCCTTAATCACCTATCCAATGATTCAAACTCATGGTGATGTGCCGGAAGAAAAACGTAAAGAACTTGGAATTACCAAGACTTTTTTGCGACTTTCTGTTGGAATAGAACATATAGAGGACTTAATTGCCGACTTAGCACAGGCGATTGGTATAGAGGGGAAATAATATGGCTTATAATTTTGATAAAATAGTAGAGCGAAAAAACACTAATTCATTGAAATATGATTTTGCGGTTCAAAGAGGAAGGGCGGAGGATATACTTCCTCTTTGGGTTGCTGATATGGATTTTCAAACAGCAACAGGAATTATTGATAGCTTGCATGATTGCGTTTCTCATGGGATATATGGATATAGTGATGTGAAAGAAAATTATTTTGAGGCCATTTATGACTGGTATATGGAGTTTTTTCAATGGGAGACAAAAGATTTTTGGCTGGTAAAAACTCCGGGCGTAGTATTTGCAATAGCGGCGGCAATCCGTTCTTTAACCAATTATGGGGATAGTATTTTGATACAATCTCCTGTATATTATCCTTTTCGAGCGGTGATAGAAAGCAATGGACGAAAGGTAGTTGCCAATTCCTTGGTTTTAAAAAATGAACATTATGAAATAGACTTTGAAGATTTTGAAAAGAAAATAAAGGAAGAACGGGTAAAGCTATTCTTATTATGCAGTCCTCATAATCCAGTGGGTAGAGTTTGGAAGAGGGAAGAATTGATAAAAATGGGTGAGATTTGCCTTAAATATCAGGTTAAGATTGTGAGTGATGAAATACATTGTGATTTTACTTATCCGAAATATCAGCATTATGTCTTCGCTTCTTTGAATGAAGAATTTTCAAGGAATACCATTACTTGTACTTCACCGAGCAAAACCTTTAATTTGGCGGGTTTACAAGTTTCCAATATCTTCATTGCCGATACAGCCATGCGTGAACAGTTTAAACAGGCAGTAGAACGAACCGGATATAGTCAACTCAGTCTTCCAGGCTTGATTGCCTGTCAGGCGGCATATGAAACCGGCAGAGTTTGGCTGACACAATTAAAGCAATACTTACAAATGAATTTAGAATATGTAAGGGAATTTCTGAAAAATGAGTTGCCCAAGGTAAGATTGATAGAACCGGAGGGAACCTATTTAATATGGATTGATTTTAGAGGACTTAAACTCTCCGAAGAGGAATTGGAGCGATTGATAGTAGAAAAAGCAAAACTTTGGTTAGATGCCGGAACGATGTTTGGAATAGAGGGGCTAGGGTTTCAGAGGATAAATATCGCATGTTCCAAAAAAACGCTTGAACGAGCAATGATGAATTTGAAAAATGCCTTGCAGTAAGCCGTTTATCTATCTCTTGAAAAATTGAAAAATTTATGGTATGGTTTAGTTAAGATTGAAAAGAGGTGAACGTGATTTGAAGATATCCACAAAAGGACGATATGCACTGCGGATGTTACTGGATTTGGCAGAACATAAAGAGAATGGTTTTATACCATTAAAAGAAATTGCACTGAGACAAGAAATATCAAAGCAGTATTTGGAGCAAATTGTGTCATTGTTAAATACTTCGCAAATTTTACGGGCGAATCGTGGAAAGCAAGGGGGATATATGCTGGCAAAGGAACCATTTGAGTATACTGTTGGGGAGATTCTTCGTATTACTGAGGGCAGTCTGGCACCGGTCGCTTGTCTTGAAAATAGGAACACGGATTGTAATTTAGCCGAGAGTTGTAAAACCTTACCGATGTGGCGAGGGCTTGATAAGGTGATTAAGGACTATCTTGATAATGTTACCTTACAGGATATGTTAGACCAGTATCAACAGCAAGGCGGAGACCACTATATGATATAAATAATGCTGGTACCACTCATTCTAATGGAATAAAAACATTAGAATGGGTGGTATTTTTGATATTTATAAAAAGATAAATATTTGACATAATAAACGAATATGATAAAATTTAAGATAATAAGAAAGAGAAAAGGTATCTTACTGATAAGGCTTTATATAAAGGGGGGCTTGAGAATGAAAGAACAAATAGTGCGGCTACAATCGCTGGAATTAGAAAATTTTAAGAACGTGCAAGGTGGAAAAATTGAAATGCCCTTATGTGCGGATAAAACAATCTTTGATGACAAGGCAGAAATTTTAGGCTTGTATGGACAAAATGGCTCCGGAAAAACAGCGGTCATCAATGCTCTTGGGTTTCTAAAGCAACTGTTAAGCGGTGAGAGAGTTGATAGTGATATAGCGGATTATATTACGAAAGGATATCAAAGGGCTGCTTGTAATTTTAAATTTTATATGCAAAAGGCGGAGATGGAACTTTTAGTAGAGTATATTTTTTCAATAGAAGAACAAGATGATATTTCAGTTATTTCCGAAGAGAAAATAACATTTTCTAAAAAAGAGAAAGAAAAGTGGAGCAGTAAAGTAACCTTATGCGATTATCATGTAGAAAATAAGAATGTGTTAATAAAACCAAAATATAAATGGGATGTGATTATTGGAAAGAGCAGAGATAATAGAATTGATATGGAGGTAGCCAGAAAGATGACCATGAAGGAAAAACGTTCCTTTTTATTCTCAGAGGACGTGATTCATCTTTTGGAAAAAGTGTTTGGTGAAGCTTCAGAATTTGGGATTATTTTAAGAGGGCTAAGTTATTATGGAAAGGCGAATTTGTTTGTCATAAATAATAATTTTGGTGGTGCAAGCAGCTTGGATATAGCATTGCCCTTGACGGTGAAGTCAGAAGAGATAAATCCGCCGCCGCTCTCCAATTTAACGATATCATTATCACAACCAACGATTATGCGGTTAAAAGAATATAAAATAGTAAAAGAAATTGTACATGTTCAAAATCTGGTTATTCAATCATTAGTTCCAAGTTTACAGCTACTCATTAAGGAGTATGGAACACAAATGGTCAATGGTGGTGAAGAGGGGATGCGTTTTGAACTTTTGGCGAAGAAGGAAGAGGCGATAATTCCTTTACGATATGAGTCAGAGGGAATTAAAAAGCTATTGGCGATTCTTAATTTACTGATATCGGTATATAATCATTCTTCAATGTGTATTGTAATAGATGAATTAGATGCTGGTATTTATGAGTATCTATTAGGGGAATTATTAGGAATTATTGAAGAAAGCGGTAAAGGGCAATTAATATTTACCTCTCATAATCTTCGTCCTTTGGAAATGATAAGCAGGGAAGCACTTGTATTTACAACAACAAATCCGAACAATAGATATATTAAAATAACACCGAGCAAGCGAAATAATAATTTAAGAGATTTGTACTTAAGAAGCATTAATTTGGGAGGTCAAAAAGAGCAGATATATGACAATACAAGTAATTTTCAAATAAGCAGGGCTTTTCGTAAAGCGGGAAGGACGACAGATGGCAAAAACTAAAAAAGTCATATTGTTTTTAGTAGAGGGTATCACAGATCAGGAAACCTTGGGTTTTATTCTTGCGAAATTGATTAATACAGATGAGGTACAGTTTGAAATAACGAATGGTGATATCACCAGCCGTTATGGAGTGAACGCAAGAAACGTCAAGAATATGGTTTGGGAATATATAAAAGGTTCGATGAACAAGCACCGTTATCAAAAAAGTGATATGAAACAGATTGTCCATATTATTGATACTGATGGCGCTTTTATACCAAAAGAGAATGTCTTGCCTTCAAAGACTAAACGTTTACAATATGGAGATGAATATATTGTGACAAAAAGGGTGGAGAAGATTCAAGAAAGGAATGAGCAAAAAACGGAATTGGTACAGGAATTAAAGGGATGTTCAATCTTGGGCGGGATACCTTATAAAATTTATTATTTTTCTCGAAATATCGAACATGTACTTCATAATGTGGCAGGAGATTTGACCAAATCAGAGAAGATGAATCTGGCGGATAAGTTTTTAGATGAGTATGAAGAGCAGCCAGAGAATTTGGTTCATTTTCTGACTAATAAAGAATTATATTATAGCGATGATTATAAGATGAGTTGGCATTTTATTTTAGAAAAACAAAATTCATTGAAGCGTTATAATAATTTTGGTATATTTTTAAACGAATTAAAACCAAAAATGTGATATGTTACAAATAAAACCTCTTTACAACACAACTATTTAAGTGTTATGATAAGAAAAAAAGAGAAAAGAGAGGGAAATAAATAATGAAAAAACTAATTTCAGAATTTATAGGAACTTTGGTACTCGTAGTATTTGGTTGTGGAAGTGCGGTGGCAGCGAATACTTTAATGGGTAGTAATGGAGCGGCTATGCCACTCGGTTATACAACTCTATTGATTGCATTTGCATTTGGTTTGACGATTGTGGCGATGGCATACTCGATAGGAAATATATCAGGTTGCCACATCAATCCAGCGGTTTCACTCGCAATGTTAATCAATAAGAAAATGGAGATGAATGAATTCATCGGATATGTAATCGCACAAGTATCAGGAGCGATAGCAGGTGCAGGTATTTTAGTAGCAATTTTTGGCAGCAATACAGCGCTTGGAACCAATGGATTTGGTGAAGCGAGTGCGATGGGTGCAGATTTAGGGGTTGCGTTTTTAGTAGAAGTGATTTTGACATTTGTATTTGTAATTGCCATTTTAGGAGTTACTTCAAAAACGGAGAATGGTGCAGTGGTAGGAATTGTAATTGGTCTTAGTCTAGTGCTTGTACATATTTTGGGAATTCCTTTTACAGGTACCTCAGTAAATCCAGCAAGAAGTTTAGGGCCAGCATTACTTGCCGGTGGAGAAGCATTGAAGCAAGTTTGGTTATTTATTGCAGCACCATTAGTAGGCGCAGCATTGGCAGCATTTGTGTATAAATTTATTTCAGCAGAATAGAGAATGAGAAAAGCCCCCTTTGATTGGAGAGAAAGTCTAATCAAGGGGG
>JGI994J12354_10003481_pt1 | contig 14659 bp, 9 predicted proteins | sample IntmicLarv3ML3BL_FD_12354 | JGI IMG/M metagenome (IMG submission 12354)
CAAAACATGAAACAACATTTGTTCTTAGTTATGTTACCAAAGAGATTGATGCTAGAAAAAATAGTATTTTTTCATATCATTTTCCTCTTTTTTTGTGATTATAAATTTTATTATACTTTACTTCGCAAGTTTAATGTTGCATCTTGCTTTTTTTAAAAAAAGCAAGTGTTTTTGCAATTTTCTTGTTTTTTTATTATCTTTTTTTACTTATTAAAATACAAATTATTACATAAAAGAATAATGTCTATCTTGTCTAAAATTATAATTTATCTGTAGTTGAAATTCTCATAACAGATTCAACGCCAGGAACTTCTTTGAGTGATGTTAAAGTCACTTTTAAATGATTTACATCACGAACTTCTATTCCAAATATACTGTTTGCAACCACATCTTCTTCAGATGTTGATAATTTAATTTCATAAATATTAATTCTTTGAGCAGTTAAAATTTGAGCTACAGCTTGTAAAAGTCCTGGTCTTGTAGATGCAATAAGTTTAATTCTTACTTTATAATCATATTTTTGAATTTCTTCAAATATTCACTTTGTTTTTAAAATATTTTTTATATTTTTTATATTTAAAATATTTGAACATTCTTTTAAGTGGACTTGAATTCCTTTAGTTTTTGACATAAATGCTGTTATTGGTTCGCCTGGTAGCGGATAACAACATTCAGCTAATGTTGCATTCAAATCATTCATATCATTTATTTTTAAATCACTTCTACCTGAAGTAGATTTATATTTTCTTGTTTTTATATCTTTTAATTGTTGTGATGATATTTCACTTGGTGAATCAACAAAAACAATTTCTACAGCCTCTTTTATAGAGAAATCATCACGAGCAATTGATAATAAAAAATCATCAATATTTTTATAATCTAATACATTTAATTTTTTTTGAAGTTCTTCTTGTGTATTTATTTTTCACTTTAGATTATTATCAATAATATATTTATCAATTTCTTTTTTTGTTTTTCTAATAATTTTTTGTTTTGAAATTTCTTCTTTTTTAATTGTATTTTGTCTTTTAAAATCTAAAAATTTTTCAATCGCTTTTCGGGCAGTTGATGTTCTTACAAATTTTAATCATCTTTCTTGTGGTTCTATTTCTGAAGATGTTTGTACAGCAACCATCTCACCAGATTCTAGCGTTGTGTTAAACGGAGAAAAAACACCATTAATTTTAGCACCAGCTGTACGATTACCAATATCTGTATGAATTTTATAGGCAAAATCTAATACTGTTGAACCAAATGGCAGTGTGATAACTTGTCCTTCTGGAGTTAAAATATAAATTAAAGATGTTATATAATCAGACTTAATAGTTTCTTCTATTTCAGTTTCTAATTTTTCCATTTCTGATCCATATTCTATCTCTTCATTTTCAATTGCTAATTTTTCTAAATTTAAAATTCTGGTAAACATATCAACCTTTTTATCGATTTCTTTTTGTTTTTCTGCTATACTGATGTCTCCTTCATTTTCTTTATATTTTCAATGAGCTGCGGCTCCGTGCATTGCTGTTTCTTCCATCTCATAAGTTCTAATTTGTACTTCAAAAATTACACCTTCTTTGGTAACGACGGTTGTATGTAATGATTGGTATAAATTATTCTTTGGAGTAGCGATATAATCTTTAAATTTTCCTGAAATTGGAATATATATTTGGTGAATTCATCCTAAAACCGCATAACATTCATCAACTTTTGATGTAACTATTCGAATTGCTAAAATATCATTAATATCTGAAAAAGATCTACCAAACATAGTCATTTTTCTATAAATTGAATAAATTGATTTAGATCTTCCATAAATTTCATATTTTTCTATAGTATTTTGACTTTCAATTTTTGCTGTTATTGATTCTATGATTTCACTAATCATTTGTTCGCGAGCAGTTTTGTCTTCATCTAATAAATATGAAACTCTAATATATTCCTCAGGATTTAAATATCTAAAACTATAATCTTCTAAAAGATTTTTTGCAATTTTCATACCAATTCGGTGTGCAATAGTTGAATAAATTTCTAAAGTTTCTTTTGCAATAATATATTGTTTATCAGCTGACATAAAGTTTAAAGTTAATATATTATGCATTCTATCTGCTATTTTTACAATAATAACTCTGATATCTCGAATCATAGAAAGCATAAGCTTTCTTAAATATCTTGATTTCATTTGTTCTCTATTTTCTTTAGCAAAAAAACTTGTTTTTGTAACAGATTCAACAATATTTGCTATATCAGTTCCAAATAATTGCTCTATTTCTTCAAATATTACAGGCGTGTCTTCTATTATGTCATGTAATAAACCAGCAATTACAGTTCTTGAACTCATTCTTCATTGTGCTAAATAGTATGCAGTTGATAATGGATGATAAATGAAAGGATCTCCACTTTTTCTAATTTGATTTTTATGTTTATTTTCAGCATAAAAATACGCTTGATAAACTTCAGCTATTAATTCTTTATTAAAGATATATTTATTTAATTCTTCAATTAAAATATTTATATCTTTACATTCAACATATTTAAACTCATCAATCGCAATACTTGACATTTTTCAACACCTACAATCTTCTTATTAAGAATAAAATAATAATAGCACAATATTTTGCAATTTCACCCAAAAAAAACGACTTATAAAAGTCGCTTTAATATAAAAGTAAAAGAAATTAGTAAGTAATCAAACTTTTTACATCATACTCTTGAAACATTTGGGGATCGTGTAAAAATGATAAATCTGCTAAAAATATAACTCCTGCAATTTTTGCTTGTTCTCCTTCAACTAAATCAATAATTGCTTTCATTGTCCCGCCAGTTGCTAAAACATCATCTAGTACAACAACATTATCATTAATTTTTAAGTCATTTTTATGAATTTGTATATGACCTTGACCATATTCTAATGAGTACTTAATATCTTTCACTTCTCTTGGTAATTTTCCTGGTTTTCTCACAATAACAAATCTACAAACAGCAGCATAAGCAACAGCAGACGCTAGTAAAAATCCCCTTGCTTCTGGAGCAACAATAACATCTGCTTTTTTTTCTTTTACATAACTCACCATTTGATCAACTACGTATTTAAATGCTAAATTATTATTTAATATCGGTGTAATATCTTTAAAGATTATTCCCTCTACTGGGAAATCTTTAACATCAATTATATAATCTTTTAAATTCATATTTTATACCTTGTAACTATAAATGAAACTAGTCATTTACTCTTTCTATAATTTGTTCTTCACTCTCTACTTTTAAATTATTTATAAAGTGCTTTCTGCTTAAGTGATTTCTAATTCTTATTTGCTCTAAAGCTACTCAAATTGGTAGACAAATTAACAACATTGTTGTCATAGATGCAAACACAGTTATAATAACAGAAATTCCAACTGAAGCTAGTGGTAAAAATGCTATTGAAAATAATACTGAAAATGATATATATAAAAACCCAACTAGTATTGATCGCTTAATTGCAAATCTAAAGGTTTGTGCTAAAACTTCTTTTAGATAGTTATTTTTTTTTGCAAATCTATTAATTTGTATTTTAGTTTCTTTCTTTTCGTTTTTAAATATTAATCATTTTTCGTGTTTATACTTTTTAAATTCAATTTTTAATTCTTGTTTTTGTTCTTTTGAAAGATCTTCAGTTTTTAAAGAAATTTTATATTCTGTTTTTCTTACAAAAATTTCATTTTTAATTTGGTTTTTTTTGTTTTTTAAAGCTGAAAATAAATCAATCTCTTCTTTAAAAAATTGTTTTAAACTACTTTCATCTTTTGTTGCTATTAAAGATCTTGATTTTCCAAAAACAGAAATCATTGTTGATATCATAATCATAATACCAACAACGAGCGCTACCAGGGTTCCTATACCAAAATTTAAATGTAATCCAATAATTACAGCAAGTGTCGCTGCTGGAGCAATTATTATTCCAACAACCATTGCGATGTAGTATGTTCATTTAAATCTAATCAATATATAAATAGCTAGAGCAATAATTATTGTAATTAGTACATATACAATTTGAATAGTCATTGTCGTAGCACTGAATGGTCTGATTCTTTTAGTAATATAACCTCCACTTTCTGAAATAGTTTGGTTATTATTCAAACCACCAACAGCAGTGAAAACATTTCGAATAACTTGTGATTGTCAAGGGTTAGTAGTCATAACACTTAATCTCACCCAAGGAATATTTTCATTTACAACATTTCCAGATGAGAACACAAATGATGGTCCATGAGAAACTGAAAAATCATGTTGTCTGAATTGTCTGTTATTTGCTAAGTGCGTTGATCTTGAAACTTGATTCACAACTTCTGGTCTTAAGAACAATAACTCTAAAAATTGAGATACAAAGTATTCAATTACTGCCTCAGTATAATTCGCTTGACTCTCTATTAAATTATGAAGTTCTTCTCTGAAATCTTCATCAACATCATTTCTATTTGGAACATTTTGAATAGCTGTATAAACTTGTTCTAGACGATTTCCTCAAACTGTATACTCTGTTCTATTCCCAAATGTATTATCAAAATTTGGGCCAAAAATTCCACCAATCAGAGCAGCTACCCCTGTTAAAATCATTAAAATAATTACTAAAATTTTCGAACTTCTTTTAATATTCTTTTCAACTAAACTAGTTTTAATATTATCATTTGAAGATATAGCAATTTCACTTTCATTTTCTAAAATAATTTGTGTATCATCTTTTAAAATGTATTCTAACTCTTCTATTTTTAAATTGTATTTAAAACTTTTTTTAGGTTTTTTAATTTTCTTGTTTTCAAGTTTTTTAATCCTGTTTTCAAGTTTTAAATCATATTTAATTTTTATTTTTTTATTTTTTTGTTCATTAATTTTAATTTTATTATTTAATTTTTCTTCTAAAGAAAGAATTTTTTTATCAATTATAGCTATTTTAGTTAAGTCATTTCCAGCTTGCAATTTTAATTTTTCTTGTGTTAATTTGTTTATCTTAAAGTTTAAGAATAAATTATTTTTATTGATAAATTCTGTATTTAAAACAAAATTTGTAGGGTTTTTTTCAAAAATATTTGTTGAAATTATCAATTTAAATAAAATGATTCCAAAAATTAAACTTAATCCGAATGAGAATGCAACTCCCATTAATGTCATTATCGCAAATGATTGGATGGCGTTGGTAGAAATCCAAAACATTGAAATAGCTGGAATGATAAGAGCAATAAGTATATCAATCGCTAATGTTATTGTTTCTTTAACAGCTATGCTAAAACTCACTTTAACATTCCGTTGTTTTAGATATAAATTAAATTTTGCTTGTTCAAATATAGTTGCGAATATTTCTAAATTAACAGCAACAATTATAAGAATTGCAAAGATAGCTTCAACACCGAGCGTTAAACTAAATCAAGTTGATGCCAGTAGAGTAAGTACAACAATCGCTCCTAAAATCATAAACATAAATATTGCCATAAATTTATAAACAATTATTGAATAAATCAATAAGACTAAAGCAAAAACTATTAAAAGTACCGCCGCTAATCAAAACATTATTGATGTGATTGAAACATCAATCAATGAAATACTATTTACTGTAAAAACAAAACCACGAGTTGAAGCATTAAAAATAGCTGCACCAATTCTTGCTTTAGATTCAGGTTGATCTGGATATTCAATTATTAGATATTGATTTGAAATAAAAGAATTAGAATTAACAATAAAACCTATTGGTTGGTTTGAGAAATTTGAGATTATTCCATCCATTAAAAAATAACTCTGCATTCTGCTTTCCATAGCACGTGATTCATTAGCTCAAGATGTAATGTTTTCTCTAACAAAGTTAACAATAACTGGGTTAATAGCTGCAAAAACCTCTCTAACAGGAGCTAATTCTATTAAGTTAAATCCCCCACCAGCAGTAACACTATATCCAGTTAAAATTTGTGAGAAAGTACCTCCAGGAAGAAAATCACCAGTGGTTGCGTTTGGATCATAAACATATCTTGATGTTTCTGAAACATATTCAAACCCATTTTCAATATGTTCTGTAAAAAAATCAATAAACATTTCTCGATTATTTTGATGAAGATCTAAAACATTAACATATCTAAATTGTTGTACATTACCAGTTGTGATGGTAGTGTATCTGCCTGTAAATAAATCATCAAGTATTCTTCTTTGCAACTCTGTTGCTGATTGATTATAAAATACACGAATAACATTAATGATATTGTCATGAAAACTTTCGACTCTCTCTCTTAATTCGCCACTAACTAGAGAAAATCAGTTTCTGATATCATTAAATAACCCATCAGCATCAATCATAATTGTCGCTTGGAAAAACTCTGCATCTTCTCCAAAAAAAGACATAAGAGTGCCACCATATAGTTCAAATTCGATTGCTGGGTTTCTACCTAAATTACTTGGAATTGTTGTAGCATTTGCTGATGAAAAAAAGTCATTTATTCCAAGTCTTTCATCACCATTAAATTGCATATCATTTAAATCACCATCAAGAATAATTGCTCCACCATTTCTTTGGATTTGGTTTCTAAACTCAATTTCACTTCCATGAGCATCAATTGGTGATAAAACGTTTAAATAATTTAAACCTGCAGTTTCGATAATGATTTGATTTGTTCCCATTGGGTTTAAACGTTGTTCTAAAACTGCGGCCGCTTCTTGTGCATTTCCATTTGGTTGACCAGCTTGATTTGGTGGTGCATTAGAACTTAAATCATCAACTGCAACTAATGCAGAAAAATGACCTCTAAAATCACTTCCAAGTCGGAAATTTGTTGTGAAGTGTTGTGTACTAAAAAATATACCTGCAATTAAAGTTAACACCATCAAAAAAATCGTTATAATAGAAGAGATTTTTCTTCGGTTATTTGTTTTTTTGGTGTTATTATCTTTTGGTTTTATGTTATTGTTGGTCATTTAATCCACTTTTCCTTCTAATATATACTTTAAATCACGATCAACATTATCATCTTTTTTATATATTGTATTTTTAAAGTTTAAATACTCATACAAACGATTAACTTTTATATTCATAATATAAAATGCAGCATCATTTATATCTTTTATTTTATTATTGATTAATATCACATTAACAATATAATCATACAAATCTTCAATTGTAATTGAGAGAATTTCAGATTTTAATGTAACTAATTTTAATTCCATCATTTTTTCAATAACTTCTTTAAAGTTTGTTTCACTCATATAATCACCACACTACTAATTATACAAAAAATACTATATATATTATATATATTTTAAATTTTTTATAAATTTTTATTATCTATGATAGCAAAATAACTCTTAAAAAAAGATAAAAGTTTTAACAAATGAAACATAGTCTGTTCTTTTATTAAAAATTATCATTTTGTTCATCTTTTTTGTTTTTGTTTTTCTTGTTTTTTTTATTTTTATTATATTTGTTGTATTTTACAATGGCTATTTGACGGATTTTTTCTAACTCTGCTTCGTCATTTATAACTTTTTTATGAATAATATCTCTTTCATCATTTGTTTTTATTTCATAATTAAAGATACCTTTAATATCTTTGGTTTTTAAAACATTTACTTTAATGTGTGGATCTTCTAGAAATAATTGTTTTTCTAATAAGTTTCAATCCATCACAGACATAACAACCATAATAACAGATCTATGTAAATAATTTTTATTAATTCTATTAGTAGCTTCTCAAGTTACGATATCATTTTGAAAACCACTTTTTAATAAAGTTTGATTAATTTTTTTTGGTTTGTTAGTGGTAATCAAATAAGTTCTTACTTTATGTCTTGGGTATAGCGCGTTAGTAGTAATCGCACTACATAACAATAAAGTAATTGATGCAAAAAGTGATGGTCCAAAAATATGTGAAAGCTTTATTTTTCAAGTAACAGCTAATGGTAACTCATCTCCATACCCTCTTCTAGTTACATATTGTACTAGATAATCAAAAGCCGGCGCTTGTGAGAAGTTACCTTCTGTTCCTTGACTAATATTTCTAAAAATTAAATCTAAAACTTCTTGTGGGTTTTGGTTGATAATATCATTACTATTGACACCTAAATTAAATAAGAATAATGGATCTCAATTTCCATTAGTATATGCTCCATTGTTTTTCACAAAAAGCAACATAGACGTAATTAAATCATTATCATTTATATCATGAATCGTTAAAGCTCTTTCAAATCCTATATTTTGTAAAATGTTTGATCTAATATCTGCTCCAATTGAAGAAATAGGTAAGATAATTGTATTCAAAACAATAATAACACCTAAAATTACAAAACCTAAATCACGGTTAAGAGTTCCTATCGGTTTATTTCTAGTTTTTGAAAAATACACAGTTAAAAAATCTGTTCCTCCTGCTGATGACCCAATTTTATAAACAATTGAAAATGCAGTTCCAGATAACACTCCACCAATACCTGCAAAAATAAATAATCAAAGACCAGAATTTCATGAACCATCAATTACATTATGTAATTGATAATTAATTATAAAGTGAAATGAATTTGGATTAATAATTGGTATTAATTGGATGATTTGATTGAAAACAATTTGTAAAAGGATGTATAACATCGATGTATACGTAAATTTCTTCCCTAATTTAATTCTTCCAAAAACAAACAGAGGTATATTAATAATAAAATAATATATAAAATAAAATGAACTTTGTAATGAGAGTTGATCTTGGAAAGTTAATACTGCAAAAAATCTTGCAATTCCAGAAATCCCTGATGGAAATAATCCAGTTCTTCCAGTTGAAGAGATAAAATAATCAAATGCAATTGTCACTAAAAGGGCTGATAATGTTAATCATGCTAAATCTTTTCAAAACTTAGCCTTAAAATATGTTTGAACTAAAAGAGTTTCTTCTCTTTGCGATAATATCTCATTTTCAATGTGTGATAAATCAGATTTATTTTTTTCTTTTGATAAAGATTTATAAATTTTTTTGAATTTTTTCTTTTCTGCTTTTGTTTGAAAAGTTTCTACTGTTTTATTCTCAATCTCTATTTCATGAGAATTATTTGTATTATTTTCATTTGATAAATTCATTTTATACCCCTATCTTTTAATAATTTTAAATCTTTCTAATTAATTTAATAAATTTTATTTTCCAAATTTATCTTTATTTTTTTTAACTTGGTCTATAAAATTTGAAAAAGTTTGATCAGTTCTTTTTTGAGCTTGTCTTCTCAGAATTGTTTCGCGCAATACATCTGAATCATATTCAGATTTACCACTTTTTTTTATTTTTTGTAAAAAATCATCAGCATCATCTGCGGGCTTTCATTTGTCTTTATTAATAACTTTATTATTTTTTTTTGCTTTTTTTATGATTTGTGCAAGACTATCATTTTTTGTTTGTTCATCATTAAAAGTTTTTTTATTTGAATATTTTTTATCTTTAGATGAAATTTTTGATTTTGAATTTATTTTACTATCCTTCCTTAAAGAAAGAAGATCTTCATAAATCAAACTAATCAGTTCATCATTTGTTTTTTTTGGATTTTTCATATATTCCCCACCAATACTTGGTTTATTATAACATTTCAAAATAAAAAAAATCACTATATAGTGATTTTTTTTATTTTGAAATTTACTCTGCTTTTAAACGTACTGTAACTTTGAAAGATCCCACTTTAATTGGATCATTGTCATTTCTTGTAATATCCACAACTGAATATTTTCTTTGGAAACTTTCTGAATAATTATTAAATACAATTGGTTTGTTAACTTTTGATTTAGATTTAATAAACAATGGAAGTTTGTTGAAACCAAGTGCTGGTACTTTTAGATAAACTAAAATTTTCTCAAATGGTGATTCAACATCTTTTAGCATTGAATTTAAATATTTCATAAATTCATTTTCCACTAAACGAACACCTTGAATTTTTTCTTCAATAAATTCATGTGTTTCGTTGTTTGAAACATAAAACGAAATTGGAGCATCAATTGCAACAAGTAAGTGTTTTTTATTCACAGTAGTTCCATCATATGTATATGATGATTTATCTTGTGATCTATCAGCTATAACTTTCGCTATATTTTTTGCTACATCTTCAATTGAATGTAATTTACTTGTTTTTGAATCATATTTTGCTGATTTATTTCATAATATTTCATCATCATTTACGTGCATATTTTTTAAAAATATTGCTTTACGTAATCATTTTTTTGGAGCGTTTTTTCACTCATCTTCACCTAAAATTATTTTTGATGGACCTTCATCTTCAATTTTTGGTTTCATAATTTCTACAATATCTAAAGCTTCTGGAGTTTTCGCTTTTTTATCAACCAACATTAATGATGGTCCCATTCCTGAAATTACAGACACTGTGTTTGATTTGAATTTAGCAATTCAAGGGTCGTGCTCGAATTCAAATAATTCATTAATAACTTCTAGTTCATCATTTGTATTTTTTGAAAAATCAATTATGTACTTAGAAGATATTAAGTTAAATAACCTTGTCAATAAATATTTTAATGTATTTGTTGTTTCATAAATTTTAAATTTATGTAATGGATCGTTATCTCATGGAGATAATGCATTGTTATACATAATTTTCATTGAAACGAAATTTATATATGTTTTTTTAGAAACCTGTGCAATTGCACCTGCTTCAGTATCTATAACATCAATTGTTTGACCAAATTTGTCAACCATTTCTTTAAATTGTTTTGAATTATAAATTAACATGTCTGCAGTTCCAACAATTCCATCAGAAACACCTAATTTAAAGTTTTTTACCTTGCTTACTAATTCAGTATTAAACGAGAAAGCTTCTGGTTCGTCAACGATTTGACCATATTTAATATCTTTAAATGGAGTCAAGTCTGCATCTCTATAAATGAATTTTGTTGATAAAACTGTGTCAGTTGTATCAAATTTATCATTTGTTGATAAAGCTAAGTCAACATTGAATACTGTTTCTAAATCTCTGTATTCTTCCATTAAGTATGTAATTGCCATCGCTGCATTTGCTTTACCATATCCCGTTGTAGCTATGATGAAAAATTTTCCTCTGTATTTAATGTGTTGAATAACAACATTTCTTCATCAGTATTTTTTTTCAGTTTTTATACCTTCACGGTCTTTAAATGTAAAGTAAGTTGTTGAAATAATTCCAATCATTTCACTGTCACCTCTATTTTTTCTACGTTGACTTTATTTTATAATTTCTTTTCATTATAAAATAAAGACTAAAGATATTATACTAAAAAATGAATTAAAAATATACTTTTTAATCATTAATTTTATTTTTTTTATAAATTAATAGATGGAAATATCTTAATAAACAACAAATAAAAAGTCATAAATACTTACATAAGTAAGTATAACTTTTTATAAAAATGATAATAATTATAAAGTAAATTAAAAATTATTTAGTTTTTATAATATCTAAAATTATCACTGTTTCAAGTTCGACTGTTGCTAACAGCAATTTACCAGTGTGGCGATTATTATCTTGATCAATTGAATTTATCATTATAGCAACTTCACGATTATCAATTAGTCCAACAACACTTGATGCTGTGATTAATTTTTCACATAAAAACTTTTTAAAAAATAAGGGATCTGATTCAACTAAGATTCCATATTCAATTCTATTAAAATAACCATAGCCTGAAATTTTTGCATCAATTATTAAATATTGACGAATAATATTTTGCATGCATACAATCACATCTTCACCTTTTATTAAATGAATTATTAAAAGATTTCCTTTTTCTCTTATTTCCATTATTTTATTCCTTTCGGTTTTATTATATTTTATTTTTAATTTTTGATTGAGTTTTAAAACTTGATGTTTGTTCTTTTTTACTTCACAATTTATTAATTTTTTTTAAATACTCTTCTTTATAAAATTTATTATCATCTTTTGAATCAAAAATATTTCTTAAAGATTCATTTAAAGATTTTATAATTTGTTGTACTGCTAATGGATCGTTTGGATCATAATACATAACATTATCAAATAATTCTTGAGTAACTATATTAGGCATTGTTCCTATGATTAACGAGTGGAAACGATTATACTTTTCTTTTAAAGAATTAATTTTTTTAATAGTGTTATTTGAAACTATATCCATTATAAAATCTGAAATCATCAATAAATCTGCGCGCATAAATTCTTCTGAATTCATTTTATTTATTATTCTTTTAAATGCTGATTCAGCATTGGTTTTTCCATAAAATGATTTTGATAGAAAATTTAACATTTTTTGAATGTTTATACTTAAATTATCAATAACAAATTCTTCAATTTCATTATTTGCAAAATTTATAATTACAACATCACGGTAATCTTTAATTGCGATTTTAGCAACAGCGATAGCTAATGCTTTTGCAATATATTCACCCGCTCCTTCCATAGAACTAGAAGTATCTATACAAATAATAAATTTACCTTGTTCTACTGGAATTGGGGCTTGATACTCAACCTGTTCAACTTCATGTTCTATTATTATTTCTTTTGATTCATAAGAAAATGTTTGTAATTGTGATTCAATATATTTTTTATAAAAAATAATTTCAAAATCAGGATCATAAAGACTTGCTAATTCAATCGGTAAAAGATTTTCGATTTTTTTTGACAAAGTTATTCCTATTAACTCTTCAGGATTATAAGGCAATTTCACTTGATTTGGGTAGGTTGTGATTTGTTCTGTGATATTCTTTTCCATTATATCATCTTCACCATTTAATCTACCTAACAACTGTGCGATTGTTAAAATACTTGGATCTTTATACAAAATTTCTGCAAATCTAGCTATTTTTTCTATATCTTGATTTGCTAGTTCATCTTCTATTGAAGCTATTTTCCCAAAAACATCATACATCGTTTTATAAACTTTTGCATATTTACTATAATTTTTAGTAATTGAATAAATTTCAATCAAGTAATTGTATCTTAAATCTTCTACAGTTTTTAATCTAAAATCAATAATTCTTTTAGTTAACATAAAAGTTCACTTTTCAAAAAAAATGTCTATTCAATCATTAGTTTTAATATCAATAACTCCGTTTTCTATTTTTTTTTGTAAAGTTTCGACATAAAATATGTATGGTGAATCAAATTCTTCTAATTTTTGGCAAATTAATTTTAAGTTTTTATGAAAATCATTAGAACTATATTTATCTGATATAAAATTATAATAAATTATTTCTTTTCTGATTGGTTCGGGTAATTTGATTTGACTAATTGTTGACATTTTTGAAATACTATAAAATCCATTAATTCTATCATCAAGTTGTTCTGCAGCGAATTCATGAGTTTTTTTAAATTCAATAAAATCACTATTATGAATGTCTTTTTGGCGTAATTCTTCAATATGCTTCTTCACTTCATTCATTGGTTTTTGTAAATCAAATTGCATAAATAACCGTCCATCCTTATTATCAAAATATCAAAATTTAAATATTTCTATTATTAATTTTTAAAGTTCTTCTTTTATTTTTTTTGATTTTGTATCAAATGCTTCTGTTATTTTTTCTCGATAAAGATTTTCAAAGAAAAGGCATTCCATATCAGTGTATAATTTATATTCTTTAGACATTTTTTTAGAAATCTCTTTCACATTATATTCTAATTCTTCAATTCTTTTATTCAAACCAGCCATTTGATTGTTATACTCTGTTGAGTTATCACTTTGAATTTGGTAACGTTTATTTTCTTTTATAAATAAAATTTGATCAGATTTATAAAATTTTACAAATATTTTTTTAGTAGTTGTTGATTTGTTTATACTAGATCCAAAGTGAATATCAATTTCAAAACGTTCACTAGGTAGTGACTTAACTTTATTTCAATTTTGTGCTGAAATGAAACTATATTTAGATTTTTCATCTCCGTCTTTAAAGTCTATTAAATAATAAACACCTTGGAATTGTCCTTTAAAAATATCTTGATGTGGAGTTAAACGTAAGTACTGCGCTTCTATTTGATCTGCTTTAGCGTTTAAGTTATCTAATTGATTTAATAAATTGTTCTTTTCATTTCGTCATTCTAAGCCAATTTTTTCTAAAAAAGCTTTAAAGAAAATATTTTTATACATTTCTTCTTCTTCTTCTGAATCTCATATACAAAACGGAATGACAAACAAATCAGGTAAATCTGTTCTATTTCTCCCATTAAAAAAAGCACTTGTTTTTATTAAGTTAGCTATTTTCTTTCAACGACGGTCTGAAATATATGCTTCTCCATGAGTGTCAAGTATAATTTTTTTTCTAAAATAGTGAATAAAATCTAAGCATTTTTGACTAACTTCAACTTTTTTAGTTTGTTGTTTTCATTCTTCAAGTTCTTCAAGTGAAATTTGTAAATATGGAGGTACCTCAATATCTAAGGGGGAATCTTCATTTAATAAATATTCAAAATTTTTATTATTTTTCAGTCCTTCAACAACATATCGAATAATAAAACGATCAAATAACGCCTCTAAACCTTCGCCTTTAACTGGCAATTCATTAGATGCAGAAATTAATAATTTAAGAGGAACTTTAACATCTTCTTGACCATTTCTAAATATTTTTTCATTAATAATTGTTAGCAAAGTGTTTTGAATACTAGGTCCAGCCTTTCAAATTTCATCTAAAAAACCAACATTTGCTGCTGGAAGATATCCTTCTATTGCACGTAC
>JGI994J12354_10003482_pt1 | contig 14658 bp, 17 predicted proteins | sample IntmicLarv3ML3BL_FD_12354 | JGI IMG/M metagenome (IMG submission 12354)
TTATATTTCTTCGATAACAACGTCAACTTCTTTACCCAAAGCATTTGACCTCTGGATTCCGTCGATAATCGCCTGATTATAAACGATTTGACTTGTGGGTATCGGTGCTGTGCCGTTGTTTAATACAGCTTCAACAAATGCGCGGACTTTTTTCTCAAATAAGCCCGGACCGCGGTTATCGTCGAGAGGTATAACTGTTTCGGTAGCTTTTCCGAATACGTCGTGCATCAATTTTATTTCGCCGACAGGACCGTCCCACGCGCCGCCCCATAAACCGAGGTTAGGCTGTTTAACTTTAAGTCCGGCGTCTGTTCCGAGGAATATAAAATCACCCGTTGTGTCCATGTTCATTTTCCATGACATACGGAAATCGAGCGTTATACCGCCTTCAAGACGTACAAAAGCTGCGGAGAAATCGTCAACCTGGAATTCGTCGCCGTATTCTTTTTTTCCGAAATAATCATACGCCGTAGCCGAAACGGTCAGAGGCTTCGGATAACCTATAGAGTTTAAAGCGAAATCGAGAGCGTAGCAGCCTATATCCGCGAGCGCGCCGACTCCCGCTTTTTCTTTGTTTATAAACGTGCCGCCCGGCATTCCGCTGCGTCTGCCGCCGCCGGTCTGTACATAATATATTTTACCCAACGCGCCTGACTGGATTATTTCTTTTATTTTTCTTGAATTTACGTCATAACGCGGCTGGAAACCTACGGTCAATATTTTACCGCTTTTTTTCTCCGCTTTAAGCATTGCTATTGTTTGGTCGAGGGTTACGCTCATCGGTTTTTCGAGTAAAACGTGAAGTCCGTTTTCAAGGGCGAAAACCGCGCATTCCGAGTGGGTCGAGTTGTAGGTGCATACGCTGACAGCGTCGAGTTTAACGTTTTTGAGCATTTCTTCTTTACTGTCGAATCCCTTAGCGTCGGGCATACCGTTTTTCGCGAAAAATTCCGCCGCTTTGCCGGGGACGATATCGCACCCTGCGACGACTTCTACTTCTTCTATGTTTTTGTATGAGCTTAAATGCGCGTGAGCGATACCGCCCGTTCCTATTATACCTATTCTGAGTTTTGACATTTTTTGATTTCCTCCTGTATACCTATATAAAAATATAAAACAAAATGGCATTACGCCGCAGTCCATCTTAAACAATTAATATTATACTATTAATATTATGCTATGTCAACACAAAAAACAGCGTTTAAAACATCTTAAAGGGGTTTTGACGGTAAACAATATATGAATAAAATCCGGGAAAGATAATGTCGAGTGTAAAGGGTAATAACTTTACGCTTGGTTTTTTACGCAAAAAAAACATAAAAATTGTAAAAAAATTGTTGACATAAAAAAAAATAAATGTTATTATATTAAATATAATGCAAAAAATGTCGAATTATGTTTTTTTGCGTTTAACTATAAAATATTTACAGGGGGAAAAATGTTATGGCGGGAAATATCAAAAAATATATCGCAGAATTAATCGGAACTATGGTGCTTGTATTTATGGGGTGCGGAAGCGCGATGCTTCTTGGGTGTGACGCGGACGGCGGACACCTCGCGGTGGCGCTTACTTTCGGTTTGTCTATCGTCGCAATGGCTTATGTTATCGGCAATATTTCGGGATGTCATATAAATCCGGCTGTTTCTCTGGCTATGCTTATAAACAAAAAACTGAGCGTGATTGATTTTGTCGGTTACGTTGTATCCCAGATAATCGGCGCGTTCGCGGGAGCGGGACTTCTCAAACTGTTCGTGAATTTCGGAGTTGAAGATTTGACCGGCGGTCTCGGTTCAAACGGCATAGGAACTATCGGTGTTGCAGGGGCTTTCGTGGCTGAAATAATTCTTACGTTTATATTTATATTAACAATAATCGGCGTTACTTCCGACGAAAGCAAAGGTGGAGTAGCGGGAATAGTAATAGGACTTACGCTTACTTTCGTCCATATCGTTGGAATACCTTTGACGGGAACGTCGGTAAACCCTGCGAGAAGTATCGCTCCCGCAATATTCGCGGGCGGCGACAGTCTTGCAAACGTATGGATATTCATCGCCGCGCCGCTGGTCGGAGCCGCGCTTGCAGCGATAGTTTATAAACTTATAAAAGAAGCTAAAAAATCATAAACAAGTTACAACAAAAATCGGAGTTTAAAATTTAAAAATGAGACTTGACAAATACCTGAAAGTTTCGCGTCTTATAAAAAGACGCACGGTTGCAAGCGAGGCTTGCGACGGGGGCAGAGTGTCGGTAAACGGCAAAGCCGTGAAACCTTCTCACGACGTAAAAGAAAACGATATAATAGAAATTTCCTTCGGGGAGAAAAAAGTAAAAGTAAAAGTTACGGAAATAAAAGAGCATGTTTTAAAAGCCGGAGCGGCTGACATGTACGAAGTTATAAGTCAAATATAATAAAAATAAAAAAGTTATAGGGTTATTTTCATGGAAGAAAACGATAAAAACAGCAAAAGTGAAAAACACACAACTCATATTTCTAACCCATTAACCATGTTCGGAATATTTGCAGGCATTGCCGAAATTGTTGGTGGTGTGGGATTGCCATTTGTATCGGAATCCAATCAAATATATTTAATATTGTTTATTATAGGATTCCCGATATTGACGATATGTTTGTTTGGTTATGTTCTCATACGCCATCCCAAAAATCTTTATGCACCAGGTGATTACAGAGACGATAAAAGTTTTCTTGAAGCATTGAATATTACGGCTGTTTTAACAGCAGCCAATTTTAAATCAAATACTGATATTGAAAAATCTTCTATGGCGTCTCAGTCAATATCGATAAATGAAATATCTGGTATTGTTGATAAAGTATTTTCTGAAAATAGTACACGAAAAACTTCTTATCGAAAAAATAGAATTCTTTGGGTTGATGATATGCCCGATAATAATTTATATGAGCAAGAGGCTTTTAGACTTATGGGAATTGATTGTTCTATGGCTTTGTCAACAAATGAAGCACTTAATTTGTTGACAAAGGACACGTTTACGGCGATTATATCTGATATGGGTAGAAAAGAAGGACCACGCGAAGGATATGTGTTATTAAAGGCTATTCGTGACCGAGGAATTACCACACCGTTTTTCATTTATTCTCGCGGAGGGCGGACTACTGCACACAAGGAAGAAGCACGGCAAAAGGGAGCTCAGGGCAGTACCAGTTCTGCTCAGGAATTATTTGAATTAGTAACAAATGCAATAAAATAATTTTCAACCTATTATATTTATTGTATAACTATTGTATTTCTATTTGTTTTTATCATACCCTGCATTCTCACGGCATATATATTAAATATATTGCTTTTAAAAAAGGAGTTTTGCAGGGCATGAATAATATAAGCGTGAATAACAAAAACGACAGTGCGGGGGAGAGAAGAAGCGGCAAAGTTCACAATGTGGTTTTGTACAACAAGCGGCAGATGACCGTTTCGGGCGTTATACGGGTCGATAATTTCAACGAAACCGTTATCGCTCTCATAACCGAAGCGGGACAAATGACTGTGGAGGGCTTAAATCTCCACATAAGCAAACTTTCTCTCGAAACGGGCGACATGAATATAGACGGCGATATAACGGGATTGTTTTATTCCGAAGAAACAACGGGGACAAACGGGGGCAAATCATCAAAATTTTTCTCCAAGCTGTTTAAATAATAAATTGTTTTATTATACTTTATTATTTATGAAAAAGGTGGTTTGCGTCTCGTGGAAATATCAATAACCCAACAGAGCGTTGTTTTTCTGTTTTCGTGCGTTGTGGGCGGAATACTGGGAGTGTTTTACGACGTTTTCAGGATAATCAGGATAGCGTTCAACTCAAAATGGCTCTCGATTTTTTTTCAGGATTTAATATTCTGCGTATTCTCCGCGTTTTCGATTATTTTACTTATATTCTATACAAATTCGGGGACGGTCAGATGGTTTTCACTTCTGGGCTGTTTTATGAGCTTTGTTATATATCATATGACAGTCGGCAGACTTATAATGTTCGCCTCAAAAAAAATCATAGAATTTATAAAAAAGATATTGGCGTTTATCTGTAATATAACGGTGATACCTTTGAAAAAATTTATTTTGTTTATGTTTAAACAGATAAAAAGACTGTTTGGATTTGTTTTTAAAACTGCGGGTGAAGTAAAAATCCTCGCGTATTACGGTAAAGAAAAGCGGAATCTGTCCAAAAACGCGTCAAAGGGATTTTCGTTGTACAAAGATAAAAATAATAAGATTATATACGAAAAAACCGTGAAAAATATCGGTAAAATCACAGAAAAGGACAGCGTGAAAAAACAAAAACCGATTGAAAAACCAAACGAAAAAATATATTATTAACTGTGTAAAAAATCATATTCAGGTCAGCTAAATAAGGGGGACTTCTCTAATGTCTGCATCAGTAACGAAATTAAGAGACGCGAGGAACAAAAAAAACAATAGAATCCGCAGAAAAAACGCCGCGCAAAAAGCGGGCAGACATCAACCGGGGTTTGTAGCACTGATTGCGTTTGCGGTAATATGTATTCTTATCCTCGCGGGAATATGGGAATGTATGGATTCAATCGGCAAAAAAAATAAAATTGTCGAAGAACGAATAGACGAATACAACAGGCTCAGGATAATAAACGAAAACCTTGAAGATAAACTCAACGCTCCCGTTGACGATGAATATATAAAAGACGTCGCGAGGGAAGACGGGTTAAGAATGCCCAACGAGCATATGTATCATATTGACGACAACAATTAATAAAGTTAATAAAACCAATAAAACTAATAAAATTGAAAAAAGAGAGCAAATTCGGGGGATAATATTGATTTTATGCAAATCAAAACAGGTGAAACCGTAGAGGGGAAAGTTACAGGGATAACAAAATACGGAGCGTTTGTCAGTATAAACGGCGAAGTTTCGGGTATGATACACATATCAGAAATATCGGGCAGTTTTATAAAGGATATAAACGAGATTCTTAAACTGAATCAAACCATAAAAGCCGTTGTTATAGGAACAAACGAAAACGGTAAACTCGCTTTGTCCATAAAACAGCTTTCGGAAAACGCAGGCGAAACAATTGCGGATAAAACCGAAACGGTGAAACCGTCCCTGAAACATGGCTTTGAAAAACCCGAAGAATTTGTCAGAATAAATAAAAACAGCGGGAATCCGTCGGATTTTGAAGATATGATAAGTAAATTCAAACGCGAAAGCGATGAAAAAATGACGGACCTGAAATCTTTTGAACCCAAAAGAAGCGGTCAGCCGCGCAGACGCAAAGATAAAGATTAGAATTGTGGAATTTTTGAAAAAATCATAAAAAATAAACACGGATGCGGAATATTGTGTCCGTGTAATATATTATAGAGGTCAATAATTTAATGATAATAAAAAACGCCCGCGTATACACTATGTCCGCGTCGAACGACGAAAAAACAGAAATAATACAGAACGGCTACGTGAAAACCTCCGGCATATTCATAACAGAAGTCGGGGATATGAAAGATTATAAAGTTGAGTTTGAGAAAGACGGGGAGAATATAATCGACGCGGAGGGGAAATGGCTTTTGCCGGGGTTTATCGACGCACACACCCATCTCGGTATGTACGAGGACGGCATAAAAGACGAAGGGGACGACTTAAACGAGATAACCGACCCGTGCACTCCGCATTTACGCGCGATTGACGCGGTTAATCCTATGGACAGAACGTTTGATGAAGCTCTCGCGGCGGGGATAACCTGCGCGGCGACGGGTCCGGGAAGCGCGAACCCCATAAGCGGACAGTTTACCGTTATAAAAACATACGGAAAAAGAATTGACGATATGATAATTAAAGAACCCGTGAGTATGAAATTCGCGCTCGGTGAAAATCCTAAGATATGCTACGGTGAAAAAAATCAGACGCCCGAAACAAGAATGGCGACAGCCGCGATAATCCGTGAAAATCTGAGAAAAGCGGTGAAATACGGCGAAAAGAAATCGGAATTTGAAGATTCGGTAAACGACGAGGAAAGCGATAAGATTGACGAACCCGATTTTGATATAAAACTTGAAGCGCTCCTCCCCGTTATAAATAAAGAAATCCCCGCGCATATCCACGCTCACAGGGCGGACGATATTTTTACGGCGATAAGAATATGCAAAGAATTTGACTTGAATTATGTTATTGTTCATTGTACGGAGGGACATCTTATAGCGGAAGAATTGGCGGAGGATAATATAAGAGCGATTGTCGGTCCGATAATAACCGACAGGTGCAAACCCGAAATGAGAAATCTTGAATTAAAAAACGCCAAAGTTTTAAAAGATGCGGGGATTTTGTTCTCGCTGACAACAGACCACCCGGTGACACCGCTGCAATATCTTCCGTACTGCGCCGCTCTCGCCGTTAAAGGCGGACTGGATTTTTACGAGGCGTTAAAGGCGATAACAATAAATCCTGCGGTTATTCTTGGGATTGACGATACAGTCGGCTCGATTGAAAAAGATAAGCACGCCGATATGGTTTTGTGCGACGGCAACCCTCTTGAAATATTGAGCAGAGTTGAAACAGTAATTATAAACGGTAAAATTGTGAAAACGAGAGAATAAATTTATGCGTGAGATAGATTCAAAAATCATAACACAGCAGGTAAAATCGGCGTTTATCGAGGCAAATCTGAATTTGCCCGACAGTCTTGTCGATTGTATAAGAGAAAGTGTAAAGTCGGAGACCTTGCCTCTCGCGAAAGATATTCTGATAAAACTTGAACAGAATATAAAACTCGCGAAAGAAATAAACGTCCCGATATGTCAGGATACAGGCATGGCTGTGGTGTTTATTAACATAGGGCAGGATGTACATATCACAAACGGGCTCTTGAAAGACGCAGTAAATCAGGGAGTCCGTGAAGCGTATATTGACGGCGATTTGCGTTTATCCGTCGTAAAAGACCCGCTGAGACGCGTTAATACAAACGATAATACGCCTGCGGTTATCCATACCGAAATAGTCGAAGGGGATAAAATAGAGATTATCTGCGTTCCAAAGGGGTTCGGGAGCGAAAACGCGAGCAAAATAAAAATGTTAGAGCCGTCGGCTGACGAAAACGATATAATAGATTTTATTGTCGATACGGTGAAAACGGCGGGCGGAAGTCCGTGTCCTCCCGTTATCGCGGGGGTCGGAATAGGCGGGGATTTTGAATATTCGGCAATACTTGCTAAACGTGCTCTGACGCGTGAAACGGGAGAAAACAATCCCGATGAATTTTATTGTAACATGGAGCGTAAAGCTCTCGAAAAAATAAACGGGACAAATATAGGACCGCAGGGATTCGGAGGGAAAACAACGGCTTTTGCCGTGAATATAGAGATGTTCCCTACGCATATAGCGGGGCTTCCCGTAGCTGTAAATATATGCTGCCATGTTTGCAGACACAAAAAAATTATTATATGACGTGAAAAATTATAAATAAATTTATCGGGAGAATAAAAAATATATGATGGTAACAATAATAGGCAGGGGACATTCGGGAACCCGCGCAATATCGCATACATTGAGTGCGAGCGGAGTTTTCATGGGTGAGCCTTTAAATGTTTCGGGGGATTTACTTCCGCCCGAAAAAATGTACGACGCATGTCGTATTTTCGCGGAATATGTCGGTTACAAAGGCGGGGTTGAATGGGATTTTTCAAAGGTTTTGTCAATTAATCCCGTGCCTGAGTTTGAAAAACTGATAAAAGAATATCTCGTCACGGTTTTAACTTCCGAAAGTGAGAACAAAGGGTGGAAAATTCCCGAAACCGCACTGGTTTATCCATGGATTATAAAAATGTTCCCGGATATAAAATATATTCATTGGGTCAGAGACCCAAGGGACTGTATTCTCGGAGAACATCTGACCGACGATTTGCATGATTTCGGCGTTGATTACCCCGAAACGGACGATATAAGGGAAAAACGCGCGTACAGCTGGAAATACCAATATGAACTGATGAAAGCAACGCCGAATCCCGAAAATCTTTTGAAGTTGAGATTTGAGGATATGGTGTATAATCAGGACGAAACGTTAAAGAAACTCGAAGATTATCTCGGGATAAAAATGGCGAAAATAGAAATGCGTACAGATTCCGTGGGACGCTGGAAAACAGACGAGGGAAAATATATGTTTGACTTTTTCGCGGAAGATATAAAAGAATGCGGATATTAATATTATATATTTTATAAATTTATAAAGTGAAAAATAAAAGACGGGGTGGACAAAAAAATGAGAATAGAATATTTCGGGAATTATGACGAAATGTCAGACAGAGCGGCTGAAATTGTCGCAAAGCAGGTGGGAAACGGATTAAGGGGAAGCAGTGTTTTGGGATTGCCAACGGGTTCGACTCCTCTTGGAATGTATAAAAAACTTATAAAAATGAACGAGGCGGGAAAGGTGGATTTTTCCGAAACCGTGACTTATAATCTCGATGAATATTATCCTATAAAAAAAGACCACCCGCAGAGTTATTATAAATTTATGTGCGATAATTTTTTCGATAAGATTAATATAAATCCCGAAAATATAAATATACCGAACGGTGAAACCGATAATATTGATTTGGAATGTAAAGAATACGAATTTAAAATAAGGGGCGGCAGCGGACTTTTACACAACGGTATTGATTTGATGATATTGGGACTCGGAGCGAACGGACACATAGGGTTCAACGAGCCGGGGGATGTTCTTCTCCCCGACACACATATCGCGGATTTAACCGAAGATACAAGGGAAATGAACAAAAGATTTTTTGATTCGATAGATAAAGTCCCGACAAAAGCGATAACGATGGGAATCGGAAGTATATTGAAATCGAAAAAAATATTACTTCTCGTAAGCGGCGACGCGAAAAAAAGAGCGTTTAAAAAGTTTTTGGACACGACGGTGAGAACACGCAATCCCGTATCTTTTTTGCACCTGCATAAAGACGTGACGGTTCTTTCGGATATACAATTGTAATACAAAAAACCAAACGGGCGGCAGTTTTAATCTGCCGCCCTGTGTAATATTAACTTTTTATTATTTCTTGTTTTCCTCAACAAATTTTTTCGCGGATATAACGCCTTCTTCCGTGGGAATTGTCGTACCGCTCAGGTAGTCTTTTTTACCTCCCGCGAGCACGAATGTTTCATATTCCCCGTGTTTTTCGTATTTGTTTTTGTTTGATTTTGATTTTTCCCTGTTATTTCTGTGTTTATCCTGCATAACCCAGCCCTCCGATAATATAAATATTTGTTACACGAATATTATCGGCGTTACTTTACGGAGTTATACATAAACCCACGGGTTTTATTTTTTTACCTGCGATTCAATCAAATCTGCGGCTTCCTGCGTGTGTAAAACATTCAGCGGAAACGCATATTTTTTTATGGAATCGTTGGTTTTTTGTTCTTCATGAAGTAAGTGCATAAGCTCTGTGACCTGCGGTACGTCAAGTCCTGCTTTTCTCATTTTTTCAAACTGTGAAAAAACCTGTTTCGGCGTGCCGTCAATATAAACTTCGCCTTTGTTTAAGACAATAACCCTATCCGCGAGAACAGCTTCATTCATATAATGTGTGATTAAAATAACCGTCATCTTTTTTTCTTTATTCAGATATTTTATAGTATTTAAAACTTCCTGACGACCCATCGGGTCAAGCATAGCCGTTGATTCATCGAGGATAATAAGCCGCGGATACATCGCGATAACCCCTGCGATTGCGATTCGTTGTTTTTGTCCGCCCGAAAGTTTATGCGGAGCGTGCAGCCTGTATTTTGTCATGCCGACAGTTTCGAGTGCTTCGTCAACACGACGTTTTATTTCGTCGGGTTCAACCCCAAGATTTTCAGGTCCGAACGCTATATCTTCTTCAACAATAGTCGCGACAAGCTGATTATCGGGATTCTGGAAAACCATTCCGACCGTTCTTCTGACTTCATTCATATTATCTTCAACCGATGTATCGAGACCGTTTATAAATATTTTCCCCTCAGTCGGGGTTAAAATCATATTCATAAGTTTGGCGAGCGTCGATTTCCCTGAGCCGTTATGTCCCAAAACAGCGGTAAAAGAACCCTCTGTTATATCAAGATTTATATTTTTTAAAACGTATTCATAATCAGTCGGCTTGTTATCGGCGTTATCCTGATTGTTGTTGTTATAATTAAAGCAAAGATTTTCTATGTGAATCAATGCCTGTGTGTTTGCGCTGTCTTTTTTTTCTGTGTTCATGTATATCTTCTCAATCTTTCTGTTGTGTAACTGACTTTTAAATTTTCACATTGTCTCCTTAATTTCTAATTGCAATTTTCGTGACATGTTCAAATTTAAGTTTTGTGTTAATATATTCCAAAAGTTCATTCTCATATAATTTAAGCCACTCCGGATTATTGCCGGAATACAATACGATTTCCCATGTTGAATAAAACTGACCATTTCGTCTTTGGTGATAATTGATTACCCGTACTGCCTTACAATGATAAAATACATTAACAATGCGAGCAATCGAATTTTCGACATAGTCACTATTCACAAAATCATATTTTTTCAATTCTGATTTTGGTTTACGAAGTGGCGACATATTTACTCTGTAATCAACCTCATTAACTCCTTTTAATGTATTGCATTGCTTGCATAATGTTTGCAAATTAGAAATGGCATTGTTTCCACCCATCGCAATTGGGCGAATATGGTCGGCGTTAAGCGGTACTCCCTTTCGCTGTACTTTACCGCAACATAAACAAGTAAAATTATCGCGAGCAAAAACCTGACGTTTTATTTCATCAGTAAGGTCATCGGATAAATCAATTATATTATTTGAATGGGATTCGTTTTTTTTATCGTTTCCTCGTATTGCAGCCAATATACGTTTTTGAGCTTTATAATAAGCATCCATAAAATTATCGAATGTTTTATAAAACAATTCCCAATGTAAACCGGCATCGCGAAATTTGTTGGTTAAAATAATATCGGTATCTAACGGCGGTGTATTCAATAATTCTTTTGCCAATTTATCCATATCGTAGACATCGCGCTCGTGAAAATCAAAAAATTCAGGTTTAATATTATTTTGCGCGATATGACGTATAATTTTTGTGATATTGTCCATAAGCGCACTGTCAAAATTATCTTTTTCTATATCAAAAAATTTATTTGCCAATTCTGCTGCTTTTCCAAAAATTTCATTTTCTGATATATTTTCTGCCGCATATTGAGTTAAATTTTGAGCCAAAATATAATTTATCAGATTGTCATAATTTTCTTTGTTAAATTCGTAAGCAATAATATTTTCTTCAAAAGAAATAAGTTCTTCTGCCGTTTCATCATTGACAGCAACCGTATATTTACAATTGAAAAATCCTACCGGAATGAAAGGCAGGAAAGCGGCATTTTCAAATCCTTTGTATTCAATATCTGCAACTGCCAATTTTATAAGCTGAATGGAGATTAATTCCATTGGATTTCTACCTGATTTCGGAGGTTTAATATCATCAAGCCCACCATCAATATTTGCCCATGGAAGTAAACGTTTCCATGTATCATGGAAGAATACTATATTTGCGTAATCTTTGTCGATACCGCCGCCGGCTTTTTCACCTCGTAAAGCGCGCCCTATCATTTGTGTCAAAAGAATACTGCTCGTTGTCTGTCTGGTAATCATAACAGTTTTTACGTCCGGAACATCTACGCCTTCTGTGAGCATTTTGACATTGACAATAACGTCGTATTCTCCGTTTTTGAAATCCTGCATTGTTTGACGGTTCATTGCGTCGTTACGCCGTCCGCTGCCGCCTTTGTATATTTCGTCCTGCCCTGTATATACGCTGTAAACAGCGTTTGCTCTTATGTTTTTTGCTTTTAATTTTTCAATAATATATTCGCACTGAAACCACCTGTCGGCAAAAATAAGAGTTTTCCCGTATTTTTCTTTATTATTTATGTAATCGCTTATAATAAAATCGTTTCGGCGGTTATTTCGTGCCAAATTTTCTATTATATTTTCTGGCAAATCCTTGTGTTTATTCATCAATCTGTCAAATAATGAATCGTCAACCTCAAATTCTTCACTCGTTTCTTTTTCTATATACTCCGGAACTGCTAAAACTTTTTGCGCTTGTAAATTGCCTTTATCCGCTTCATAGCATATCCATTTGTCATAAATATTTTTTAGCCAGCCGCTTATGCGTTTATCTGTGTGCATAGGTGTTGCGGTCAATCCTAAAACATATAATTTTTTTATTTCATCGCGAATAGAAAGCAATAAATTTCTGCAACCATAAGCCGGTGTATGATGTGCTTCGTCTATTACTATAAAGAGTTCTGTTTCTTTACAATTTTCAATAAATTTTCTAAACGGCGTTTTTGCCTTGTTTCCCATACCGTCAAGCTGTTCCGATGAATAGGCTTGTATTGCGGTTTGCGTTGTACATATTAAAATATCGTCAGTCAGACTTATACTGCCTGAATTTGAATGACTTGTACTGCTTGATACTACCCGAAGATTTATTTCATATCGACCTATTACGTTATGTATTTCTTCTTTAAAAGCATCAAACGCTTGGTCTATCAAATAAGAAGATTGAGCGAGCCACAAAACTTTTATTCCTTGTGAAATAATATTTTTGCATATCCAATTTACAGAAGTGAACGTTTTTCCGCCCCCTGTGGGTAAAACCAACAAAGTTCCTCTGTAATCTTTTATCGGCGTCGGCAATGTACGCGATAATGCTTCAAAAGCCTCTTTTTGATGAGGAAAAGGTTGTTTGTTGTTGTCTTTGCGGTTTTTTTGGATTTCAGCTATATTTAATGACTCGTAGCCTGACATTATTATATACACTTCCTTTATTTTTAATTATGTTTAGCAATTGATAACAAGTATTTCCTTGATTATATTTTTTAAACTAATCCAAATCATTCCCCACATATGTCCCCGCGATTTTACCGTCGAGTATATCGTATAAAATTTCGGGATTTTTCGCGTTCGCTATAACTGTCGGGGTGCTATCGTCGGCAATCATCCATGCGGCGTGGAGTTTTGTTATAAATCCACCCGTTCCCGCACTTCCCGCGCCGCCCGCGTATGATAAAATTTCGGGGGTTATTTCTTTAACATAATGTATCAGCTTCGCGTTTTTATGTTCCGCAGGGTTTTTATCATATAAACCGTCCCTGTCCGAGAGGTTTATCAATAAATCCGCGCGGCACAGTTTTGACACATACGCCGCGAGTATATCGTTTCCCGAAAATTTTATTTCATCGCTCGAAACCGTGTCGTTTTCGTTTACGATAGGCAGACAGCCCATTTTAAGCAGAGCCAAAAAAGTTTCCTCCGCTTCTTTTCGTCTGTATTCGTTTTCGATAACGTCACGTGTTAAAAGTAACTGCGCGATTTTTACCCCGAATGAGGAAAAGAAACGGTTGTATATATTCATAAGCTCCGCCTGACCGACAGCGGCGGCGGCTTTTTTATCCTCTATTTTAACAAGCGGGAATTTTATGCCGAGTTTNCCAATCCCCGCGCTGACCGCTCCGGAACTCACAAGTATAATTTCTTTTCCCATATTTGTAAAATCGGATATTGCTTTAACCAATCCCTCAATCCTCTTTAAATTTAATTTTCCTGTTGAGTGAGTGAGACTTGAAGAACCTATTTTTATAACGATTCTCTGCGATTTTTTTATACCGCCGACATATATAAAATCGCCGGCGGTTTCTGTTTCTGATATTTTTTTCACTTTTTGAAACTCCCTGATTTTTATTTTATCTGATTTTTTTTATTTTTTTGGCGTTTTTTGATAAAATTTTCACATTTGACAAAAAATTTTTTAAAAAAGCCTTTAATAAATCTAATAAATATATTATAATATATTATATATGACTTCAACAAAAAATAGTTTAATAAAATATGAATAGTTGAAATTTATATTATTCGGGATTTTGAACCGGAAAGGAAAGATTTAAGCATGAAAAATAAAATTACGGTTGAACTTTGCGACAAGGAGTACGCTCTTTTATCTGATGAAAATGAGGGTTATGTAAAATCACTGGCTGAGGAAATAAACACTATGATTGAAACGACGGCTTATTCGAATCTCAGAATCTCAAAAGCTGACGCGACTGTTTTGGTGTGTCTCGATTTGGGCGACAAAAACAGGAAACTTACGGAGAACAACGACAACATGAGAAAACAGATAACGATGTATGTTGACGAAATAGCCGTGCTGAACAAAAAACTCGCCGCATATGAACGTCAGAAAACGGGAAAAGGCTTGAAAAATTTTGATATTGGCGGCGACTCCGACATGTACGATTATGACAGTGACAACACTCTCGAAAAGCAGAAAACAAATGCGTAGGATACCGGAACTTCTGGCTCCCGCAGGGTCTTTCGAATCGCTCCGCGCGGCGGTAAAAGGCGGCGCGGACGCGGTATATTTCGGTGGAAGGGTCGCCAACGCGCGAAACTCCGCAAAAAATTTCAGCGACGGGGAAATCTCCCTCGCCGTTGATTTCCTGCACGATAACGGGAAATACGCATATATAACTTTAAACACTTTGCATACTGATAGGGAACTATCCGGATTATCGGAATTATCAGAGCTTTTAAAATTCGCGGAGCATTGTTATATAAGCGGCGCGGACGCTT
>JGI994J12354_10003483_pt1 | contig 14651 bp, 9 predicted proteins | sample IntmicLarv3ML3BL_FD_12354 | JGI IMG/M metagenome (IMG submission 12354)
TTGACATCCGGCTGCACCGCCATGGGGACGTGCACCATCATTTCGTGATAGATAAACTCGTCCTTTTCCGTCAACATCATATACCCATCCAGGGTCAAAAACCGGCCAAATTCCTTAGAATCAAAGACGTCGATGCGCTGGAACTCGCTCTGCCCGGAATAAAGCTGACGGTCAACTTTTATGGAAAACTCAACCTGCGGCGTGTGCCGCTCGGAATACCACAACTGCATTCCTCATTCCTCCATCACGTTAATGTATTCGACCCGCATGTCCTCCGAGCCCGTCATAAAGCAGCCTTTTTCCTTGGCGTAGTTGATGTAGGCAATGATGTCCTTTGTGATGCGTTCCCCGGGGGCCAGGATCGGAATGCCGGGGGGATAGCACATCACCGACTCACAGCAGATGCAACCATCGGCCTCGCGGATGGGCAGCGAGCGCTTGTTCGCATAAAAGGCTTTTTGCGGGGTAATGACCAACTCGGGCGAAATATATTCTTGGCTCAGCATCCCCACTTTGGTCTTCTTATACCGCCGCCTTATTTCTGCCAAGGCGCTGACCAACCGCTCCAGATCCTGCTTGCGATCACCAATGGAAACATAGGCAAGCATGTTTCCAATGTCTCCGAACTCGACCTGTATATCGTACTCGTCTCTGAGTATATCATAAACCTCAATGCCTGCCAAGCCTATGTCAAGCGTGTGCACAGACAGCTTTGTGCTATCAAAGTCAAAGACCGAGTCGCCGTTGACAATCTCTTCGCCAAAGGCGTAATAATCGCCGATCTTGTTGATCTCTTCTCGTGCGTAGGCCACGAGCCCGCTGACGCGGCTGAAAATCTCGTGCCCGTTCATGGCGATGTTTTTCCGCGAGAGATCAAGGCTTGCCATCAGCAAATACGAACCGCTCGTCGTTTGTGTCAAGTTGATAATCTGCCTGACATAGCCGGCGTTAACCCCGCGGCCCGTGAGCAGAAGCGAGCTTTGCGTCAGCGAACCGCCCGACTTGTGCATACTGACCGACGCCATGTCGGCCCCGGCAGCCATCGCCGGCACCGGCAGGTTTTCACCAAAATAAAAATGTGTGCCATGCGCCTCGTCGACGAGCACGAGCATATTGTGCGCGTGCGCCAAGGCGGTGATTTCCCGCAGATTGGAGCACACGCCGTAGTAGGTCGGGTTGTTGATAAAAACGGCCTTTGCGTCGGGATTTTGCAAAATCGCCTGGCGGACCGACTCTACCTCCATGCCAAGGGCAATTCCAATCCGATGATTGACCCCGGGATTGATGTACACGGGCAGGGCACCACACAGGATCATGGCGTTGATCACACTCCTGTGAACGTTTCGCGGCAGAATGATTTTGTCGTTCTTTTTGCAGGCGGTCAGCACCATCGCCTGCACGGCAGCCGTCGTCCCGTTGACCATAAAAAAAGCGTTTTCCGCGCCAAAAGCCTCTGCCGCCAATCGCTCCGCCTCCTTGATCACCGACACGGGATGGCACAGGTTATCCAGCGGTTTCATGGAATTGACGTCGATGCTCATGCACCGCTCACCCAAAAACTCCGTCAGCTCGGAATGGCCCTTGCCACGCTTATGGCCGGGCACATCAAAGGGAACGATGCGTTTTTTCTTAAAATCCTTCAACGCTTCATAGATAGGAGCCTTGTGTTGACTTTCCACCGACCTCACTCCTTGTGCAAGTTATTTGCCGTATACGTTTCTGCCGCTGAATATTTCGATCATTTCGCGGCGAAGGCTTTCTGTTATTTGTAGGCGGGTTTTCGGCGGCAACTCATAAACGTCTGTGTTAAAAAGATAATTCTGCAAATCAATCTCGTTGATCAGCATTTTGGTGTGGAAGAGATTTGCCTGATACACATTGATGTCAATGGCGTCGTAACGCCGCAATACCGCATCGGCGATATAGTTTTGGATCGAGGTTATATCATGATCCAAAAAAAGCTTTTGCCCATCGACCGTGCGCGTAAAACCCCTGACCCTGTAGTCCATGGTAATGATGTCCGAATCAAAGCTGCCGATCAAAAAATCCAACGTGCTCAGCGGCGTAATCTCTCCGCAGGTCGCCACGTCAATGTCCACGCGGAAGGTGGCAATGGCGTTGTCCGGGTGATATTCGGGATAGGTGTGCACCGTGACATGGCTCTTATCCAAATGCGCAACGACGGTATCGCCATTACCGTTACGCAGCATGGATTTTTCGGCAATCAAAAAGGTAACGCTGGCCCCCTGCGGGTCATAGTCCTGTTTGGACACGTTCAAAACCGTAGCGTCAATCATCTCACAAACACGATAGAGAATGCTTGTGAGCCGCTCGGAGTTATACTGCTCGTCGATATACGCGATATAATCACGCTGCTCGCGCTCACTCTTGGCATAACAAACGTCGTAAATGTTAAAGCTCAAGGCCTTTGTCAGATTGTTAAATCCATAGATTTTCAGCTTGTCTTCCATAGTCACAGGTCGTCCTTTCAAAAATAACCCAAGCCGTGCGCATAGACCAATCACTACGCATACGCTTGAGCCAATCCCTACAAAATCACCCGCCGTCGGAACTGTTGATTTGTAGTTAGAGTCTATATAGTAAGAATTACTTTTACTACTCTTATTGATTGCCTCACAAGCGCGAGGAACCTTGTGTATAACCGTTTTGTTATACAGCGCGCGGTTGATCAAAAACCAACCCACCTTTTTCGAGCATCAGCTCAATCAATAAGACAACAAAGTTGCCACCTATCCTTTGACCCGTCCACCTGATCCTGATCCCAATTTTGTCTCCAAAAAATTGGGCAAGACACAATCAAACCAGCCAAAGAGTCCCGCACGAAAAACAACCAATTCGTCGACACAGAACGACAGTCATTATACCCTATCTCACCAAAAAATCAATAGACTTTTCACAATAAACCTTCCACTCCTGATGACCCTTGTGTTTGACACGTCTTGTTTGGTACAATAAAAATTAGCATTTACAGACTTTTGAAAGGCTGTAGATGCACACATTTTTCAGCGTATGGGAGAAACCGTATGACAGCAGACAAGAATTTGTTGATTGAGCGGTGCAAAGAATTTTATAAAACTCGCGGATTTCGCAAGAAAAATTGCTCCTGGTTTAATGACACCGGATTGCTCATTATGTGCTTTAATATCCAATCCTCACAATGGGATCCTACTGATTATTACATCAATGTCGGGATTGTCCTAAAAGGCATTGATACCAAACCACAAATCGCTCTTGGAACGTGGCATTTCATGCAAAGAATAGATTGCACGGATAGATCTTGCGATGAGATAATAAATGAAAGCTATTCTTGGTTAATCCGACATGGTAACATGGATTACCTGAAAAAATTATGCGAAGCAAACTATCATGACAGACTTCCTGTTATGGTCCTGATAGATGCCTGCAATTTTTTGCTCGCGTTGTAAAGTGTTTTTTCACCTAGACAATAAAATCCCTATGGTATGGACGAACTGCAATCTTTTCAACAGTTTGTACCACACAAAAAAAGAGGGGCTTCGCACCCTTTCCCAAAAATCAATCCGCCCGCAATGGATATATAAAGAGGTCGGAAGTCCCCCTTATTTGCGGTATGGCACCAGCAAGCACCACCCTTGAAAGGTGGCAAAAAACTGCACCAAAGGGGGCGTTTTTCTCGCCGGCATTTGTTTGCAAAAAAAGACGCATGCGCTTTTTTGTTTTAATTTGCAATCTCAAGTGCAAGAGTTTCCTTGTAGAAATGGACATTCCCCTCCTCGCGAATAATCAAATCAACATCGACATAAAGCACCCGCCCCTTGATATCGGCCAGTTGTGTCGAGCTGACCGCCACATTACTGCCCGCGGGATTTCTGTAGCCGATATTTGCTGACACCTGCAGTTTTGTGGCAGCGGGTACCATTCCGCCGATGGAAAATGGGGAGGCTATGTCACCCTGCAACGGGGCAAACGCATTGCCATTATACCGCCACAACCAGCCTCCCCACAATTTGTTTTTGACAAACGGCGCTGCGCCATTGGTCAGCAGCACCCTATTGTTCCCGGCCTCATCTTTGTAGTAATAAGTAATGATAATGTCGTTGCCGATCACTGCTGCCGCCTGGCTTTTCGCGGCATCATCCCCCGCCAAAAAAGCCGTGTAAACCGTATTCCACTCACTTTGCGGCACGTTGAGCGTGTCAAAAGTCATGCCTTTTTTTAAATTAAAATTCAAATAATGCTGTACCCAATAGTCATTGACGTCCTGATATTGATTCCCGTAGTTAAAATTCGCCCGAACCTCGGCGTCTCGGATCATTTTTTCTTGATAATTGACAGAGACTTCGCCACTATCATCATAGGTCGCGTCGCCAAGCGCATAAATCGTTACGCAGTAATTACCCAAAGGCAAATCCAAGGCATACAAGTCCACTTCCAGGCCGTTCGTGGGAGCCTTTTCAAAACTTTGCAAAACGCTGGTTTTGTCATGGTTTTTGATCGCGACGACGTATCCCGTCGCATACTCCAGCGCCGCCCACTTGAATACGCCATATTCAATTCGGCAATTTGCAACATTGCCCAAAGTTCGTTTGGGTTGCGTATATCTGATTACTGCCGGTGCCGAATTTTGAACCTCGCGATTTTTTGACACCGCTTGAACCGAAAACGTATATGCGCCCGGAGTCAAAGTCCCCTCCCATCGATAAGTGTTTTTAGGCACTTCCACCGGCGCTTGGGTTCCCATCACAACGACATACCCATCGGCACCACTCACCTCTTTCCAACTCAACTGTGTGTCGGTGGCCGTCAGCGCCTGCGGTGCCCCGAGCTGAATGATGGTATATGCAATCGAAACAACAGCAGAATTATTATATTGCTCATCGCCAAGCGCATACAGCAGGATGGTGTAAGTCCCGTTTTCAAGGTTAAGTCCGGGAATATCCAGTTCAAGCGGATCATCACCACCGATATTCGTGTTGAAAATTTTCACATCGTCCCGCGTCATGTTGACCACATAACCGGAGGCGTTTGGCAGGGCGTCCCAGGACAGCACGCCTTGATGCAGCACCGCGTTTTGGATGGCCCCCAAATCTGCTTTGGGCAGCTTTTGTCCCGCCTTGACGTAATCGACAACTACTTTTTCCGAATCCCGGTAAATGTCATTGCCCAAAGCATAAATTTCAATCGCATAGGTGCCGGGTTCCAAACCCAGCGCAAGCAAATCGGCAAATTCTTCCTCCGGGCCTTCGATGATTTCTTTGCGCAAGATTTGGTTTTGTTTGATCAAAATTTTATATCCGCTGGCATTTTCCAATCGGGTCCAAACCAACCGCCCCTGCTTGACCTCAACGCCACTCAAATCTCCGAGTGGTTTTTTGGCGATCGCAATTTCAATGACACTTTTGTCGGAAGGGTAAATCCCATCGCGATTCGACAGAGCCTGCACCGTCACACTATACACGCCCGGCGTGATCCCATGCAGATCATACGAGGTATTTGGGGTTTCCATCAAAGGCACCTCACCCTCAATCAAGTATCCCTCCGCTCCCTCAACGGCCACCCACTTTAGTTGCATTTCATCCACTCGCAAGTTAGACGGGGCGTTAAGTTTGGTTGCCCCAACAGCTTGCGAAAGCGGCGAATCCAGCATATGCCGTGTATCGCCTTTGGCTTGTATTTGGAACTTGCATCCCGGTTCTATCTTAAGCAAATCATATTCCGTGGCATCCCTGGCAAGGTGCGCCAAATATTTGCCATCGCAATATAACTCATAGCCCTGGTTGCCCTCAATCTGGTTCCACCCCAACTTTTGGTTTGTGAGCATCAAGACCGGCGCGGGCAAACGGGTGACGGTAACCAATGGCGACCAGTCAGAATCAAGATACCTGACATTGTCCCCCAAGGCCCTGACGCGGAGGTGGTAGCTCTTGGATTCCACCAATCCACTCAACTCAAATACGGCTCCTTGTATCTCATTTTCTTCTTGGTCCACAGACACGATATAGCCCGTCGCATTGTCAACGTGATCCCAAGAAATCAAACTGTTTTCTACCATGATCACACCCGGCGGGGACAAAATTTCATGTTGCCCGCTCCGGTTCCCCGCCCAAACGCCGTACACGACAACACCAGCCACCCCCACCACGAGAGTCAATCCTATCACATAAAAAGCTTTTCGCTTCAACAACTTCACCAATTTCATCATCTCACTCCTCCCCGTTAATATCTCCAATCCACACAAAAATATAACCCGAGGGTTCAGCCGCATAGGATGGCAACCCCTGGAAGAATGCGAGGAGGACTGTTTTCTCATCGGCTATGATTTACAAAAAAGACACACGACAAGCCCGCGATCCCAAAACCAATCCACCCAGAGGGGATATATAAGGGGGCCAGGAGGCCCCCCTTATTTGCAATTTGGCACCAGCGGTGGGCCGCCCTCCTAAGGGTGGCAAAAACCCGCCCTCCCAAAAAGGGAGGGCGGGTTCACCGCTGGCCGGAGTGGTATTACAGAACTTTTCGAAAAACACCAAATAAACTAACGGTTTATTGACAGCCAACAAGCAGTGTTTACACCCGCCACAGACGCTTGATTCGGATGAATCGGGTGTCCGTGGCTTTTTAATAGCATAATTTCAAAAGTGTGCCAACTGCTTTTCTCTTGCCACTCATTTCTAAAAAGACCACTATTTCCCCGCGCTCCACGCGGCTCTCGCAATAATCTGTCCACCACGCCATCACCTCGTCCAGCGAGGGCTGTGTATAGAACGGGGTCGTTATTTTCTTCTGTCCACAATCTTTAACGGACTTTTCCGTTGACGTCAAAGGTCGCGGACGCCTCTTTGCGGTCTATCAGCGTCGTTCCACTGGAAAACAAGTCCCAGGTCAATTCGCTTACGGTGAAAGTCATCGACACCTCTTCTATTTTATCAATGCCCTTTTCCCGCAGATAGGGGTTGTGGAAGCTGAGATAATCGAAAGATACCTTTCCTTTGGTCACCTGCCCCTGATCATAAAGAAATACACTTGTGCTGTCAAAGCGTTCTCCGTTGACTTCTCCGTTCGCACTCACTTCAATATTCATGCCGGTATTGTTTTCAATGAACAGCCAAACGCCGTCGCGGGTTTTTCCCAAATCGAAGTCATAGTCTACCCGGATGACGGTGATCTTTACGCCCTTTTCGTTTAAGATGACAACACCGTCCACCTCGAAAGTCTGCGCGAAGCCGGGATCGGCGGGAAGCTGTACGGCTACAGGCTCCGCAATGAGATAATCGCTTCCTCCCAACAACAACGACTCGTCGATCCCAACAAATCTGGGGGTAAACTCAAGATCCCGGATGGCCGTTATGCCGCGTTTTTCCAATTCCTTGTCAGAAATCGAGGCACGCGCCTCGCTGTTGGTTTCTCCCGGCTGAGTCATCATCTTCTGAGCGCCGTCCCCCATCTCCACGAGCATACATCCATTCACCGAAAGGCGCTCAACATTCAGCTTGATCGGGGCATCGGTATTGTTTTCAATCGTAAAGTAAAACGTGTTGAGCATTCCCTGGCCATAGAAATCCTTGTGTTCGTAGCGGGTTAACGTGACCTTCAGAGCATCAACGTCAACGATGACCCGATTGATTTCGACGGTCGCCGGTTCCTTTGCGGCAGACTCCGTCGGTTTGCCTGTGCTGCCGCCTTTATTCGAAGCGGGCGGGGAGGTGCTGTCATTGCCGCCGGGGCTTCCGCCGCAAGCCGTCAGCAGGGCTGCGGTGAGAAAGAGTGCCAGTACGAGTGATAGAGCCTTTTTCATGTTCATTTTGCCTCCTTTGAGATGTTCTTGTGTTGCGCCTGTTCTTTCTTTCTGATGAGAATGAACGCGATCCCCCCGCCGGCAGCCACAGCCGCCAAAGCGATGAGCAGGATCCACAGCCACGTCCCATTGCCGCCGTCGTGGCCTTGGCCGACCGCATTGTCAGGACCGGTGCTGCTTTCGAGGCTTGCCGGGTCGGGCGTTTCAACTGACGCGGTCACGCCCGGCATAGTGGTTTCGCCGGGGATGGCCTCAAATACCGCGTTGATTGTGACGGAATTACCGGGCATGGTGAACGCGCCGCCCGTCAGAATCACACCGCCGCTTACCACATCCCATGTCTTGAACATATAGCCTTCGCCTTCCTCTGCCGTCAGGGTGACCGTGTCGCCCTCTTGGGCGTAGGTCACGTTGGCGTTGGCCGTTCCGCCGATACCTGCCGTCACATTAACCGCGTATGTACCCGCGGGCAGATCCTTATAGGTTGCCGTGACCGTAACCTCTTTTGACGGCATGGTGAAAAAGGTTCCTGAGTTAGCCGCGTTTGCGAGGGTCACGCCGTCAGAGGTCGTCCATTTGTCAAACATTTTTCCGGATGGCGCCGCACTTGCTGTGATATTGACCTTCGCACCCGCCGCATAACTGCCGCCGCCTGTGCCGGAATTGACCGTGACCTTATAGGTTGTCGAGGACGGAAGCGTTATGGTTATCATGGTAGCAGTCGCTTCGTTGGAATAGCCGGATGATAAGCCTGAAACAGTGGCGCTGACCTTGTATGTATAGGTCTTGCCGGTCTGTACATTGCTGTCCTTATAGGTCGTTATATTCGCCCCTACACCATCCAACTGCCCCCAACCGCCGCCACTTTCTTTTCTCTCAATGACAAAACCTGTTTCATTGTCGGAATTGTCCTTCCAATGCAAGATAATACCGCTTGCGTCCGCCACAGCCGTCAGATTGCTCGGTGCGGTCGGAGCCTCCACGACGGTTACGCCGCCGACCGGGAAAAAGCCCCCGGTAGAACCGCCCATATAGGCGATACCTATGTCTCCAGTCATGGGGTGAATTGCCCATACCGCGGACACACCGGGATTTACAAGCAAGGCGGTTGAAGAACCGCCGTCATATTTCGGCGTTCCACTTGGCTTATTCCACGCGCAGATGACGGCATTGCCACTGACCGCAGGCGTACCAGACATCATTTTGATCACACTGTTATTATTTCCGGTAATATTCGTGCCATAGGCAAACACAAACCCATCGCTGACTGTCAGGCTGCCCGGATCGTTAACTGCCACTGCATATCCGTTCTTGGCGCTTACCACGCCGCCGCTGACCGTAGTATTTAAAGCCTCAACCGCGTTGCCTGTTCCTGTGTTTTCCACTTTGCCGCCGCTGATGGTTATAAATTTAGCGCCTATCGCATATTTTGCTCCCGCGGCGCTCACCGTGCCGCCGCTAATTGCAACTTCATTGGCGTCGATCGCGTTTCCGGTCCCGGCGCTTACCTTGCCGGTTCCGCTAACTTGGACGGCAGAGCTGCTGCCCATGGCGTTAATAGCCAAACCGGTCGTGGTACTGACCGCACCGCCTTCTATCCTGACGACCGTTTCCGCGCCCTTTGTACAAATCGTTCCTTTTGTTCCCACACCCTTTAATGTGCCACCACTTACTGTAATGACAGCGTACATTCCGCCTGTACATACGGCATGGCTCCACTCCGCGCCCGAGGCTTCCAACGCACCGCCGCTTATTTCGATTGTGGCGTAGTCCGCCGAAGCGTAAACGGCGCTTAATGCGTTGGAGCTGACCGTGCCGCCGCTGATGGAGATGCTGGAGCCCAGAATTGTGTCGCCCGTGCCCGTATTTTCCACCTTGCCGCCGCTCATCGTTACGTTACTGGTGGATATCGCAGCGACCGCCCCGCCGGAACGGGTCGTGCCGCCCTTTATGGTAGCCAAGGACGCCGCATCCGGCGCACAAATCGACGTTTCTTTTGACGAGCTTACCGTCCCGCCGCTTACCGTAACGCTTGAGACCGCGCCCTGGGCGTATATCGCGCGACCCGTATTGCTGCTAATCGCGCCGTTTCCGCTGACTGTGATTTTGGACTCTTTTCCCTTTGTATGTACAGCGTCAAGGCTTACGGAACTCACCGTACCGTCGCTCACATTGATGACCGTACCAATGCTTTCCGATTCAATCGCACGGCCTGAGCCTGTGTTTTCCACTTTGCCGCCGCTTACCGCGATGGTGAGATCCGCCGAGTTGTGGCTAAATATAGCCGAACCGCTTCCTGTGGCGCGCACCGTCCCGCCGCTGATCTTGATCGTCCGGTTTGAACCGTAACTGCTCTGTATAGCCCTATCGTTTCCGGTGTTTTCCACCGTGCCGCTAAGCACCTCTATGTTGCCATTTCCGTCAGAGTAGATTGCCATCATTCTGCTTGTGCTGATCGTACCGCCGCTTATCCTGACGTTAACAGACCCGTGGACATATAGCGTATAGCTCATCCCGCCGGTCTGTTTGATTAAGCCGCCCGCTGCGACCTCAAATGTGCCGGCACCGGTCAAGTCAATCATGCCCTGGCCATTTATATCTACCGCGCCGGAAAACGAAGCTTTCCATATCACCTTCACGCCTGATTTGATATTCAAATTGAGCTTGCTCGTAATGCCGCTTTTTGTGCCGGTGACGGTGATGGTATCGCCGGAGCTTGCGGCGTTAATCGCGTTTTGGATTCCTTTTTGAATAGTCATAACCAAGGGGATTGCTGTTATGTCTAAATCGGTGTTTGCCGCGTGTGCTGTCAGCGGCGTGGCCGCAAACAGACCGAGCACCACCGCCAGTGTCAGAATGGTTGATATGAGCTTGTTTGCTCCCGTCTTGGTTTTCATGGTGTTTTCCTCCATAATCAGTTTGGTTGCGGTCGTTCGAAGTCCTTGTCAGGGACGATAGGCCCACTCGATTTTTATGATGTCTTCCCCTATGAAGGTGATTTTGACAAATGTCAGCCAAGTTTCACCGTTTTCTATCGCGGGAATCATCCTGTCTCTGAATGTATCATAACTAACTTTTTTATTGGCCAAATTCTCGTCGGGCATATAATACTCCGTGTCGTCTGTCGGATTCAGCCATTTGTTTTGCGGTGGGTTTACACTTCGGATATATCCGGCTTCTTCCACCATATCCTCCGCCTCTGCTCTCGACACGCCGGGATGGTCTTGCATATACTTATCCACTGCCTCAGCGCCTGTAAACCAATCCATATAATCAAAGGCATAGTTCTGATAAACGTCCATTCTCTCGCCCCAGTCTGTCATGTACGCATACGAAGTCTGCATTTCATGCGTTGGGTTCGTCGTATCTGCCGGCGAGGACGTGGTAGGCGTGGAAGACGGGGCAGCGGATGCCGACGGTTCTGCCGCAGGGCCAGGGGGTTGTGTCGACTCGGCGGAAGGCGCGGGGCCTTGGGTGCCGAGCGGCGACGTGAGAGGTGAGGGGGGATTCGTCGCAACCGGCCCGTTTTTTTCCTTGCCGCCGTTCGCCAGGATGACCACCAGCACCGCCACCGCACCCAAGGCCGCGACGGCCGATACGCCCGCGATGATCTTGGCCTTGACAGACAGTTTTTGTGCCATTTTCGTGTCCTCCGTTTTTCTAGATTGTGTTTTTGCGGTTGCCGCCGTGCCGGTTAAATTGGAAATCGAATCTGCGACCACGCTCAAAGAAGCATTTGCCGCACTTTGACTGATGGATAGTGTTTCCATGTGTGATTTGATCAGCTGGCCAAGCGGCACTATGGGAAGGGCCAACCCGTAGAACTTCTCGCCGTTTTTGCGTTCCTGTTCCTCGACTTCCACTTTGATGGCGTTGCGGGCAACAAACAGGCGGGATTTCACCGTGCCGGGGCTGCAAGCCATGACTTCCGAGATTTCATCCACCGACAACTCATTGAAATAGTACAGAACGATGGTTTGGCGGTGTACGTCCGAAAGGCCATCAATGATCCGGCCCAACCGTTCCTGTAAATCGGCTTTTTCGGCATACACCGAAGGCAGGAACGCTTCGGATTCCGCCGTGTCAATATTCTCCAAGTCCTGCTCGGCATCCAGCAGGATCGCTGCGTCCTTACGCCGGAGCTGCATATGGCAAAGGTTCTTTGCGATGATTTGAATCCAGACGAAAAAGGTCGGCGGACTTTCCAGCGTGTCAAGCTTCCGCCACGCGGTGATGAAGGTTTCCTGCAGGATGTCCTCGGCATTTGCTTCATTTTTCAGGAGCATTCTGGCAAAGCCGTAGACTTTGTCGTAATACATCGAGTAAAGTTGTTCAAAGCTTTTCACGTCGCCGCTCTGTGCCGCAATAACAAGGTCTATCTGTTGCTGTGTCATGGCCATGGGCATCGCCTCCTTCCTTGGTTCGCCTTATAGATGCACTTCGGTGAGTTTAGGTTCATTTTTGCAAAAAAGTTTTTTCGAGGTGCTTTGAATATGTGGTTTGTGTGCGTGATTGCAATTAATGATAAGTCAAGAATAAAAAACTGCTGCCGCTAGGGGTGTCTTAAAACTTGCTTTGGAAGAGCACTTTTTCTCCTGAATGAGGATTGAAGACACCCCCTTCGTTTATAGCATGGAAATATTATACCACGCCTTGACAAAATTCGCTTTGCTTTTTTAAGTTTTGGTAGTTTTCAATATCACCATGTATAATTTTATTGAGAGCATAAGCCACAGCGCTGCTGCTCAGGCAGAGAAGAATCGCGTACCTTAGCGGCTTCGGGTGACCGGAGCAGAATTTCTTCTCGGTCGGCCCTCGTGGATTGTACAGCCATGAGGGCCATTTCTTTTTCTTTGGTTGATTTTTTGCAGCTGGTTCCCTCACAGCATGATTGCTTGTGAGGCGACCAGCTTTTGTTTGTAGTTATGTTTGGTTGAGCGCACAGCCGTTTCAACACACTATAGATAGACCTTGTTCATGACGTTTGGAGAGAAGCTGTCGAGCCGTAGTAGCATCTGAGAATGACGATAATCACGCCAAATGCTTATCGACGAGGAATCTTTGTTTTGGAGGGATTACCAAGAAACAATTCGTTAAAAGAGAACCGCACGGCTGACAGCGGCTTTTCTTTTGCGAAAAGCAAAAGAAAAGCCACAAAGGTGTTTGTTTCTGGCACCTAAAAAAGCGCAGAAACGACGCTAAGGTACGCAGGACGGAAGCTTCTCCCGTCCGAAAAGGTGAGAAGCAAAAAACGCTAAGGTACACGGGGTGCGCCGTTTCCGGCATCCTTATCAACTTGGGAAACACGCTAAGGTACGCAAGACGCCCGGTTCAGTGTCTATAAACGTGAGAACCAAACGCTAAGGTACGTGGAATGCAGCGTCTGGTATTCGAAAACCCGCAGACGCACGATGTGGTTTACTTCCGGCATCGTCAAAAACAATCGGAAGGGCATGGCGGGCATTGTTTGGATGGGATGTATCCCTTGCCCGTACAGGCACCTCATTGAACTCACTTGCGTTCATGACCCCTAATCTTTTTAAGTGAGTTCAATGCTTTGCCGCCTTTGGCGGAGCGTTGAAAGAAAGTACATCCGATCCCCGGCGTTGCACACCTATCCCTGCGCATCCGCATGGCGATCCCCCCTTTCCCTTGCCCTTCCTCCCTTTGCAGTAACGCGACCGAAGGGAGCGTTCGGTTACTGCAAGGGGCTTGCAAGATATACAAAAGAAGGCGGTCGATATACTTTTGGAATAGCTGTGGAATAGGCGAAAGGAATCTTCCTCTCTGGCAATCTTCCGACATAAGGCGCCTCTGTTTCTTACCCTGCCACCAAAACAATCATATTATTTTTACCACACAAGACGGTTTTCGTCAAAATTTATGTGTGGGGAGGTAATATGGCACAGAACATCCGCAAGCAACTCGAACACGCTGTTCACTCCTGTCTCGCCTATGGCGACTCCAAACGGTCGGACAAATTCAACGACGCGATTGATACCGACTGGAAACTCTATTCGCGCAGCTACAAGCGGGATATGCTTGACTTGGCTCGCAACTTCGGCAATTTCCTTCTGGAAAATCATCCGTCCATCAAATTCGCATACCAGATAACTAACAAAGAGATACAAGCTTATTTCGACGTCAAATCAGCAACCTGTGGAGACAAAACACTTGGCAAAATCATGAGCCATATTGGCAAGGTTGAGAAGTGCTGCCAGCGCACCTACGCACGGGCAGCTTTCAGCTGGAATGTCTCTGGCGTCACACCTCCGGCCTCCACAAAAATTGCCGAGTTTGTGAAGGACACGCCCGTACCGCTGGATGTTTCAAAAAGCGTCATTTCCGCATTACAAAACAAACGGACAGAAGTCGGCAACGCTGTCACCCTCTCGACATACGCCGGACTGCGTGCAAACGAAACGACTTGCCTAAAAGTTAAGAGCATCACGTTCTCTGGCGGCGAGTTTGGATTTGGTTATATTTCCATTTCCAAAGGGCCGGAGGGCGGTGCGAAAGGCGGTCGGCCACGGGTCATTCCAATCCTTAACCAAGAAGCACAGAGTTCCTTAAAGGGCATAATTGCGGGCAAAGCCCTGGGCGATTATGTCGCCGCGAAGGCTGATGGCTCAAAAATGACACCCGCTAACGTCCAACGCGCCATGCGTGAGGTCATGGATAGTCAGTTCGGCCATACCTACAAGGGCAACCGCAACCACGGGATGCGCAAAGCGTGGGCGCAGCGATATTACGATGTGGTAAGAAACAGCGGCTGCACCCGCAAACAAGCTGTATCAAAAACCAATCAGGTATTAGGGCATGGTTCCGATCGCGGAGAAGGGATGCTGAAAATGTA
>JGI994J12354_10003484_pt1 | contig 14651 bp, 18 predicted proteins | sample IntmicLarv3ML3BL_FD_12354 | JGI IMG/M metagenome (IMG submission 12354)
CTACTCCCGCTCAAAGCCAAGGTCAGAAAGCAAGAAAATGTTGTACTTGGTGAAGATGTGAAGATTATTATTCTGGTTTAATTAGACAAATTCCAGTTTGCTAAATAATCTGAATATAGGATTTATTCAAGACAACTTGTTGCATTACTAGAATAGCGAAGATATAATTATTTCATAAGAGAACTATCTGGTTCGTAACCTTTTTCTCAACCGCACCATGTTTAGAATGGACACTCAATTATATGTTGGGTGTTTTTTTGTGATATACTACTGATGGATAAACTAGAATCTGTTGATGCAATTAGGAGTGAACATTTATGAACATTGTTGTTATTTACAGTTCAAAATACGGAACAACAAAACAGTATGCGCAATGGATTGCCGAAGCACTCAATGCCAAGTTGTTTGAAAGACACAAGATAAAAGCCGACCAGCTTAATGATTTCGATATTGTTATTTATGGAGGCGGGCTTTACGCAGGTGGTATAAGTGGAGTAAATCTTGTCACAAAGAATCCGTGTAAAAATTTAGTCATATTTACAGTTGGTCTTGCACCGCCAGAAAGCACTGATTATTCGGGAATTCTTGAAAAAAATCTAACTTCTGAAATGATCCAGAATACAAAGATTTTCCACTTGCATGGAGGCATTGATTATAAAAAACTAGGGATCGTTCATAAGGCTATGATGGCTACGATGATGATGATAATAAAAAAAGCGGTAGCGAAAAAGGATGAATCAGAAATATCAAACGAGGATAAAGAATTCTTAGCATCTTATGGCAAGAAAATGGATTTCACAAGTCGACAAAACATCTTGCCGCTGGTTGAATATGTAAATCGCGAACTGATATTGAAGTAAAGCCAACCCGATAAATTCCCGTTTGCTGAATAGTAGAATTTACTCAAAATAGTTTATTGCGTTATGATGACGGCCAAAATATAATTATTTCAGAAAAGAACTACATGGTTCGTAACCTGTTTCTCGAATGCCCATATTTAATATTAGCACTCAACTTTGTTTGGGTGTTTTTACTTAATGCTATATGGTAAACTAACAATAAATAAAACAGAATTTATTGGAATGAGGGTGAGATACTGCATGAAAAAAATAAAATTTGGAAGCATAGAGATTTTGGGGTATATAGGAGGATTAATTTGGATTGCCGTAATTCTGTTACGAGGAATCTATTTTTCCAACAATTATATGTATTTTTTTCTCGTTGGCATACTGCCTAATTTAGGAGCGGCATGGCTGATAACAATGTTTGGTAAGTGGATTGTTCTTCTCATATGCAAACAAGACTATATCATAAAAAGACATTTCATCATTTGTTTTGGAGTCCTAATCCTTGCGTTTGTATCAGAACTTATACACGATTCATTTTTGAATAGCCCGTTTGATATATGCGACATAGTTATTACAATTATCGCACAGCTGACAATATTTCTTATTCCAATAGTTATCAAAGATAAATCCTTTAAGAATAATGGATGATTACAGCTTTGAAAAAAAATAAATTCCAGTTTGTTGAACAAAAAACGTTATTCAGAACAATTTGTTGCATTATTAAAATAGCGAAGACATAATAGTCTCAGAGGAGAACACTCTGGTTCGTAACCTGTTTCTCAACTGCACCATATTGAAATAGCACTCAAATCTATATTTGAGTGTTTTTGTTAGTTGCAGTCTTGTGATAAAATGCTAGTAGATAAACAAGAATTTGTCTTTTTATTAGATAAATAGAAAATACCATCAATAACTTACTAGACATTACTTCTTCCTCACTAATATACCTAGCATATGATGACTATAAAGCTTGAATGTTAATATGCGTTGCTTGTAGCAACGGGCAGGTTCTCATACAATAGTGATATCAACTGAAAGAAAAGAGGTTATTCCTAATGTTAAGCGAAAATATTAAAGCAATCAGAAAATCAAAAGGACTTTCGCAAGAAGAACTTGCTATCAAGTTGAATGTAGCACGACAAACAATCTCTAAATGGGAGCAAGGATTGTCAGTTCCTGATTCTGATATGTTGCTCTCCATATCGGAAGTGTTTGAAACACCCGTAAGCACTTTACTTGGAGAAACCGTTATTGAAACGAAAGTAGATGATTTAAAAGCAATTTCCGAAAAACTGGAGATTATAAACTTGCAACTTGCACAAAGGAAGACCGCAAGACAAAAAACACTTCATTGGCTACTTATCTCATTGTGTGCTGTAATAGTAACAATTTTTGCGGTCTTAATAGTATTAAATAGTCCTTACTTAGGTTGGGATTATGGTGCTCCTGAAACCAGCGTTGTCGGAGTGCTTTTTCACGCATTTGAATGGTTATTTGTCAGATTAGCACCGATTGCCTTTATAGGGGCAGTAGTTGGAATTTTTCTAACACGAAAGAAAGTATAAAACTACGTATTTTTTTGATGTTTCTTGGTAAATTCGGACTTCAAGATTCCAATTTAGTATATAACATGAATTTACTTAACACAGCGAATTGCATGACCAAAATAGCTAAGTTATAATTATTCTAAAGAGAACCTTTAGGTTCGTAACTCGTTGTTCAACCGCACTATGTTTAAGACGAACACCCAAATCCAATTTGGGTGTTTTTGTTTACTTATAAATTGTGATAAACTACTAACAGATAAATAAAGATTAGCATGAAAACATATAAGGAGGACACCATGGGATTTTTTGATAAATTTAGAAAGAAAAATAAGGAAGTACCACGTTGGGTTTATACCGAAAAAGAATTACGTATTATCGAAAATCATATAAGCCAATATTTCGGACATTATGACAAGGTATATCACGAGTTTTATTCCCCAGATATTCATCTTGATGTTGTTCGAATCGATCCTACGCCAGAACGAAATTATTACATTTTCATAACGATGGGTGCAGGTGCTTATCGTATGAACTTGCCTGACGATGCTACAGTACCTTTCAGGGCAGAATATGTGATAACGCTACCCCCAGATTGGGATATTGAAAATATGAAAGAAGAAAGAAACTATTGGCCAATTGGCTTTTTAAAGACAACTGCTCGCATCCCAGTTAAATTTGACACATTTCTTTCATACGGACACACCGCAAGTGAAGATGAGAATAACTTACCATTTGCTGACAATACCCAACTTTGCAGCATAGTCTTGGCATTTCCAGAACAATTTGACCCCAACAGCTTAATGTTAACTTTGCCAAATAATGAAGCAGTTATTTTTTATCAAATGGTTCCACTTTACGCTGATGAACTTGCTTTTAAGATGCAGTGTAAAGAAGGCATGGAGGAATTTGCAACATATCTGGGAAAAGTTGTAGCGAATCCTTTGGACATCAATCGACCAAGTTGTGTGCCAGAGGACTACTCGTTGTAGCAATTCAATTAGGTAATCTCCTCGAAAAAATTCCAGCCTAGCAACTGGAATCATAATTGTTCATTATTACTTAGTTTATTGAATGACATCATCTTGGAAATGATTTATTAAGTTTTTAACCTGTTTCTCAACCACACCATTAAAAAACAACTTACAAGCCCAAAGTTTGTAAGTTTTTATTTTGTACAAACTAGTGATGTTCTCTTCCGGAAAAGCAAAGTCAAGATAATCATATCATCTAGGCAAGAAAATACTAGATTATACAAAAGAGCTAGCAATAGTAGCGAAGTCAAGCGCAGTGGATAACGGATTGAAGTTTCAATCGTTAGGAAAATATTTGACTTTAAAACTTCTTTTGCCATAGAATATAGTTAATTAAGACATGGTGCCTTGAGATTTGAATAAAGAAAAATAATGTGAAGCTAATAAAGAGTACTACTGTTGATGTTTACCATTTTTTACGATTCAATAGAAAGTGCAAAAATGGAAAGTCAAATATACAATCATTAATATGGTTTATAACTTATTAGGAAAGGTTGACGTTATCATGGCTATTTTAGATATTAAAAATTTGTCGTTTGCATATAAAAAGAATCAAGTTATTTCTGATATTTCCTATACATTTGAAAACGGAGAAATATACTCCATTCTGGGGCATAATGGAGCAGGCAAAACAACTCTAATTAGGCTATGTATGGGAATCCTAAAAAGGCAAGGAGGAGAAGTAATTTGGACAGGCTGCCCTACAATTTCTTATGTTCCAGATCAAGGGGGATTATTTGATTTTCTAACTGTAAAAGAGAATTTGGAGACTTTTTACAAATTACATCTTAGACAACAAGATTTATCATTTACTCGTTTTGATGAACTACTTAGCAAGTGGGGATTGTTGAGTAAAAGAGATTCAAGGGTTGATACTTTATCAATGGGACAAAAACAAAGAGTAAGTCTCATTGTCGCTGGTATCAATGATCCGGATATTATTTTTCTTGATGAGCCATCTAGTAGCATTGATATTACATCCCAAGAAATGTTAAATGATTATTTGCTGGATTTGAAGAAACATGGAAAAACGATAATTACTGCAACACATGACATTCACTTGATAGAAAAAATCAGTGATAAAATTATCATTCTTGAAAACGGTGTAATTCATTTTGCTGGGAACATGGATGAAATAGAAAATTTAACAAAATTGTATAAGAAATATACACAAGGAGGTAAAACGGATGATAATTAAGGCTTTGATTATGAAAGACTATTATGAATATAAAAACAATTTTTTGAAATTTGGTGGACCTGCTATTTTTGTGATTTGTTTGCCTGTATACATGTTCAACTTTATGGGAGTTTCTACTTTGCTTTTTACTGATTTAAACAAGTTTACTGAACTTATAGCAATTTTGTATACGACAATATTGTTAGGCGAAACAACAATGTATCAGATACGTAGAAATATAAGGGATGGAATTTATGAAAAATACTTTATCAATAAGAATATTAAGAAATATCAAATATATCTAAGTAAATTATTCACTAATTTGGTCATTGTTTTGATTTCGTTTGTTACGATGTATTTCCTTAATGTTTCAGTTGGACATTTTGTGAAAGACAGTATTCAGTTCTCAATTAGTTTTGATTTAATCATTCAGTTAATCATTACTTGCTCAATTGGAACAAGCTTAGCGTTTATTAGTTCATTAGTAATCGCTGATGAGAAAAATGCTGTTGCTTATATGTCGCTTTTGATTGTTGTGTATCTTGGATACTACAAGATATTGGAAATTCTAAGTATCAAAAATTATGCGATCGAAATATTTGGGCTAGTATTAATTGCTTGTTTATTAGTACTTTTTGTTCTAGTTCTTTTACAGAAGAACAGATTTATTAGAAGGTGAATTTTCAGAATACTTCTGTTTATTTTGCTGTTATTTCAAACAAATAATTAGAAAGGATGGAATATTGAAGAACAAGCCATAAATTTATAAGGTAGTGTTGTCATATGCATAGAAAAAGCCACAGGTATCTTTTGGATGCTCGTGATACAGCCTATATAATCTCTGCTTTTGCCTATCAAAATCGTACCCTTGAAAAGGAAAACTCTCAATCTAGCGATTTGATAGTTTTCTGGTGTAAATCTTTTGAATGCCAGTCACGTTGTAGAAGTTTATGTTAATGCTATTTGTAGCCTCTACTTATAGTAGCCATGATATAATTAGTGAAAATATTCGTGAGGGGTAATATGAAAAAAGCTAAATTAATTATTTTTAATGTTATAAGAGACGATGATGAAAACGACCTAATAAGCAAACTTTTTGATGGCTTTATTATTTCACTAATTGTAGTAAATGTTATTCTGGTAATTGCAGATACTTTTGATTTNCCAAGCAACCTCAAACGAATTTCTGGAGCCATTGAGGTAGCCTCGGTGGTAGTNTTNACAATTGAATATCTTTTGAGATTTTGGGTTGCTGACCTTCGCTTCCCACAGTATAGTCCATTAAAANCTCGCCTAAAATATGTTTTTTCGTTCATGTCAATCATAGACTTACTAGCAATATTACCATTCTATATTCCGTTTTTAGTCTCTATTGACTTGCGGGTTCTCAGAGTCCTACGGATTAGCAGACTCTTTAGATTNTTCAAGGTTAACCGATACACTCATGCGCTTTCTACAATTGGAAGTGTATTTGTGAATAAAGCACACGAATTATTGTCATCAATGTTTATGGTNATGCTACTAATGATTATTGCTGCTGTACTGATGTATAATGTTGAAAGTGTAGCCCAACCCGACAAATTTGATAATGCTTTTTCATCCTTATGGTGGGCAGTAGCGACCCTTACAACAGTGGGATATGGCGATGTCTATCCAGTAACAGTTCTGGGTAAAATACTAAGTGGTGTTATTGCAATTTTGGGAGTCGGTTTAGTTGCAGTTCCTACTGGTATAATTTCTGCCGGTTTTATGGAGCAAGTGGAGTCATCTAAGGAAGAAAATCATGATGAGAAGTGCTTTTGCCCATATTGTGGCAAAAGGATTAGTAAATAGTAGTTTAGTACTACATCAAAATATTATTTAAACAAAAAAACAATCACTAAAAGAAAGATTGAGGAATTCGAATGGCTATTCTAATTGATGCAGATGGGTGTCCTGTTGTAGACTTAACGGTTGGTATTGCGAAGGAATTGAGTATAGAATGTACTATTCTATGTGATACCTCGCATTATTTTGAAAAACCTGGAATCAAGACTATCACCGTTTCTAAGGGCAATGATAGTGTTGATTTTGTACTAGTTAACATGGTTAAGAAAAACGATGTAGTTATAACCCAAGATTACGGACTAGCTGCAATGTGCCTTGCAAAGGGTGCTATTCCAATCAGCCAAAACGGCATGGTATATACCAATGGAAATATTGACTCTTTGCTTTATGCTCGACATACTGCAAAGAAAATAAGAATGTCAGGCGCTAGAGTAAAAGGGCCTTCCAAAAGAACTAGAGAACAAGATGAACACTTTGTAAAAGAATTAATCAAACTCTTGACTGAATTACAATAGTTTGTAAGAGTAATAGGCGAATGAATACAATTATTGTACCAACATATGCACCTTTTCTACTCAGCGACCACTGCTGCTTCCGTAGTAACAACCATATTTATTGAACTACCTTGCGCAATGGTTGCCTTAGCGTCAAGTAAATACGTAAAAAACTTCGAATGAAAATATCGAAGGTTTGGTTGCATGCCACCATGTTTAAAACGAACACTCAATCCAATTTGAGTGTTTTATTTTCGGTAATATGATAAACTCCTAATAGATAAAGTTAGGATTTATAATGTTAGGAGGCATGCTTGATGTCTATGGATTTAGAAAAAGAACTAGAAGAAGGAAAAATGCGCTTGGTGTTGTTGGATGCTTTTTTAAGAACTGCCGAAAGCATTCCAGACGATCTTTGGTGGTCCATATGTGATGCTATTGGGTATGATGCTGCTACACCAGTTAGTTGGGCATGTGGTCGCCTAAAAATTCTCTATTTACGAACAGAAAATGATGAGAGTATATCAATACCTGCCGCAAATGTTATACTTTGCAAGGACACATTCAAATCATTTATCTCGGAATATTTTTCACCATTTATATATGAGTGCATTTTGGAACATTAGCCCTACACCTAATCATGTATTCATTGCAAATGTTTTAAATATGATAAACACATGGTTTTTATTATAACCCTATGAATTGTACTCAAACAGGTAGGAGGTTTTGATTTGAAACATATCAGATGTAAAGAATGCAATTATGAAATAAACTATAATCCAAGTGTGAATTTCATCGTTTTTTGCCCTAATTGTTTGAACCATACTTATTTGGAATGCGAGTATGGATATGGTCCTGTTGTGCCTTGTAGTATTTTTCTGGGTGAAAAAGAAATTGGAATTGTTACCCAAAAGGGATATATCTATACCCTAGAAACACAGTATTCAGATGAAATAATAGTACTTAAAAATCAATATCTCAAAGCATTGGAAGAAGCAATTGAAATAATCAAAAGTAATATGTAAATACAAATTCTAGTTTGTGGTATTGTCAAAATGATGAAGATGTATTCATTTTGAAGATTAACGTTCTGTCGTAGTTTATTTGTGGAAAACACTCAAACTATATTGGGTTTTTTGTTTTATTTATGAGTTGTGATAAACTATTTATGGATGAATTGAAACTGGCACTGAACAAAAAACATAGGGGGGCTTTTATGAAAACCAGAAAAGTTGTGAGAAAACTTCTAATTACGATTGCTTGCATACTATTGGTGTCGTTATCTGTTGTTGCTGTAGCGTTTATAAGGCAAGCATTTATAAGTTCCAAAATAAATGATGACTATACTGCGGTACTGAATAATCCGGCTTATCAAGAGCCTGTTTCCGTAGATGAAGTGCATTTCATTGCCCAGGAAATCTCTTGTGGATATGCCATTATTGAAATGCTTTCTAATTGGCAGAATAAAGATATTACAGAACAATTCTTATTTGAAAGCAACAACAATACCATATCCACTGCCATGGGTACAGGATTTTTAAAGGAAATTAAAAAACAATTTCCGCAATGGACCGTTACTAGGCATACGAACTTAAAAAACTCAGAGTTGCTAAGCACTATGCATGAATCATTAACTAATGGGACACCTGTCATCATTGAGTTTGCTGCTTTGCATAACGTAAACGGTGTTGAAGAGTGGACACTTCATTTTGCTGTTGTGACTGCGATGGATTTACAAAATGATATTATCATTGTGCAAAATCCTTATGGTTATGAAGAAAGTTATACCGTTGACAATTTCCTAAAAGCAACAAGATATGATAGCTATGAAAATATGGAACTGCCTTTTTCGTTTGGCTTTGCTTTTGGCTTGTTCAATAAAAACACTATTTATACGATACAAAACTGAATACTCAACGGCTGCTATATTAAGCTTGGCGAAACTTCCTAACAACAAATTACGGTTTGTTAATAATAGAACCATCTAGTTCGCAACCTATTTCTAAACCACATTATGTCAAAAAGAGACACTTAACTAGTTTAAGTGTCTTTCATATTATGATATCTATCTTGATATTATTAATCTTCTGAGTTTGTATTCCTATGCATTTTTCCAGCATTTTCCTTTTTGGTTCTATCGCATTTCACCATAGGGGTCATAATATTCCTTTTGGGCACCCTCTCTACCGCTTGAGACTATAGCTAAGTAGATAACATAGCAGACTATACTAGTGAAAAATGTTGAGAAAAAACCAAATTGAATAAACGCATCCTCTGATGCAAAAGTGCTCATCTGCAAACCCAAAAATACTGTGTTCGTTATATAGAATTTGTCATATAGACTTTCCATATTAAAGAACAATAAGCTGGCAAGAATAAAACATATTCCCTGCGTGAAATAGTAATAAAGCAACCCTTTTTCCATTTTTTTCTCTACCCTATACCTACTAATTTTACCTAACTTTATACGCTTGCCAAATGATGAAACAGCCCAAATAACCATCAGTCCAAGATAAGCAAGTATATACCCAATAAACAAGTATCTAGCGCTATTTACTCCCGCAAAGGCAAAAGCAGCAAAAATAGATACCCAAAAAGCTATATAGGGTATCACAAATAACCATTGTATTGCTGCCCTCGGTGGCATTTCCAAAAAGACATTAATTGGTTTGAGCGCTATTGGAATATTGTTCTTAAAGTGGTTAGTAAAAGCTTGCCGGATTTTTCTAACATCTTTTTGCTTTAGACACTCAAGTTCAATAACTGCAAAAAAATCCTCTTGTATTTTAGGGCTCTTCAATAAATAATCAAAGAATTTTTCGTTATCGAGTATTTCAGAAACATATCTGCTTTTATCTTTTCGCTTTTTTCTGTAATCCAAAATTTCTCCTAGTAATTGACTAAATACTTTCTCATTATGGCCAATAGTTATAAAAATATCAGCATGCTCATTGATTATGCTATTAACCTCATTAACTGCACTATCATTTTCATTTGTCAATTCAAAACTTGCTTGACTGCCAGAACGCTCAGTTTTCATAACTGTGTTTATGTTATTAACCTCAATAGTTTTATTGTCATTTTTTGATTCAAAACTTGGTTGACTACTAGAACGCTCAGTTTTCATAGCTGTGTTTATGTTATTAACCTCAATAGTTTTATTGTCATTTTTTGATTCAAAACTTGGTTGACTGCTAGAACGTGCAATTCTCATAGCTCTGTCTAGGCCATTAATCTCAGTAGTTTTATTATCATTTGCCAATTTAAAACTTGTTTGATTGCTAGAACGTGCGATTCTTATAGCTGCAGTATATGCATCATAAAGATTCTTAAATCCTATAGGATTATCTTCAGGATGTACTTCTTTTGCTTTTTTCGCGTAGGCTCTTTTTATTTCACCAATATCGTTAGTACGCTTGATACCCAATGTTTTCCAAATATTCATATTGCCCCCTTAATCCATTTTATAAGTTTCCATGAAACGTTTGAAACAACACACTGTGACTTTGGGATGAATTACTAATTTTTGTTTAGTGTCTATCCCTTTTCTAAAATGCTAACAACTGATGAGCAAGAATAAACCAGAGATTACTTGGCATTGCGGTGTACTTATTGCCTTTTTAGACTCCGACAAGAGAATTCGTTATTACCAAATCACTCCCCACAACTGACATAGTCTTTTTCTGCTTTTTAAATACTATTTTAAATCAGTATATCATATTTATTTGCTAATTCCAAAAGTGAATTCTGCTTTGAAGATGGCAAAAAAGTGATGAAATAACTAAGACAAAACCCCAGAATACACACGTATTAAGAGCCTGTTTTTGCAGCCTACATAAGTTGTTTGAAAGCTCTTCATTGCCTAATGCCTCACTTTATTAAGTGCAGGGTTATTTGTGAAAGAAACGTGCTACTTGATGTCGTTTTTGGCTTGTAACTGCTGTTCAACGATACCTTGTTTGATGGGGATGCTCAGATTAAGTTTGGATGTTTTTACTTGATACTACATGCTAAAATACAAATAGATAAAGAAGAACTTGCGGGAGGGATAGTATGTTTAGTCTAAATAAATATGGCGAATAGGAAACTGAAATTAATGGCATCTACTTGTGGAACGGTTGAGGATGGGCTAGAGAAAAAGCAGCTATATTAGCTAGTATTTATGAAAGTAAAGTAGACATCATTGTGAAGCATATGCAAGAAAATGGGCTTTCAGATTTTTTCGGAGAATTGCCTCCTCAGAAAGTAATTGCATCACTAGGAAGAGCAACCTTTGATTTAAATAGAAACATAATAATGTATTTAGAACAAACGCTAGATGATATACATATTATCGAACTTCAATATAGTACGCAATTTAGTTTTTTTGTATGCAGGGAAATGAATATGATATACTAATAATTTATGTACTAGAGCTTTGAGGCTTTAGAATGAAGTGCTTTCCTAGAGGTACTATTTATAGTTAATTGCTAGAAAAAAGAGGTGTAACAATGGAAATTAGAGACTATTGGAATTCATTTATTGAGAAGAATCCAACTTTTAAAGATTGTAGTTATAATTCTTGGGCATTTGGTGTTGATGCTGATGCTCTGGCATTATTAGTTGTTAACGGAATAAAAACCGCTACTGCATCACTATTTGATTTATATGAACTTGAAAAAGAAGCCCTTCCTCAAGAAGGACAAATAAGTATCATCTTGGATGCTGAAGAAACAAAACCAATATGTATCATTCAAACAACCAAAGTAACGGTTTCACCTTTTAAAATGGCAGATGAAAAGCATGCCTTCAAGGAAGGTGAAGGTGATAGAAGTCTTTCATTTTGGAGAAAAGTACACAAAGATTTTTTCAGTGAATGCCTTGAAAATACTGCTCTTGCTTTTACTGATGATTCATTAGTTGTTTTAGAAGAATTCCAAGTTATATATCCTTCTGATAATTTTTAGATGAATTGTGTTTTTGGGTATGAGTGTTCATTCGGAAATCCGCATAAAATAAGGCTTTTAGAGCAAAACATACAAACACTACATTTTTCCATTCGCCTATAGATTGAAATGCAATTTAGTGTTCCTCTGCTCCAATATACTTCCATCCTAAAATACAGACAGGTATAAAATATACACACCAAAACTCAAGAAGAATTGTCCCCACTATACTGTCTGTTCCCGGCTTGAAAATCGGAAGCATGGGTACAATCAGGCATGCTATAAAGAAAATGCCATGTATCCACAACAAACGCTGTAGCCATTTCCCGCTGTTATCTATCGGCTTTATGGAAAAGCCTACAAAGAACGTCGACAAACCCATGAAAGCATATCCCAACAAATCGTAGTTGAAAAACAGGCTTCCAAGATGGCTGTAACTGATGATAGAAATGGCTTCTTCACTTAATGCGGTGTTCATCCTAACGGTGGTACACTCAGCATAATATACCAAGAAAATCAGAACAGCATAAACAACTGCAAAGGCAATTCCGGCAAAAAAAAAAAGTATCCCTGCAATAAATATTATGTAACCAATTGCAATAAAAAGACTGGAAAGGCAACTAAAAAATATAGTATCTGTAAAAAAATCAATAAGCATAGAAATTGCAAAAGTTAATACAGCTACACCCGTAATTGTGGCGCCTATCCTACCTACTCTTATATTGTTCAAATGATACTCCTCCCCTTTCTTTATTTATTAGCCCCTATCATATTAAAATTTGAATTAATTATATCATGCACTTGGCTAATAATGAACATAAACAAAAACAGACTGGCTCTTGCTAATCTGTTTTTGTCCTTATGAACATTCAAAGTGCTTTAGGGTGGTATGAATGAAAATGCTTGAACTTTAAAGGCAGCTACAAGTTGGTTATTTCTATTTCGAATCCAAATTGTTCTAGTGCAAGGTCATCATCAATTACTTCATGGTAAATCCCCTTTGCTTTTTTAAAGCCATTTTTCTTATAAAGATTAATCGCTGGTATATTAGTATCTACCACAAATAACCATAAGTACTTTGCACTTTGTTCTTTTGCCAATAAAATAGCAGAACAAGCATTTGTTTTCCAATACCTTTTCTTAAGTAATTAACATTTACTCCTAAACGGTCAATATATAGGGCCTTAGCATATTTGTTTTCCCATTCTACATATTCGAAACCATCATTTGAATCACATAAAGCAAAAGCGGAAGCTATTTCATTATTATCTACTAGGATGTAAAGACACCTGGCCAAAATATCGTCACCTAAAAAATCAACTGGATAAATCTCATCCCAGACTTGGATACCTTCAAGATTCATTTTATCAACGATTCTTCTATACATTTCCTTAAGTTGTGGCAGATCGCCCATATTTGCTAATCTTATATACACACTAACCCTCCAAAGCATTAATGATTTTATCGATATAATAGCCTAAGTACTAGCCATTTGCAAATTCATGTTGAGATTGCTCATTACGATTTTTAAAAATAGTGTATTTACCCTGAAAAAACTGGCGCGTTTTCGTTTGTAACAAATTGTGGTAAACTATCGATATAGACAAGGATTCAGCATGCAAAGTAATACCACTTTCAAACATTTAGGTTGTTCTATTATGTTTCTTAAAATGATATTTAGTTATCAGATTTAGAAAGGTGCTATAGTTATGAAAAAAATACTTGTAGCGATTTTGTGCATTATTTCGATAAGCGTCATGTTTCCAACAAATATAAAAGCGGATGTTGGTCCCAAACCATCTGTGGTTATTGACATAAGTGGACTTGAAGGAAAGCCCTATTACGCAACATTACTTTCTTTTGCGGAAACTACTGGCCCTTATTCAGCGAATAACCCATATCAAGAATACCTCAATAATTATGATATGTTTGTAAAGTTTTCAGAGTATAAAGATATTGATGGATACTATTTCCTTGGTTTTTTTGAAGATTGTTTTGAAACAAACCGATTCAGTTGGACATATTACCCACCAGAAAAGTTTAAACTATTAATCTATTTACCCGAAACTGATACCTTTATTGTTAGCGAAATAATGGAAAAGTATGCTTTTGACAGTTATTTCGAAGCAGTGGTCGTTGAACTTGAAGGAAATTTATCGACACAGGTAGGTATTAAACTTTCGCAATCCTACGACTATAAAGGCGAAATTGCTTCCTTGGTCATACGCATTTTGCTGACTATTGGAATAGAACTAGCTATTGCATGGTTTTCTGGTTTGCGTGGGAAAAAAGTGTTTTGTTTCATTGCTATTACAAACATTGTCACGCAGATTTTGCTTAATTTGGCTTTAAACTTTATAAACTTTCATGCAGGTATGGAGGCATTTGTAACTTTTTACATCTTACTAGAAGTCGTTGTTTTTGCCATCGAAGCTATACTATATGTAAAGTGTTTGAATACTCAGGTTTCGAAACAAAAATTAGTTCTTTATGCTTTGTCCTCTAATCTAACCTCTTTCGGGTTTGGTATGTTACTTGCGCAATGGCTTCCAAGCATCTTTTAACTATATGATGTTTGGTGCTTTTATTGATAGTAGAACCATATTATGTTTCTAGAGTTGATAAATGACACTATGAATCTTTGCGTTTGCTTAGCAAACAAATTGAATTCCATATTTACAATGTTTTGGAAAATGAGGTGCGATAAGAAATGGGCGAAAAAGTTTACGAATATGAAGCAGTTATTCACGCATCCGATATTGGAAAAGGAGGAGCTTATGTTCCTTTTCCGTATGATGTTAA
>JGI994J12354_10003485_pt1 | contig 14649 bp, 14 predicted proteins | sample IntmicLarv3ML3BL_FD_12354 | JGI IMG/M metagenome (IMG submission 12354)
GGTTCGCGCAGTTAATGGCAGGCTGACGATTGACTCCTCGTCCGAGGCGAGCTTCGTCGCCGACATCGACGTTTCCGCTCTGCGGAAATACGACCGCGAGCTTCTCGCACAGGGGATTGAGGTCACAGGGCGCGAAAATCTTCTTAGCCTGCTGGAGGATTTCAGCAATTAAGACCGCCGAAGTGAATTGCTCTTGCTTTTCGCAGGTCGGTGTAGTATAATGCCGTTGCGCGACATAGCCGCGCACTAAATACGTTTAAGGAGGCGCGCAGATGGCAGATATGGACGATATCCAGTTCGGCGACAACATTTATACAATCACGGACGAGGATGGCAAGGAATACTCGCTCGAGCATCTTGACACGCTTGAGCTGAATGATGAGATGTATATGGCATTTGTACCGGCAGATATGGACGAGGACGACCCCGATTACGGTCTTGTAATCCTAAAGGTTGTTGAGGAAAACGGCGAGGAGATTTTCGCATCTATTGATGACGAGGACGAGCAGAACGAAGTTCACGAGGCATTTATGGAACAGCTCTTCACGGACGAGGATTAAGGGCGACTTACCCTACTGTGAAAAGGCAAAAAAGCCTGAAATTGGACTTGTTTCCGCAAAATTTTCTCTTGATATTTTGTACAGAGTCGGTTATAATAAATGTAACCTATCCTGTTCGTGATGAGCCCTTTTATTCCTACATTTATAATACGGGATGACGGACTCTTGCTGTGAATTGCAGGCCTCCCGTGTGTTTTCTGCGCATGGACGTTGGAAGCAGCGAAGCCGCAAGGAGTCAACCCACCTGCTTTCGTGCAGGGTTATAAATGGGCACACACGGCAGGACGGGGGCTATCAAAAACGAAGCCGGCGGATTACTCCGCCGACTTTTTTTGTATTTTACCCACTATACTTCTATCCGCCATATTTTTGCCACTATATATCCGCCTGACATTACGTTTATCCAAGCCGCACCTCGCCGCCCTATCGCATTTTCAAAACGGCAGGACACCGCCGCCTCACCAAGCAAATCACACCGCACCACTGATGTCAATGACCACAATCTCCGGCGGATTAAAAACTCGCGGCAAACGCGGGTTGAAAGACACTCCGCGGCTCACGATATGCGTCATCTCACCGTGTCTGTAAAGCCCACCCGCGTACTGCGGGAACCAGCCCTGATCCGGCGCAACAAGCCCGTTCAAGATGAACGGAATCCGCGCCTGCCCGCCATGCGCATGCCCGGATACGACTAAATCAACCGAGTACCCCATATATTCCTCAAACCGCTCCGGGCGGTGCGCCAAGAGGATTTTCAAACGCTCATCACCCTCAAACTCCACAAAGCGTTCCTCGGCAGATGGTTGCCCGCTCTTATTCTCATACCGCCGCCACTCGGGGTCGTCCACACCGGCAATTATAAGCGGAATGTCGTTTATTTCAATCTCAACGTAATCCTCTTCAAGAACGATTACGCCGTAACTGCGAATCGTCTCTTTAATGCTTGCAATCTCACCGGACCAATACTCATGATTGCCCGTGGCGTAAAACAGCGGCGCAATATCGCGCGCCTCCGCGAGGAAAATCTCCGTACCGATAATCGGCACGTAATCATCGGCAATATCCCCCGCCAGAAGAATCAAATCCGGCTGCTCCGCACGGATTTTCGTGATTATCTTAGTCTGATTCTCACCGTAGATGTGACTGTGCAAATCGGCGACAACGATGACGCGAAGCGCCTCCCCCGCGCCGAGCTTTTCCGTGGCAAAATCGTAATGCCGAACGGTCAGCCCGTTATAAAACGCCGCAATCGCCAGCACGGCGAGCAAAATCGGTATAATCCATTTCAGATGTCTTTTAAAAGATTTCGTTTTCATTTGAGTGCCTTTCGTTTCGCATATGCCAGTCATACTACCACAATAATGCGAAAACTGTCAACACGCGCGAAAAATGGCTTGTAATTTTAAACAAAAACGTAAATTTTTGCAAAAGCCCATTGACGCATTGGCGCAAATTAATTACAATATAAGGTAGAACATCAGATTCAAAGGGAAGAGGTGACGATAAGCCCGCAAATGCGGACGGCCGTTACCTCTTGCTTGCGGATTAGGCTCCCGCGCGGGAGATTTCAATAATAACAGGAGGCAGAAATGCAAGACTTATACGAATTAAAAAAGCAGGTGTGCGAGACCTCAAAAACGGCTTACCGCAACCAGCTGATGGCGGCAACAAGCGGCAATTTAAGCGTGCTGTACCGCGAGAAAAATTATATCGTAATCACGCCCTCCGGCTACGATTACGAGCTAATGCAGCCGGAGGATATCGTCGTAATCGACCTTGACGGCAACACGATTGAGGGCAACCGCGCCCCCTCGTCAGAGTGGCGCATGCATGCCGAGATGTATAAGGATTTACCGCATGTCGGCGCGGTTGTGCATACGCACTCGCCGTATGCCACGGCGTTCGCGGTGCTTCGGCAGGAGATTCCCGTCGTGCTCGTCGAGATGGCGTTCCTCAAGGGAAGCGTCGAGGTCTCCAAGATTGCGGCGCAGGGCTCGACAGAGGTCGGAACACACGCCGTACCGATTCTGCGCAACAAAAACGCGTGCCTGATGGCAAATCACGGAGCCGTCGCCGTCGGCGACACGCTCGCCTCGGCTTACACGAACGCCGTTTATACGGAGGACGCGGCAAAAATCTACCACCTCGCTCTGACAGTCGGAAAACCATTCACAATGGAGGATTAGTTATGAACGCGATTTACAACAAGCTTCAGCGTTGCTTTGAAAGCTTCAAGGCTCAGATTGATTTCGAGCCGCAGATTGGCATTATTCTCGGCTCCGGGCTCGGCGACTTTGCGGACACGGACGCAATCCGCGTCGAGGCTCGCCTGCCCTACTCCGCGATTGAGAGCTTCCCCGTCTCAACGGTTGAGGGACACAAGGGTCAGTTCGTGTTCGGCTGGATTGCCGATGTGCCCGTCGTGCTAATGCAAGGCCGCGTGCATTATTATGAGGGATATCATATGCACGACGTTGTCCTGCCGACGCGCCTGATGGGCTTGATGGGCGTTCGCGCGCTTTTGCTCACGAACGCCTCGGGCAGTGTGAATCTCGATTACAAGCCCGGCGATTTCATGCTGCTGCGCGACCATATCGCAAACTTCGTCCCCTCGCCGCTCATCGGCGCAAATATCAGCGAGCTCGGCGACCGCTTCACAGATATGAGCTGTGTCTACGACAAACAGCTCCGCGACTGCGTCCGCAGCTCGGCAAAAAAGGCAGGAATCGACCTGCAAGAGGGCGTTTACATTCAACTCAGCGGTCCAAATTTTGAAACCCCGACAGAGATTCGCATGTGCCGCACGCTCGGCGCTGACGCGGCGGGCATGAGCACCGCGTGCGAGGCGATGGCGGCACGCCATATGGGCATTCGCGTGTGCGCGATTTCGTGCGTAACGAATCTCGGTTGCGGCATTTCCGACGCACAGCTCAGCGCGGAGGAGGTCTTTGAGGTCGGCGCACAGTCTGCACCGCGCTTCCGCGCGCTCGTCGTTGAGAGTATCCGCGCGTTTGCAGAGGTTCTGTAAGTGCGCGCGCTCGTGTACGAGAACGGCTCTGCCGTTTTCAAGACGGATTACCCGATTCCGACCCCCGCCGCGGACGAGAGCCTGATTCGTGTAGAGCTCGCCGCAATTTGCAACACAGATCGCGAGGTTATGCGCGGCTACCGCCCCGATTTCACAGGCGTACTCGGTCATGAATTTGTCGGCATTGTTGAAAAGTCGAACGACCCCGCCCTCGTCGGTCGCCGCGTCGTCGGTGAGCTGAACGCAGGCTGTAAAACGTGCATTTACTGCACCACTGGGCGCGAGCATCACTGCGTATCGCGGCGCGTCATCGGGCTTGAGGGCGCGGACGGTTGCTTCGCCGAGTATCTCGCAATGCGAACGGAATTACTGCACGTCGTGCCCGACGGCTTGCCGCCGGAGCGAGCGGTGTACTGCGAACCGCTCGCCGCCGCGATTGAGGTCGCGGAACAAACGCNCCTGCCTCCGTCGCAGACTGTCGCCGTCGTCGGCGACGGGCGGCTCGCGTTTATGATTGCTCAGGTGCTGACGCAAAACGGCACTGCCGTGACAGTTTTCGGACACCACGCAGAAAAGCTCGCAATGTTCAGTTCGTTCGCCCAGACGCACACCGCGCCAACAGGCACATTTGAGACGGTTATCGAGGCGTCCGGCTCGCCGTTTGGGCTTGCTGACGCGCTGAAACTCGTGCGTTCACAGGGTACGCTCGTGCTAAAAAGCACATATGCGCAAAACGCAGAGGTCAATATCAGTGAGGTTGTCGTGCGCGAGGTTACACTGCGCGGCAGTCGTTGCGGCCCGTTCGCACCCGCGCTGAAACTGTTAGAGCGCAACCGCATAATCCTGCCGGACATCGAGCTGTACGACCTCGCGCAGCACGCGGCGGCATTCGCCTCAAAATCGTTTAAAACAGGCTTTGACCTGCGATAGAACTCTGAAAGGGATAATATTATGATGCAACCGACAAATGTGCAACTGCGCGAGGATCGACTCGCCGTTGTGATACAGGACCAGACGGCGTTACCGAACCGCACCGTTTTTCTGGAGCTTGAGACTGAGCAGGACATGTTCGACGCGATTTTCGAGCTAAAGGTACGCGGCGCTCCTGCGATTGGAATCTGCGCGGCTTACTGCTACGCCGTTCTGGCGAACAAGGTCGCCGCCGCCGATTTCGAATCATTCAAAACCGAGGCGGCGCGCTTCAAGGAGTATCTGAACTCCTCGCGCCCGACGGCTGTAAATCTAAGCTGGGCTCTGAAGCGTATGGAGGATCTGTTGCTCGCCAATTCGGACAAGCCCGTCGCAAAAATCAAGGAGCTTCTCTTCGACGAAGCGATTGAAATTCAGCAAGAGGATGTGCGTATGTGCGCCGCGATTGCAAATCACGGTCTGACACTGATCAAAGACGGCGACGGAGTTCTAACGCACTGTAACGCAGGGCCGCTTGCAACATCGCTTTACGGAACAGCGCTTGGACCGCTGCTACTCGCACAGGAAAAAGGCGTAAACACCCGCGTTTTCGCGGACGAGACGCGCCCGCTGTTGCAGGGCGCGCGCCTTACGAGCTACGAGCTCGACCGCGCCGGCGTTGACGTAACGCTGATTTGCGACAATATGGCGAGCATCGTCATGAAAAACGGTTGGATAAACGCGTGCTTCGTCGGTTGCGACCGTATCGCGCGCAACGGCGACGCGGCGAATAAAATCGGCACAAGCGGAGTTGCGATTCTTGCAAAACACTACGGAATCCCCGTTTACGTGCTCGGTCCCTCGAGCACGATTGACTTCGACTGCGCAACGGGCGACGCTATTGAGATTGAGCTTCGCGACCCGAACGAAATCAAGCAAAAATTCTACGCCGAGCCGCAGGCTCCCGACACGGTCAAGTGCTATAACCCCGCGTTCGACGTGACAGACAACGAGCTGATTGCCGGAATCGTGACCGAGCACGGCATTTTACGCGCGCCGTACAGCGAAAGTTTAGAGGCTCTGCGTGTAAAACTCGGGCGATAGTCATTTAATTCGCATTTTGTTCACAAGAAGTTCTATTTTTGATAATAAAGACAATTGTAAATTCGACAAAATAGTGGTAAAATAGGTTTGTATGGGCGTGGTATAGGCGCCGCGTCTGACACACATATATAAACGGAGGTAAACTTGAAAATGAAAAAACTCTTAGCACTGCTTCTCGTCGTGGCGATGACAGTCGGTATGCTGTCCGCTTGCGGCCCGAAGAACGATGTCACGGACCCCACACCCGACATCCAGAACACACCGGACGGTGTCGCCACAGACGACCCCAACGTCACAGACGACAACACCGACCCTGCACCGGCAGGCGGTCTGCGTGTCGCAATCGTCACAAGCCCCAGCGGAGTTGATGACGGTTCATTCAATCAGAACAACTATGAGGGTATTTTAAGCTTTATCAATACCCATCCCGGCTCCTCAGTACAGGCAATTCGTGAGACGGACATCAACAACTCCGTCCCGACCGTTGAAGCAATCGTCGCCGATTACGACGTAGTCGTCGCCCCCGGCTTCCAGTTTGCAACGGTTTCCACGATTGCGCTCGACAACCCCGACAAGTATTTCGTGATTGTTGACGAGTTCCCGGCGGCAATCGACGGACAGGAGATTTTTGACAACGTACTCGGTCTCAAATTCGCTGAGGAAGAGGGCGGCTTCTTCGCAGGTGTCGCCGCCGCAATGCAGACAACAACCGGCAAGGTTGCAGTCGTAAACGGCATTGCGTATCCCTCGAACGTCAACTATCAGTACGGTTTCGAGTCCGGCGTTGCCTATGCAAACAAGCATCTCGGCACAAGTGCCGAGGTCGTCTCGCTCCCCTCTTATGCGGGCACTGATGTAACGGGCGCAAATGTCGGCGGCAACTACATCGGCAGCTTCGATGACGAGGCGGGCGGCAAGGTCGTCGGCGAGGCTCTGCTCAAGGAAGGCGTTGACATCATCTTCGTCGCAGCGGGCGGTGCTGGCAACGGCGTTTTCACCGCAGTGAAAGAGCACGGCGCATCCTTCGTCATCGGCTGTGACGTTGATCAGTACGACGACGGCGCAAACGGCGCTTCGAACATCATCCTCACCTCGGTTCTGAAGGTTATGGACATCAACGTTGACCGTGCGCTGACGGCGATTGCCAGCGGCACATTTGTCGGCGCAAATATGACCTTGGGCGCTTCCAGCGACTCCACGGGCTTCATAAAGGCTCCCGGCCGCCATCAAATGAGCGATGAGACAGTTACCGCACTTGACCGCGTTTACGGGCTCGTCAAGGACAACACGATTATTCCCGCGGCAAACTTCAACGGTCACACCCCCACAGCTTTCCCGGGTCTTTAATCCACACATCTTATCAGATTTAAACTAAACGACTTTTAAGAAGGAGGAGCCGCCAACAAATTGCAGATGCAAGTTATTGGCGGCTCCTTTTTTGCTTTATTTCTTGCTATCCGCCCGTGTCGCGGACCGATAGCAAGGCGTAAAGACTCTTTAAGGAGGATTAACTATGGAACAGGAATACATAGTTGAGCTTAAAAACATCACAAAACGCTTTCCGGGCGTTGTCGCGAACGACGATGTCAGCTTAGGCATACGAAAGGGCGAGATAATCGCCTTACTCGGCGAAAACGGCGCGGGCAAATCGACGCTTATGAGCATGCTTTTCGGCATGTACAAACCGGACGAGGGTGAGATTTGGGTGCGCGGCAAAAAGGTCTCGATTGACTCACCGAACGACGCTGTCAAGCTCGATATCGGCATGGTGCATCAGCATTTCAAGCTCGTCGAGAACTATACGGTGACCGAAAACATCGTGCTCGGCATTGAGCCTATGCGCCGCCTCGGCGGTTTCCTGCCCATCGTCGACATCAAGGGCGCAAACAAAAAAGTGTTGGAGCTCTCACAGCGCTACGGGTTAGAGGTTGACCCCACAAGCCGTATTGAGGATTTGAAGGTCTACGCCCGCCAGCGCGTTGAGATACTGAAAATGCTGTATCGTGAGGCTGAAATACTAATTTTTGACGAGCCGACGGCGGTGCTCGCCCCGCAGGAGATTGAGTTTTTGCTCGACATTATCCGCAAACTGCGCGACGGCGGCAAAACGATTATCCTAATCACGCACAAGCTGGAGGAGATTAAGCAGGTCGCCGACCGGTGCGCAATTTTAAACCGCGGCAAGCTGATAAATGTTCTCGATGTCGCCTCGACTACGACCGCCATGATGGCAAATCTTATGGTCGGGCGCGAGCTCTCGGTTGAGATTAAAAAACCGCCTGCAAGCTTCGGCAAAACGGTGTTGCAGGTTGAGAATCTCATCGTTGAAAACCGTGACCACTTCCCCATCGTAAATAACGTCAGCTTCTCAATCCGCGCCGGTGAAATATTTGCGATTGCAGGCGTTTCCGGCAACGGTCAGGTTGAGGTTGCGGACGCAATCACGGGAATGTGCGGTATAAAAAATGGCAAAATCATATTGAATGGCACAGATATCACGGACATGCCAATCCGTCGCCGAAACTTGTCGGGCATATCGTACATACCGGAGGATCGCCAGCAGATGGGGCTGATTTTAGACTTCACACTGGCGGAGGATTTAGCGCTCAAAAAGTATTTCGAGCCTCCGTTCAGCCGCGGCATAATGCTCCAGCGCGACAAGTTCAACGATTATTCCGTAGGACTGATTGAGCGATATGACATCCGAAGCGGCGGCGGCTCCGGCGGCATGGTTCGTGCGATGAGCGGCGGCAACCAGCAAAAAGCTATTGTCGCGCGAGAGATTGAGCTGCAAAGCGATTTAATGATTTTCGTCCAGCCGACGCGCGGATTGGACATCGGCGCAATCACAAATATCCGCGAAAAGATTATTGCAGAGCGCAACAACGGCAAGGCAATTCTGCTAATCTCGCTCGAGCTTGACGAGGTTCTCGCATGCGCCGACACGATTGGCGTAATGTACAGCGGCGAGATGCTGCAAATCGCCTCCGCCGACTCGATAACCGCGAACGAGGTCGGCGAATATATGATGGGGGTGAAGAAGAATGCCTAAAAAGAAAATCCGCAACCCGCTCACCGCGATACTCGGCAATTCGCGTTGGCAATTCATAACAATCCCGCTGTTTGCCATATTGTGCAGTCTTGTCGCCGCGTCTATTATCATTCTTCTGCTCGGCAAAAACCCGCTCACGGCATTTTATAGCTTGCTTCAAGGTAGCGGCTTCCTACCGAAACTAAAATATGCCGCCAATAAGAGTATGTTCACCGACTTTATGGACACAATGGACGCGCTGACACCGATGATTTTCGCGTCACTGTCTGTCGCAATTGCATTCCGCACGGGACTTTTCAATATCGGCGTGTCGGGTCAAATGCTACTCTCGGGCTTTGTCGCAACAATTGTAATCGGCTATAGCGGGCTGCCCGCAGTCGTTGCAAAGCCGCTCGTTTTATTGATTGGAATCGTGGTCGGCGCACTTGTCGGCGCACTGATTGGATTCTTAAAACACCGCTTCAATATAAATGAGGTTGTGTCCGCAATAATGCTAAATTACATATTCCAATATACAATAAGTTACTTGATAAACACAAAATTCGTCGACCCCGTCTCGCGCCAGTCGCGCGACATTCTCACAACGGCGCGCCTCACGCTTATGGGCGTGCAGGTCGGAGCCGTCAAAATGCGCATTCCGCTCGCGCTCATGCTCGCAGTGCTTGTAGCCATTGCGCTGTGCGTGTTTTTCGCCAAAACGAAGCAGGGGTATGAGATGAAGGCGGTCGGCTTAAATACCGTTTGCAGCCGTTACGCCGGAATCAAGGTCGGCAAAACGCTCATCCTCTCAATGACACTTAGCGGAGCCCTCGCGGGGCTCGCCGGAGTCAGCTATTATCTCGGCTATTTCGCCTCAATTCAGCCGAATGTGCTCAGCAGTCTCGGGTTCGACTCAATCGCCGTGTCACTGCTCGGCAACTCACACCCTATCGGCGTAATGTTCTCATCGTTGCTGATTACAATCCTGTCACGCGGCGGCACGTATATGAGCAGTATCGTCGGCGTCCGGCAGGAGATTGCCTCACTAATCGTCGGTATCATTCTGCTGTTCTCCGCCTGCGGTACTTACATCCGCCACCTTGTCGAGCATAGTGGACGCAAGCGCGAAAGGGGGAGCAAATAATGCAAACTATAATTTGTGACGGACTTTCCTTTGCGTTGCCTCTGCTGATTATCGCCATCGGCGGCATTTATAGCGAGCGCAGTGGAATCACGAACCTCGCGTTGGAGGGCCTGCTCGGCTTTGGGGCATTCTGCGGCGGACTTTTCGTCGCGGTTTTCGGCGCGAGCTTTGCAATCGGCTCATCGCTTCCGATGTATCTGGCGTTCCTAATTGCAATGCTCGGCGGCGCGATATATTCGATGCTGCACGCCATGCTGTGCATTAAATTCAAGGCGAATCAGGTCATAAGCGGTGTTGTTGTAAATGTTGTCTCCGTGGCGCTCACGGGCTTTTTAACGAGCCAAATCAACGCAAGCCTTTTCGACACCCCGTCGAACAAATTCGTACTGAGCGTATCGCCGCGAATCACCGTTCCCGTGCTTAGCAAAATCCCGGTGCTCGGCGCAGTTTTCACGAACTTCTACCCGTTTGAGGTTATTATATTAGTCTTTGTCCTACTGCTGTGGTACATCATGAGCCGCACACGTTACGGAATGCACCTGCGCGCTTGCGGCGACAATCCGCAGGCGGCGGACACGGCAGGAATAAATGTAAACCGCGTGCGCTTTTTCGCGGTGATGTTTTCCGGAGCACTCTCGGGCTTTGGCGGCATGTGCTTTGCGTATTCAATTTCGACCAACTTCTCACCGAGCATATATATGGGCGCGGGTTATCTCGCAATCGCGGCGCTGATTTTCGGAAACTGGAAGATTATGCCGACTTTTGCGGCGTGCCTGATTTTCGGATTCGCCCGCTCCGGCGCGTACCAGCTCGTGAGCTTTTTGAAACTCTCAAGCAGTTTTTCGGATCTCGCGATGACGATTCCGTATATTCTGACGTTACTGTTGCTCGTGTTCTTCTCGAAAAATAACCGCGCCCCGCGCGCCCTCGGCGAAATTTACGATAAGAGCAAACGGTAGAGTACAATAGAATCTAGCGATAGAGTATAATAAAACCAGGTGGTAAATACAACAAAAAACTCATTCGGCGCAACTGCGCCGTCACTTTCAGCAAAGCCGAGTTCCCGCAAGCGGAGCTTGCTCTGCCGAGGATGTAAAATCCCCTTTGGGCGGAGCCGACGAAGTCGGCGGAGTCCAAAAATGAGGACAGCCATACGGCTGTCCTTATTTGGTTGTATCTAACATTAATAGATGCACTCGGCAATATCGGCTTTGCCGATATTGCCGAGTGCAGTTTAGGCTTACACCCAAATTAGCATTAGGAGCGTAGCGACCCACAATTGTAATGAAAACTCCCCTCAATAGAGGGGAGTTTTCTGACATCGAAGCCGCGGGCTTCGATGTGGAGCGGGTGAAGGGAATCGAACCCTCCTATTCAGCTTGGGAAGCTGACATTCTACCAATGAATTACACCCGCATATTAAATTCGCACTGCAACTGCGAGCTTTTTCGCACTCCGCAGATTGGTAAAAAAGAGAACCACCATCGGCGATTCTCTTTCTTGGTGGACGATAACGGACTTGAACCGCTGACCCTCCGCACGTCAAGCGGATGCTCTACCAACTGAGCTAATCGTCCTCATCAGCGCTGATATATGATACATCAGCGCCGGAGTTTTGTCAAGTGCTTTTTGCATTTTACAGCAAATTTCTTTAGTCGTCAGACTCCTCATCATCGTCGTCGAAGACGAACTCAAGCTTCTCGCCGCATTTCGGGCAGACGATACCGCCCTCTTCAAGCAAATCGACCTCAATATTAATCTCTTCATTGCAAGCGGGGCAATCCACGACGTATGACAAATCATCGCCGCAGCAGTCACAATCGCCGTCTTCACAGCCATTGTCACCGCAACAATCACAGTCATCGTCGTCACAATCGCAATCGTCGTCGAAATCGAAATCAAAATCGTCATCATCGCCGAAAATAATTTCTTCGATATCGGACACATCCGAACTCATCGCATCGATTTCATCGGCAAGGTCAAGCGCATTCTCACCGAGCGCATCAACCTCCTCCGCGATATCGCCGAGAGCATCAATAATTGCAAGAATCAGCTTACCCTCTTTCGACGCTGCGTCAAGCTCAAGCCCGTCCGCAAGACCTTTCAGATATGCAACTTTTTCTAAAACAGACATATAGTAACCCTCCTCAAAAAATGGTTGGTTTAAATTCTCCGAAATTCTTAGTAGCACACTCTCCGAGGCTATAATTAACCCTTCGAGCGCTCTAAATACTCGCCGGAGCGCGTATCAATACGAATACGCTCCCCCTCGTTGATAAAGAGCGGAACTTTAACCTCCGCGCCAGTTTCAACGGTTGCGGGCTTCATGACATTTGTGGCGGTGTTGCCCTTTTCACCCGGGTCCGTCTGAGTGACAATAAGGTCAACAAAGTTCGGGGGCTCAACAAGGAAAACCTTACCCTTATAGGACGAAACGGTACACGCCATTTCCTCTTTCACGAAGCGGAACGAATCACCGAGATTACTTGCGTCAATCGGCTCAAGCTCGTACGTTTCCTGATCCATAAAGTAGTACAGATTGCCGTCGTTATAGCTGTATGCCATATCGCGGCGCTCTACAAAAGCATTTTCAAACTTGTCTGTGGGGTTAAATGATGTCTCATTAATTGCACCCGTGATTACGTTTTTAATTTTCGTACGCACGAACGCCGCGCCTTTTCCGGGTTTAACGTGCTGAAATTCGACGACCTGCATAACCTTGCCGTCCATCTCGAATGTAACACCGTTTCTGAAATCACCTGCGGAAATCATATAAATTCCTCCTTGGTTAGTATGAACATGTCATTATACTTTATCTCTACGTACTTTGCAAGATTTATTTTTCACCTTAGAGGTAATTTTTTCTAAATCTCTAAAAGCTCTTTCGGGAGCGAAGTTATATTGCGGCAACTGTCCTCGGTGATATAAATTACGTCCTCAATGCGCACTCCGAAGCGGCCGGGCAGATAAATTCCGGGCTCTGCCGAGATAACTGCGCCGGCGGGAATAATGCCCGGAAAACTCGGCGAGGCATTCGGCGGCTCGTGAACTTCCATTCCCAGCGAGTGACCAAATCCATGTCCAAAATAATCCCCATATCCCTGCGCCGCAATCACTTCGCGCGCCGCGTTGTCGATGTCGCAGCCGCGAACACCGGCGCGCGCCGCGGCGATTCCCGCAAGCTGAGCTTCTAAAACAGTGTTGTAAACGCGCTTCATCTCGTCGGTTGCCTTGCCAACACAGACTGTGCGCGTCGTATCAGAGCAATATCCGTCTTTCAAAACGCCAAAGTCGATTGTCAGGAAGCCCGGCACGATTTTCTCATCGCTCGGAACGCCGTGCGGCAGGCTGGAGTGCGGCCCCGAAACAATAATCGAGTCAAACGATTTATCGTCCGCGCCGTTGCGAAGGAAAGCGAAAAAGAGCTCGTTTGCAAGCTCGCGCTCTGTGATATTAGTCGAGATTTTCGGCAGGATTTCCAAAAACGATTTTTCCGAAATCCGTTGTGCCGCAATCATTTTTTCAAGCTCCGCCTCTGACTTTACGGCACGGGCGTCGATTAAAATCTGCTGTGCGGGAACGAACTCGGTATCTGTCAGTTTTTCCGTAAATGTCTTGTGCTCCGCGACAGTCATCTGCGATTCCTCGAAGCCGAGTCGGCGGTAATTATGCTCCGCGCAGAGGGCTGAAATCAGCTTCGTATATGGGTTGTCAAAGTTGCTCAGCGAGACTGTAATCCCTGTGATTGCAGCGGTTGCCGCCTCAAAATAGCGCGTGTCCGTGAAGAACCAAACCTTGTCCGGCGCGATGAGCACAACACCCGCCGAGGAGTGGAAGCCCGTGACGTATTGGCGGTTTACCGGTGAGGTCACCATAAGCGCGTCAAGTCCAGTATTTGCAACCGCTTTTTGTAGTTTTTCGATAGTTGTCATATCCTTATTTCCTTTCTAATCCTGCTCCCGCCACCAGAGGCGGAACGGCTGCTCTGCTATGTAGCGAAGTGCCAGAAAAATGTTCGTAAATTTGATTGGTCGGACGAGAATTGATGATGCGCCAGCGCGGTTCGCCGCGAGCACATCCGTGAAAATCTGATCGCCCGCAAACGCTGCGGCGCAGGGCTCTACGCCGAGTTCGCGGCAGACCTCCAAGAGCTTTTGAGGTGACGGCTTGTGGGCGTGGTACACAAAATCAATGCCCATCGCGGCGGCATACGCCGAAACGTGATTTTGCTTTTTGCTGTTCGAGACGATGAAGAGCACAATTCCGCCCGCAGTCATCTCTTGCACCCACTGAAGCGTTGCGGTGTCAGGCTTTTCCTGCCCGTAAGGCGCAATCGTATTATCTAAATCAAGCATTAAAAGCGAAATTCCGCGCTTGCGCAGGAACTCCGTTTTGACACTTGTCAGTTTTTTAAATTTATATGTCGGAAACAGTGAAAAACTCATATTTTTGACCCAATTTCATAAGTTGTTAACATAATATCGCCATTTTGCAAGGCTGTGCATTTTTCGGAGACTATCCAAAATAAGGCTTCGGAGACTTCACACGGGGATTTATTGTCTTGAGTGCATAGCAAACATTAATTCATTTCGCGGAGGACACCATGAAAATTTATATCATAGGCAATTCAGACACTACCACATTTCGTATCCAAGGCTCGCGCATTTACCGCTCCGGCGGGGTTGATTGTGTGGCGGCGAAGTCGAGTGGTTCTGATAGAGTGGCTCTTGGCGCGGCGACGGGGTGGCGCACCAAAGGAGCAGAGGGATACGTGATACCATCGGGTCGCACCGCCATAGAGAGCGTGGAGGCGGCGGTGGCAAGAGATACCGACAGAGGGAGCGTAGAAGCGGCATTGTTGAGGCAATCCGAG